>ERZ1292629.26-Hain-H43-01um-R1-26-length-145808-cov-23_pt1 | contig 145808 bp, 165 predicted proteins | sample MGYA00564399_ERZ1292629 | MGnify/ENA primary metagenome ERZ1292629 (study PRJEB36523, sample SAMEA6512636) | groundwater metagenome | collected 2019-01-08 | study: AquaDiva: Metagenomics assemblies of 32 groundwater samples | reverse complement strand
CCAGACACCCTAGCGGAAATTCCCGAAGGCGCAAATGCCATCGTGCTTGCCCCAGAGTTTTTGTGATTACACAAAAACTCTACCCCACCCGTGCGTGCACGCAAACTCACTCCCTAGATTCTAGAATACGAAACTCCTTTTCCAGTTTTTCCACTTTGTTTTATTTTTCCTTCTTTCTCTAACTGCGAAAGATACCGAGTTGCTGTAGCATCAGACACACGAAGAAATTTCTCGACTTCGTCGTTTGTGATTTTAGATTTTTCAAGAAACAAAGACATAACGCGATCCAGTTTCTTTCGCTTTCGAAATTGAATTGCATTTCGTGCAGAGATTAGAAGTTGTCCCCATTTTTGAGATTTGAGATATGAAGTTCTTGGTTTTTCTTTTTCCGTTTCAGGTTCAGGGGTTTCTATTGGTTTTGGTTCTTCTTTCGCCTCGCTGACGCTCGGCTCGGATTCGGGCAACGGCTCATTTACTGGTATTTGAGCCGTTTCGGGTTCTGGGACTTCCGCAGGCTCCGAAATTGGTTCGGGAGCAGGTTCATTTTCTACTTGATTTTCTTGGGTTTTTTCGGGTTCAGGAGGGGTAGAATCGTAGGGTGGTATATCAGTACTTTTCACTGAAAAGTCGCTTGGTGAGCTTTCTAGGGCTTCAGGAGGTATAGTCGGGGGTTCAGAATGTGCTGTGTTTTCAGGCACTTGCTCGGTGGACTCTTGGGGGCTTGTAGGTAAAGAGTTTTCTGTGGAAATTGGGTTTTGGGGTGAATTTTCGTCGTCGGGCATGAATTAAGTATACCAAATCCTTTTTACAAACGAACCTGTAAATGATTTTCTTGAAGCACCTTTTTTAAGTCATGAATTGAAATATTTCCATTGTGAAAAATACTTGCCGCTAACGCGGCATCAACATTCGTTTCATTGAAAACTTTTATAAAATCTTCCACCGAGCCAGCTCCGCTCGATGCTATAACTGGTATATTAACCGCATCACAGATTTTATTTAGAAGATCAATATCAAATCCCTTTTTTGTACCATCACGATCTAAACTATTAACAAGTAATTCTCCAGCTCCGAGTTCTTCCATTTTCTTTGCAAACAAAATTGCATCAACTCCTGTTGCATCTTTCCCGCCATTAATATAAATTTCCCAGCTTGAATCTTTCTTTTTGGCATCAACAGAGATAACAATGCACTGCGACCCGAAATATTTTGACGCTTCGCTTACAAAATTAGGATTTTTCACTGCGATTGATCCTATCGAAATTTTATCGGCTCCAGCGGTAAGCAATTCTCTTATATCTGAGATACTTTTAATTCCTCCGCCTACTGTGAATGGTATATTTATTTCTTTAGCAATTCGCTCAACAAGGTTGCGAAGCGTTTTCCTATTATCCAAAGTTGCAGTAATATCCAAAAATACTAATTCATCCGCTCCTCCCTCTGAATAAAATTTCCCTAAAGCAACTGGGTCGCCAGCATCCACAAGATTTTTGAAATTTACTCCTTTTACAACTCGCCCGTCCTTTACATCGAGGCAAGGAATAATTCGCTTTGTTAGATTTGATATTGGAGCTGTTTCTTTCAAGGCATCTTTCAAAAGAATTTTATTTTCATACAAGGCTTTGCCCAATATTACGGCAGATGCACCCATATTATTTAATTTTTTAATTGATGCAAGATCAGAAATCCCGCCGGAAGCGATAACTTTTAAATCTAAGCTAAGTAATTTTTTGATAGCTTCAAAATTCGGTTCAGTTAAAGTTCCATCCTTGTCAACATCGGTAAAAAGAATTTCAACTACCCCTGTGGCTTTTAGTTCTTTAGCAAATTCCAAATAATTTTTACCAGTATTTTCTTGCCAGCCATTTTTAGTAATTTTATCTTTTCTCGTCTCCACAGCAACTATTATTCTGTCATTACCAAATTCCTGAATCAAGGAAGACAAAAACGTCAAATCATCAATAGCCTTAGTGCCTATCATTATTTTCTCAACTCCACTATTTAGATAAGTTCTCGCAGTTTCAATATCTCTAATACCTCCTCCAACTTCAATAGGGATATCAACCGCCTTGGCGATATTAAGTATCAATTCTTGATTTACAGGTTTGCCAATTTTTGCCGCGTCCAAATCAACAACGTGAAGCATTTTTGCGCCCTCTTGTTCAAATTTCTTGGCTACCGCCAAAGGGTCAGAAGAATATACTTTTTTAGTATCAAATTCTCCTTTAACTAATCTTACGCATTTTCCATCTAATATATCTATTGCCGGTAAAATTTTCATAAGTCGCAAAAGTTAGCTAATAATCTTAAACCCCATTCTCCGGATTTTTCAGGGTGAAATTGTACAGCGTAGAAGTTGTTTTTTTGAATAATTGCTGGGAAGTTAATTCCATAGGCTGTTTTTCCAATCACAAATTTATCTTCTGTTTCAAGATAATATGAGTGTACAAAATAGAAGAAGCTGTTATTTGGAATACCATAAGTTAAAGGCGATTCTTTTATTAACTCAACTTTATTCCAGCCCATGTGCGGGACTTTTAAATCAGTTTTGAATTTTTTAACCTCGCCAGGCACAATAGACAAACATTCAGTATTACCCTCGGACGAGAAGTCAGCGAATAATTGCAACCCCAAACACACTCCCAGAGTTGGAACTCTAAGTTTAGGTAAAATTTCTGCAAAACCACTTTCTTTTAGTTTCCCCATAGCACTATTCGCAGCTCCAACACCGGGCAAAATTACTTTATCAAAACCAACAAGCTTTTTGGGGTCATTGATAATTTCAAAAGACCTGCCAAGCGTTTTTAGAGCGTTAGCCACACTTTGTAAATTGCTCGCTCCATAATCAATTATTGCTATTTTCATAATATCCCTTTTGTGGAAGGTAATTTATTTTTTTGCCTATAATCTGCTTCAACCGCCATTCGCAATGACTTTGCAAAAGCTTTGAATATTGCCTCTATTTTGTGGTGCTCATTTTTACTATATTTAACATTAATGTGAATATTCGCTTTAAGAGATTCAGCTACTGATCTAAAGAAGTGTTCAACCATTTCCGTGGGTAAATCTCCAACCTTTTCTCTTTTAAAGTCGCAGTTAAATACCAGATAAGGTCTACCACCTAAATCTATTGCTACCTCCACTAAAGTGTCGTCCATAGGCAAGAGAAAACCATAGCGTTTAATGCCTTTTCTTTCACCCAACGCTTTTAAAAGAGTTTCACCTAAAGTTATTCCAACATCTTCTATTGTGTGGTGGTCATCTACTTTCAAATCTCCAGTTGCTCTAATACCCAAATCAACAAGGGAGTGTTTAGAAAGTTGTTCGAGCATGTGATTAAAGAAATTTATTCCTGTATCAATACTGAAAATTCCTTGACCATCAAGATTACAGCTTATAGACACTTCCGTTTCTTTAGTTTTTCGTTCAATAGTTGCCAGTCTTGGGAAAGTTCCGTTTACTTCACACTGATAAAATCTCACCCCGATATTTTTTGCAAGTTCTTCGTCGCTTTTTCTATCTCCCACGACAAAAGATTTTTCAATATCTATGTTTTCTTCCTTTAAGAATTTTTCCATGAGACCTGTTTTGGGTTTTCTGCAATTACATTTGTCTTTTTCAAAGTGAGGGCAAATGAAAATTTCATAGAAAGAAACTCCTTGCTCTTTGAGAATCTCAAGCAATTTATTTTGTACTACTTCAAAATCACGAGTAGGAAAAGATTTCGTTCCCAAGCCGTCCTGATTAGACACCATGACTAATTTATAGCCGGAACTTAATAAAATTTTCAATCCAGCTATTACATTTGGCAAAATCTCTAGTTTTTCTATGCTATCTATTTGCTTAGTATCTTGTGGCTCGTAGATTAAAACCCCATCGCGATCAAGAAAGGCTATTTTTTGTTTTTCTGTAGATTTTTTCATAAGATTTTAATTAATGACTTAATTAATAATTGATTTTGCTCTGGCGAACCGACAGATATTCGCACACAATCTTTCAATAGGGGCTTGGAATTAAAATCTCTGATAATGATTCCATCATTTACAGCCAATTTTTTAGCAATGTCTGAAGCATTTGGATAATTGACCAATAAAAAGTTTGCTTCGCTTGGAAAAACTTTAAAACCCAAATCAGTTAATTTTTCTGCTAGCTTTTTTCTTTCTCCAAGAATGACAGTTCTAAACTCCAACATTTTTTTATAATTCTTAAGAGCTTCAACAGCAAGACCGCTTGAAATCCTATTTAAATTGTAAGGTAATTTAATTTTGTTTAAGTATTCGATTATTTCTTCTTGCGCAACAGCATAGCCAACTCTAATTCCCGCCAACCCCCATGCTTTAGAAAATGTCCGAAGAACAACCAAGTTTTCTATGTTGCTAATTTCTTTGACTAGGGAAGATTTTGAAGCAAATTCAATATATGCCTCATCCACGACTACTATTCCCTTAAAACTCTTGCATATAGTTTTTACATCTTCTAAGTTGACCAAAGTTCCTGTTGGATTATTCGGCGAGCAGAGAAAAATAATTTTTGTTTTGGAATTAATTTTTGAGAGTAAGTTTGGGATGTCTAGCTGAAAATCCGGTTTTAGTAAAAGACTTTTTATATTAACGCCTGCAACTTCAGCCGCCACTCTATACATTCCATAAGTAGGTTCTACCACAACTATTTCCTCATCTTGCTCAACAAAAAGGCGAATCAATAAATCAATTATTTCATCTGACCCACTTCCCACAAAAATATTTTTCTCTGAAATACTTAAGAATTTTCCTAAAGCTTTTCTCAAATCCACAGACAAAGGATCGGGATAACGGTTTAGTTCAGAAACATATTCAGTAGAAATCACACTACCAAGTGAATTCTCGTTTGCATCCATAAATACACCTTTTTGATAAAGGCTTCGAGCCGAGCTATACGGCTTAAAATTTCTTAAGTTTGAACGCACCAGTGAATTAATCATAAATTTTATTGAATCTAATACTAATCGCATTTTTGTGAGCGCCTAATCCCTCTCTGGTAGCTAGAACTTCAACCGTATTTCTTAATTTTTTAATTCCATCTTTCGTGACCCGTTGAATTTGCATTTTTTTTCCAAAGGATTCAACCGAAAGAGCAGAAAACATTTTGGCGTAGCCAGAAGTAGGCAAGGTGTGGTTACTGCCAGTCGCGTAGTCGCCCAATGGCTCACTTGAATATTTGCCCAAGAATACCGAACCAGCATTTTTAATTTTCTTTAGTATCTGATTTTCATTTTTACTAATAATTTCTAAGTGTTCAGGAGCATATTCGTTAATTATTTCGCACGCTTGATCTTCGTTTTCCACAATAATGGCAAAACTATTATCCAAAGATTTTTTTATAATCTCTTTTCGTTCTAGATTTTCTGTTTGGTTTTTTACCTCAATTAAAACTTTTCTCACTAGAAATTCTGATGTTGTTATTAGGATAGCTTGCGAGTCTTCTCCGTGTTCGAGTTGAGAAAGTAAATCAGCCGCTATCCAAGCAGGGTCAGCATCTTTGTCAGCAAAAACTAAAACTTCCGAGGGACCGGCTGGCATATCAATGTCCACTTCTCCATATACCAACATTTTTGCTGTAGTTACATATTGGTTTCCCGGCCCAAAAATTTTAGAAACTTTTGGTATAGATTCTGTGCCGTAAGCCATCGCCGCGACTGCCTGCGCACCTCCGACTTTGAAAATTTTTGAGATACCGCAAATATCGGCTGCGACTAATACCGCACTGGGTACTTTGCCGTCTTTCCCGGGTGGTACACATAAAACAATTTCACTACAACCGGCAATTTTGGCCGGTACTCCAAGCATAAGCACGGTAGATAGATAAGAAGCTTTACCTCCGGGGATGTAAAGCCCAACTTTTTCAATTGGTCGGAATTCTCTCCACACAGCCACCCCCTTTGTCGTAATAATGGGTGTTTCTTTTTTCTTCACATTATTTTTGTGAAATTTTTCAATGTTAGCTTTAGATATTTTCAGAGCTTTTATTACTTCTTTAGACTCTTTTTTGTAAGCCTCGGCTATTTCTTTCTTTGAAACTTGAAGTGTTTTTAATTCCACTCCATCAAATTTTTGAGAAAAAGAAAATAATGCTTTATCTTTATCAGCATGCACTTCCTTAATTATCCCGAGAACCACTTTTTCCACATCAGCTTTTTGACTTTGCCTTTGTTTAATCAGATTCGTGATTTCCGAGAGAGAATATTTTTTTGTAGATAATGTTTTCATAAATTATTTATTGCGTTTTTTTATTTCAGATTCGACCTGTTCTAAACTAACGCTTTTCTCTGCCAACAACACAAAGAGGTGATACAAAAGATCAGTTGTTTCTTCAATAAGCCGTTTTTGTGTTTGTTTTTGGGCGGCGTGAACAACTTCCAAAGATTCCTCAGCCACTTTCAAGGAAATTTTGTCTAGTCCGGCTTTAAAAAGCGAAGTAGTATAAGAATTTTTAGGAAGTTTTTTCTTTCGATCAATAATCGTTGCAAATAAATCCCTTATTGAATCATTTTTGGGAATTTCAGAAAAACAGGTCATATCTCCTGTGTGACAGATCGGGCCTTTGGGCAAGGCTTTTATAAGTAAGGTGTCATTATCGCAGTCCAATTTAATATTTAATACATTTAGTGTATTTTTACTGGTTTCACCTTTCATCCATAATCTTTTTTTGGTTCGGCTATAAAACCACACGAGGCCGGTTTGCATCGTTTTAGCCAGTGCTTCTTTATTCATATAGCCAAGCATTAAAACTAACCCCGTAGAAGAATCTTGAATTATGGCTGGCGCAAGACCACCAACTTTCTCCCAATTTATTTTCTTAATGTTTACTTTTTTCATATATTTATTTTAGTAATAGTTCTTTCAATTCCTGTTTCCCTTTTTTCACTACATCATTTGTAATTAATAACGCTTTTGATTCTAAAATAGTCACTAACGGCTTCAAGTTATGAGCTTTTAAGGTATTGCCGGTTTGCACAACATCACAAATTGCGTCTGCTAAATTTAGTTCGGGAGTTATTTCTACAGAACCTTGGATAGGAATAATAGCGGAGTTGATATTATTTTTTGCTAAGTATTCTTTTAATAGTTGTGGGTAGGTAGTAGCTATACGCTCTCCCTCTAAGTCCTTGGGTGTTTTAATTAATGAGTCCTCTGGCACTGCAATATCCAAGCGACATTTAGCAAAATCCAATTCGCGAATTATATTTGCATTCAGTTGTTTTTCCAGCAAAACATTTTGCCCAATAATTGCAAAATCAGCAATGCCTCGATTAACATACTCGGGAATATCGTCATCTCGTAAAAGAATTAGGTCTATTTCTCTGTCCTCACATTTTTGAATTAGATAATGACCGTTAGGGGTAAATCTTAGACCAAGAGAGTTTAGAAAAGCCAAACTCGCTTCGCTCAGTCTTCCTTTTTTCTGTATGGCAATTTTTAATCTGTCGTTTTTCATGCTTTGTTATATCCTTTAAAGTAATTAGTAATCTGATCTTGCGGAATAGTTTTTTGCTTGCCTGTTTGCATCATCTTAATGGTTACTTCATTTCGTGATACTTCTTCCGGCCCGCAAATTACTACAAACGGAATTTGTTTTTTATCCGCATATTTCATTTGCTTGGTAATTTTTACTGGCTCGAAATATATTTCGGCATTAATTCCAGCCCGTTGTATATCTTTCAATAACTTTACAGAAGTAGCCAATGTTTCGGAGTTGAAATAAGTCACCAAAACTTGAGAATTTAAGGTTAAGTCTTTAAATAATCCCAATTCTTCCATAGCGACTATTATTCGGTCGAACCCGAAAGCAACTCCAACCCCGCTAAATTGCTCTGGGCAAAATAATGAACACAAGTCATCATATCTGCCACCCGCACATACAGCACCAATAGGGACTTCAGGAATAAAGACTTCAAAAATAATGCCAGTGTAGTAATCAAGACCGCGAGCTAAGCTCGGATCAAACAATAAGTTTTTCGGAGCGATATTGAACAAGCGAGCAAGAGATGTGAACTCTTTTATTTCTTTAGTTTCATATTTATCAAGTAATTTTAATTTTTCTTCAGTCGTACCAGTAATAGACACAACATCAAGCAGTTCTTTGGCAGATGATTCGTTAATGAGCGGTTTTAATTCTTCTATGATACTCTTGCGATCAATTTTTTCCAACTTGTCCAAGATACGAATTACCGCAGGTTGTTTTTCAGCCGATATTTTTAAACTATCCAGTATGTTATTGATTAAGCGGCGACTATTGAATTTAATAGTGAAATTTTCAAATCCAATAGTGGTAAAAACTTTTGCTATCACTCCTGCAATCTCCGCTTCTGCAAGTAAATTTTTAGTGCCGATAATATCAACATCACACTGGTAAAATTCTCGGTATCTGCCTTTTGCCGGTCTGTCTCCACGCCACACGCGGTCAATTTGGTAACGCTTAAATGGCATAGGGAGATTTTTAAAGTTAGCCGCTACCAAGCGAGCGAAGGGAACGGTTTGATCGTAGCGAAGTGCAATATCTCGTCCGCCATTATCCTTAAAGCGGTAAACTAATTTAGAAGCCTCATCTCCGTATTTTCCCAAAATAGTTTCCGCGTATTCAATAGCTGGTGTTTGAATGCTGTCATAACCGAAGTTAATGAATGCCGATTTTATTTTATTCATTGCGTATTCGCGTTTCGCCATATCTTGTGGCAAAAAATCACGAGTACCTTGTAAGATTTTTGGTTTAATAAATGTTTTCATATTTTTAGTGTTAATTAATACTTTTTAATAGTTACTGGTAATAAACAAAAACCCCTCCTCAAACTTGAGAAGGGGTTTTTGTTTTGTGTCTTAAAATTTTTACATATTTAAGAAGACCCTTTCGCAAGTTTGAGAGGGGTATGATGATGGTTAGCAAGGCGAGCAATGACTAAACGATAACCGCCCAAAGAGCCATTCAGCCATTTTGATATTCGAGCAATAGTTGTAGAAGAAAGACCAGTATTTTTAGTAATCGTTAAATAATTCACATCCTTTGATAAAAGACGTGCAGCTTCAAGGCGGTTAGCGAACTCCTTTATATCTTTTTCAGTCATAAGGTCGCGCATAAAACGCTTTGCCTCATCGGCATTTTTAAGGGCCAAAACGGCCTCAACTAACTGCTTATTTTCTTTTGTATTCCAATTAACTTCTGACATATCCGAACTTTAGCAAACTAAAGCAATTTAGTCAAGTAAAGTTATCCACACTCCAAAAAACGCCCGCATTCCCTCCCAAACCCTTCCTGCGGGCAGAATTCCGAATCTCGCCGAATTTCAAAAAACATTCAGCCGAGGAAAAGCGGAATCCATATCCCCAAAACTTTTGTTTCCGCTTTTCCGAGTCCATTGAATTACCACATTAGTAGAGCGTAGTAATTAGTTTAAAGTTAAGAGGCACGCGGAGCGTGCGCATTAGTTCGTTTGATCCTTAAAATAGGTTCTAACGGAATGATAGAGACACACCACAACCAAACAAACACCCTTTTCGGGAAAATTTTCGCGCGCTTCGCGAAGCGAAGCATAAGGTGGGATTGGGTTAAATTCAATCCGGCGATTTTTTAAATACAGGTTCGAGCCAAAGATTTTTTGGGCAGAGGATTTTTTCAGGAGGAGGTCGGAAACAAAAGATATAACACTTGCCCCACCCACCCCTGCGCGTGTTTAAAATTTTTGCCGATTATTAAATCGTCAAACTCCCTTGATCTTTTTATTTTAAGAAATAACTTCTTCTATAAATTTTTTTAGCACCAATTTTTTAGAGGTAGTTGGGTTTGTGTCAATCTCATTTTTCATAGCTTGCACTTTTCTTTTTGAAGGGGTTGGCGTATCTAACCAACTTTCAAGTTCTCCTATTGGCACAATGAAGATTTTATATTTCTTCGCTATATTTATAGCATCTTGAACTTTTTGACTAAGTGAAGCATTAGATAGAGAAGTAAATCCGTTTTCTTTAAATATATCTCTGTCTGCTTGGGATAAAGCATTTAAGAGGTTTTTCACTTCTTCTACTAAAGTTTTTTCTGTTGGGTTAAGAGCAAGCCCCAAACATTCTCCTGAATACAAAACATCAATATCCACTATTCCCACTGCTTCAATTTCTAAACTCTGTAAATGTTTGAATATTAGAAATAAATCACTTTTGGCATTGAGGCCAAGAAAGTGGATATCAACTGTTGGTGTCGGAAAAAAAGATTGACTAGCGTACTGATAAATTACTCTGTCATCTTCGGCTTCGCACAAGACGGTTAATTTATTAAAATAAGAGTTGAGCATAAGCTCATTATTATTTCTAGTTCTAGTATTTGAAGGTGCTCTATTTACTGTGTAGCTTCTTTTGCCCTGTTTTTCTTTCAAATGGATTACTTGTGTATCACGCGTAGTATTGGTAAGAACTCCTCTTAGAAACTCGCTATCGTGGGTAGAAATAAATATTTGTTTACCACTAGATGCGTTATCAGCAATGAATTTACCCAAACTTCTTCTTTGGGGTGAATGTAAAAATGCTTCAGGTTCATCAATTATGATTACATCCTTTGCGGGGTTAAATAGGGCATAAAGTATCTTTAAGTAAGCTTTTAAGCCATCACCTTGAGAAGCTAATACAGGAGAATGTTCTGTCCAAAATTGACCTTCACTTCTGCGGTTCGTAAAAGAAATGGGTTTAGCAACATCGGGGGCTAAACGCATATCTTTTTGTCCTTGCTCTAAATCGTCAAAAATAATCTCTATACCAAAAACATCTTTAATATGATCTGATATTTTTTTAAAAGTTGAGTCTTGCGAATAAAAATAGTGAACTATGTCCTTATAATTTTCATCAACTCTATTTATTTGAGTAGAAAATGGGCCTGATAATCTTGATTCGCAATTTTCTAAAGAAACAGACATGTTGTTAACAAAATTAAAATAATGCCAATTTCTATCCCTCGCTGGGTTAGTTGTAGCTTCATATGTCTCAACATTGTCCATTTTTTCCTGCATGGCGTGGAAAACTTCATTATTCCAGTTTGAGCCAAATATATTTGCTCCTCCAATTTTATTTATTTCTTGTTCTGTTCCTTCATAGACAGTAAAAGCTGATACTCCAGGGAACAAAGCATCGAACCTACTTTTTATCCCAGATGCCTCAAATTTTACACCAGTAATCCATTTACTCTTTAAGTCTATTACACAAGTCTTGCTTGCATTTTCAAGTTCTTTTATAAAAGTGCTTTTACCTGTATTGTTAGCACCCAGAATTAGGTTTATATCAGCGCAAGTTTCTATATTGTTTGTAATTTTAATTTCTTTTATTTTCATAACTATTTCATTAACTCTCCGACCGAAACCCCGATTGCTTTCGCTATTTTTGTAATAGTTGAAAGCGTGGGATTAGCTTTTCCGTTTTCTATATTACTAATAAATCCTCGTCCTAATCCTAGCTTACGGACTATATCACCCTGTGTTATGCCTTTTGCGCTTCTTATCCGTTTTAGATTTTTGCCGAGTTTTGAAGATTCGTTTGTCATTATCCACAAGCATATCACTTGTTATATTATAAAGGTAGTATTACAATATATTATAATACTATGAATTACTTTTTATACGCACGCAAAAGCACCGATGTTGAAGACAAACAAGTCCGGTCTATTGAAGATCAGCTTGCTGTTTTGCGAACGCTCGCCAAAGAGCAGGGATTAAATATCGTTCACGAATTTATTGAGAAACAATCTGCAAAAATTCCCGGCCGTCCCATGTTCACCGAAATGCTCGCACTGATTGAGAAAGGCGAAGCGCAAGGGATTATCTGCTGGAAACTCGATCGCTTGGCTCGTAATCCGATAGATGGCGGACAGATAAGTTGGTTTTTACAAAAAGGAATTATAGAGCATATTCAAACGCACGACCGAAGCTACAAGCCATCGGACAATATTTTAATGATGAGCGTAGAATTCGGAATGGCAACTCAATACATTCTTGATTTATCCGCCAATACTAAACGCGCCTTACACGAAAAAGTGAAAAATGGAGAATATCCAACAATAGCTCCAATCGGATATTTTAACGATGCACGCCAGAAAACCGTTGTCATGGATAAACGAAAAGCAAAGGTTGTTAAAGAGGCGTTCAAACTATACGCCGAAGGAAATTTTACACTTGAGAAAATAGCCGATTATTTTAAAAAACATAAAATGTTGTCCAAAAACGGCTATCAGTTATCACGAGATAGAATAACAAACATTTTATCTAATCCTTTTTATTACGGACATTTCCGTTACTCCGGAGAATTATACGAAGGTAAGCACGAATCGCTTATCACCAAGAAATTATTTGATAAAGTCCAAGAAGTAATGAAAAATCGCGGCTGGCAAGACAGACAAGAAAATAATCCGTTGCCTTTATGCGGACTTCTAAAATGTGGCGAGTGCGGATGTTCCATAACTGCCGAGAAGAAAATTAAAAAACAGAAAAATGGAAATGTCCACCACTACACTTATTACCACTGCACAAAGAAAAGAGGACTATGCCCCCAACCCTGTGTTCGAGAAGAAATGCTGGCAAGTCAGCTTTCAGATATTATGAAATCTTATGCTTTGCCTTTGGACTGGGCGACAGAATTATCCAAACTTGCCGACAAGGACGAAACTGAAGCTATCCAATCTTCAGTTTCGTCTAGCCAAGCTACAAAAGATGAAATATCAACCATTTCCTCCAAACTCAAACGCCTTCGCGGTATCTATATTGACGAAGATATAGAGCAAGACGAGTATCTTGCCGAGAAGTCAGGACTTCTCACTCGCAAGAAGTCGTTAGAGGAGAAAATGACCGAATTAGAGAAAGGCAATATTGTTTGGCTCGAACCTCTGCGAGAATGGATAAAAGACGCGTCAAACATAGAAGAAAATGCAATTTCGTCCGACCTCCCCCTGAAAAAATCTTCTGCCCAAAAAATCTTTGGCTCGAACCTGTATTTAAAAAATCGCCGGATTGAATTTAACCCAATCCCACCTTATGCTTCGCTTCGCGAAGCGCGCGAAAATTTTCCCGAAAAGGGTGTTTGTTTGGTTGTGGTGCCCTCAGTAGGAATCGAACCTACATCGCAAACTCCGCAAGCTCGCATTCTATCCATTAAACTATGAGGGCAAAAAATTCCGAACAACTTCAGATTAGCAGTTTTTGGTTCTGACGTAAAGTAAAAAAATCAGTTAAAACCCGAGGGCTTCCATAATTTTTTCCGAAGGGTGCTCTTTTATTTCTTTTTCTACAACATTTTTTTCCAGCATAATAGAATGGATTTTTTCCGCCATTATTTCTTCTATCGGTATTGAAAGAATCGGCATAAAGGCCCTTTCTGAATTTATAAAAAGTATCGGCTTAACATTTGTTTCAGGAGATACGCCCAATTGAACCCAAAAAGATTTTATATTTTCATATGGATAAAAACGATTTCCGATTTTCAAACCCTGAGCGTTGAGTTCGTAAGCGACTATGTCGGGTTTTTTAACCGCGAAAAATCCGAGCAATAACCCGCTCAAGACAAGCAGTGCCGCAAAAAAATAATTGCCAAAAATAATTGCCGCAATCGAGCTGGTCGCAAAAATAATTCCCAGCGCCCAAAACCAATCCGGGCTGCGCTCTTTTTCTTCGTATTCTGGCGCTGTCCAAGATAATTTTTCTGTTTCTTCCACGTCTTAATTATATCAATAAACGAAGAGCACAAGCAAATTTAGTTGGAATTGAATTAATTAGTGGTTAATTCTTGTTTCCCAGGGTTCTGGATCGCCATTCACTGTTTTGTACTCTTCTTTCGGCGCCAGCCCCTGTTCGATTAGTAATTTTCCAAATTCCTCGCGAATATGCTCTGGATTTTTACTAAATCTAATTTCAATCCCAGCATTTCTCCCGGAATCAACCGAGCAACCCTCAAAATACAAAAAGCGTTCATCAAACTCTCTGCGTTCTTCTCGGGTGCGGTTTATGTAGTTCATAGCTCTGTCCCTTTGCTCGGTATTTGCGAATTCAAAATATAAACGCGCTTTTTTCTCAAACCTTTCACCTAATTCAATTTCAATTTTCCTTTTGAGTTCTTCCTCTGACATTCTGAATTCTTCTTTCGATAGTCCGTATTCACCGTTTGGTTGTGTCTTTTTTTCTAGCATATTATTTTATTATTAACAACTATACACCAATTTTTCTAAAACACAATTTTGGCGGAGGCGGTTTGTTACGCTGTTGGAACCAGTTTGTTGATAAATAAGGCTATTTAGCGATTCTAACACACATTGTAGGTTTATCCCAAATAAAGGGGGTTTTCCACTTGACTTTGATCAAAAAAAGAATATTATCGTATTAATGTGATAATTGGTCGAAATCACAAAATATATGGAAGAACCAAATCTAGAAATTGAGCTATATGTGGACGAAGTCGGGAAATCTGACCTTATGGACAATATGCCAGCTCTTGATCGGTCAAGATTTATAAAAAAGAATGAAGACTTCGAAAAATTCACCCTATTTCAATTTTTGAAGTCAAATCACATAGAATCGGTTAAGGAACACAAAGGATTCTTTGAACTGAAATATCATTTCAGTTCTCCCCCATATAGAGCCGTAGCATTTTTGTGTAGAGGCATATTATTAATTTTATTGGTATTTAAAGGAAGTGGAAGTGATGGAAAATTAAAAAAACACATAGGTCAAGCAATAAATCGTTTAGAAAACTGGAAGTCGAGGAATAAAAATTATTTTTAACTATAACTATGAAATTACAAGAATTAAAACAAAAATTACTAAAAGAAGATCCTGAATTTAGAAAAGAATATCTAAAACAGGACTTGGCTTTTGGTATTAGTAGATTAATCTCAAACATACGAGTTCATGAAGGAATTAGTCAGATTGAACTTGCTAAGCTAATAGATACTACACAATCTGGTATTTCAAGGATTGAGCAAGGAAACCAAATGCCATCTTTGAGCACTCTCAAAAAAGTTGCTGATAGTTTGGAATATAAAATTAAAATGATTTTTCATTCAACAAAAGATGAAACAGTCTTTGATTCAGATGGGAATGTAGATAAACCCATACTTAGTAATTGGTTGGGGCACATAGAACATGCAGGTAATGAAAATTATGATTCGGAGGTAATTTCAACTTCTACAAAGAAATATTTAGCATTTGCTGTATAAAAATTATGAAAAATATAAAAAACATATTCTCAGTGCTCTGTAGATCCTCATCTGTTGATAGAAATACTAACCTTGCATCCATTATTGAGATTCTGGAGGAAATAACTATTAGCTCTGGTTTGAAAACTGAGAACAAGAATCTAGAAAGCGGAAATGTAATAAATCTACCCTTTGAGTTGTTCACTTTATGGGAAAGAAGTAGTGATTTAACTAAAGAGCTAGAGGTAAAAATTAAGGTTACAGTAGTTGATCCCCAAGGAACAGAAAAAGAGAAAATAAATTTTCTACTTAAATTTGAGTCAGGTAAAAAAAGAATGAGGTTAATAATTAAAGTACCAGCTTTTGAGTTTTTTGGTTATGGAACTTATTTTTTCAAAGTTTATCTTGAACAAGATGGTAAATTTATACAAGTACAAGAAACATCCCTTGATGTTAAGGCTGAAATTAAAGTTTAATTCCTTAAATTTATAAAGGTCGACCATTATAAGAAATAATAATTTAAATCCAATGCCTAAAGATAATAAGAAACATAACTGGAATAAAGAGCAACCCCATGATGTTAATACTGGGGAAATAAGAACTGAGGACTATGCTCGAAATCATCCAGATAAAGTAGAGTGGGTAAAAAATAAAAAATAATTTATTAAAAAATGAAATTAAAACTTACAAAAAGAGTATGCTGATTATAGTATACTCTTTTTGTTTATTTGCGGAGGCGGTGAAAACGCGATTACGCTTTTCTCCCTCGACTAAATTTTTTGCCGTCGCAAAAAATTTGTCTGGGCACCGACTCGCAAAATTTTCTACTAAAAATTTTAAGCTTCATCGTTCGAATCTCACATGGAAGCAAACTGCTTTGCTTCCTCGCCTCCCTATTCACAAAAAGAGTATAACATAAATGCATACTCTTTTTGTTCAAGCGGAGGCGGTGAGATTCGAACTCACGAGGAGGTTGCCCCCCTAATAGTTTTCAAGACTATCTCCATAGACCACTCGGACACGCCTCCGTTTCTTATTTAATTAACGGTTTATTTCTAGTCAGAATCTCTCTTATATCTACCCACTTCTTTTTGGCAACATAGAAAATATATATAATTTCCAAAATTCCAACAGTATTAAATACAAGAAGCGCGAGAAACCATCCCTTCTGGTCATTTTTGGCGGCTATCCACAACGAACAGCCTTTCCAAAATAAAATCCACACTACAACAGGGAGAAAAATCCAGCTACTATTCATAAAAAATGGGTTTAATTGATTCATCCCGTTAGAAATTAATATTGATAATGTACGAACCCAGATAGTTAATGGAAATCTTCAATTTCCTATTTCTAACGGGATTCATACAAAATATTATACCAGAAATAAATCTTTTATGCTACCCCGTAGTGAGTTTTGGCAATGCGCTAAAGTGTGTAAATTTTTTAAAAAATTTACCTTGCCAAAATCTACTACCGGGTGCTAGTATTTATTTATGATATTTCTAGGGAGATTTTTGGGCATTGATTATGGAACAAAGAGGATCGGAGTGGCAACTTCGGACGAAAATCACATTTTGGCTTTTCCGAAAGAAATTATTCAGAATGATTCGAATACTTTTAAAAAGCTCGGTAATATAATAAAAAAAGAGAATATTTCAGAAATCGTGGTCGGAGAGTCGGTGGATTTTTCCGGGAAATTAAATGCACTGTCCGGCCGGATTGAAGTTTTTATTTTGGAATTAAAAGAGAAATTCGGATTACCTGTTCATAAACAGAAGGAATTTCTGACATCGGTTGAAGCCAGAAAATTCAAAAATAAGAAAAGAGACCTGAGCCCATCACAAGCGCACAGTAAAGTAAAACAAATAAAAAGCGGTCGGGTAGATGCATCGGCCGCCGCGCTTATTTTGCAAAGATATCTGGATAGAAAGAATCAACAAAAACAATAGCAACAAGACTCCGGATATCGTATAATATCATTATGTTTGGGAATTCATTCAATAGATTTTTCTTCAAATTTTTTCCTCCGCCTAATTTTCTGGCAACACCTTCTTTCGGCTTGGATATTTCGGATGAATCATTGAAATTCGCGGAACTAATCGTGACCAAGAACGGTATTAGAATAGGACGATACGGGGAGCGCATTATACCGCCCGGCGTTATTGAGTCCGGTAAAATTAAAGATTCTAAGCGAATGGAGGAAATTTTATTTTCACTTAGAAAAGAAACGGGAGTGAAATCCGTTCGTGTTTCTTTGCCGGAAGAACAAATATATCTTTTCCAGCTTCGATTGGAAAAAACAGGATTAAAAAGTGTTAAAGAGGGAATTGAGCTTGCCCTTGAAGAACATGTGCCGATACCGGTTCAAGACGCGATTTTTGATTATGATTTAATCAAGGAAGATGCGCAAAGTCTGGAAGTCCAAGTTGTTACTATACCAAAAAATATAATTGAAAATTACCTATCGATTTTTGAGCATTCTCAAATAGCCGTTCAATCATTTGAACTTGAAGCGCAAGCTGTTTCTCGGGCGGTTATTAAAAAGGGCGACCTGGAAACTTACATGATTGTGGATTTCGGTAAAAAACGTACCGGTATTTTTATTATATCTCGCGGCGTTGTAATGTTCACTTTTACTTTGGATATAGGCGGAAAGATACTGAATAATATGATTCAGAAAAATTTTAATATAAGTGTTGAGGAAGCGGAAAAGATGAAGAAGCAATTCGGTCTTCAGCGTAATGCTGCTAATAAAGAAATATTCGCCGTGCTCCTAAACAGTGTTTCTGTTTTACGCGATGAGATAGCCAGACACTTTTTATATTGGCATACACACAAAGACGAAGAAGGTAAAAATAACCCGCCGATTAAAAAGATAATTCTTTGCGGTGGCGATTCAAATTTAATCGGACTGGCCGACTATATTTCCATCAGTATGAAAAATCCAGTGGAAATGGCCGATGTTTGGACTAATATAGCAAATACGGGAAATTATATTCCAGAGATGAGTTTTAGGCAGGCGCTTTCGTTCGCGACTACTCTTGGGCTGGCCTTGGGAGATTTTGAGAATCAGCAATTTATGATTAATTTGGTTCCAAAAACAGAGAAGAAGAAAATAGCTAAAAGTTTTTTTTATAGGCTTGTAGCCTTATTTTTAATAACGCTTGATTTTTGCATCTTGATTGCTTTTATTTCCATAATACCTTCTTATTTTCTTTCTTCCATAAAAAATGCCTCGGTTAATATAAAACTGGAGATACAAAAGAACGAGCCATTGCCCCTGTTTGATCAGCAAACTCTTGATGCGATTAAAGACATAAATAACAAGCTTGACTTGGTGGAAAAGGCCGAAAAAAATAGATTTCCTATTTCTGAAAAAATTATTAGAGCCATTCTTTTAAAGAAAAGATCCGATATTAAAATCACTCAAATTTCATATGAAAATAACCCGACCCAAGGTAAAAAAATCAGCATTCTTGGTACAGCGCCTTCCCGCGAGGTTTTACTTCTATTCCGCCAAGCATTGGAAAATGATCCAACTTTCAAAAACATTGATTTGCCGATTTCAAATTTTGTGAAAGGATCCAATATACAATTTTATTTAAGTTTAATTCCTTTATAAACCCAGTAAGTGATTTTACTAAATCATATGAAAAATAATTTTCCAAAAATACCGCTAATTCTTTCCACAATACTTTTTGTATTTTTCAGTTCCGCTTTTGTGTTTTTATACACGAAAATAAATGATAATAATCAAAAAGCCGAACAAGGTACGATGGCTTGGCAGACAGAAGCGCTCCAACGTGATGAAATAAAATCACTCAATCATTCCATTCAAATGATTGCCGACGACAGGGCCTTGCTGGAAACCCACTTTGCCAAAAGTTCCGATATCGTGCCCTTTTTAGATACAATTGAAAAATTGGCACCGGAAGCAGGAGCTAAAGCCGAAGTTAATTCAGTCAATACCTCAGCGGATAACGGACTGACAGTCGGATTAAAAGCATCGGGTAGTTTTGAAGCAATTTATAAATTTTTAACGCTTTTGGAAAATTCTCCCTACGAACTCGATTTTCTTTCGATGGATATGCATAAATTGATGGGGCCAAGCGCGCCTGGCGAAAATATTCAAAATCCAGGATGGGAGGCTATTTTTAAAATACAACTTTTAAGTTTTATTTCATAAATTAATTATACCAAGCATGATTTTGCTAAAATCAAATGAAAATAAAATTTTTTAAAAAAGAAAATAATTTTAAGAAAAAGAATTTTGCTTTTAGTCCAAATCTCTGTTGGAAATTTGCCATTGGGAGCGCATTTGTCTTGATTCTCCTATCTTCTTTTCTCAGTTATCGTCTTTTTACACAAACAAATCAGGAACCTGTTTTATCAGCCATGAATGAAAGCGGGCAAGTTCCGATGGTCAAAAAAGATCGTATTGAAAAAGTACTGAACTATTTTCTTGAGAGAAACCAAAAATCGGCCAAAATATTAAATTCTCCTGCGCCCGTCATTGACCCATCACTCTAAAAATGTTATTTTAAGGGGTGTTTATGCAATATAATCCGCGCGGTTAGCTCAGTTGGTAGAGCAACCCGTTTACACCGGGAAGGTCAGGGGTTCGAGTCCCTTACCGCGCACATGGCTACCCATTTGCCCTTGTAGTTCAATGGATAGAACGAAGCTCTTCTAAGGCTTTGATGTAGGTTCGATTCCTACCAAGGGCACCAATGAAAATAAAAGTTTTATATGAGGATTCCAATATTTTAGCCATAGATAAACCTTCTGGTATTTCCGTGCACAGTGATGGCAGAAGCAAAAAGAAAACGATTGTTGATTGGATTTTTAAAAATTATCCAAAGATGAAAAATGTCGGTGAGAATGAAACTTACGAAAACAAAAAAGTAAAAACGGAGATAAAAAAGCCGGGAATTGTGCACAGATTAGACCGCGAAACTTCCGGTATTCTACTCTTGGCAAAGAATCAAAAGGCATATCAATTTTTGAAAAGTCAATTTTCCGCCCCCGCCCTAGAAATTAAACAAAAGGTCGGGTTGGCGGACAGGCAGAACAGAGTTAAAAAGATATATGTAGCTATTGTTAATGGTTTCGTAAAAAATGATCACGGGATGATAAATAAACCAATCGGTCGAAGCCCTAAGGATTTTCGTCGGCATCTATCCGGCCGCGGAGCGCGCGGGGAGATGCGCGAAGCAATTACTGAATATAAAGTTTTGAAGAGGTTTGAAATGAAAACTTCTCAAAATTTTTCTCGTTCCTCCCACTCGGAATTACCGGGTGGGTCCCACACGAATAAAAATTTTGAGAAGTTTTCATTTCTCGAGCTAAAACCCAAAACCGGTCGGACACACCAAATTCGCGTGCATATGAAATTTTTAAATCATCCAGTAGCCTGTGATTCGCTTTATAATCCCAGCCAGCCTTGCCCCAAAAGAATCTCACGTCTAGCTCTTCATGCAAAATCCATAGAATTCAAAAATCTAAAAGGTAATATTGTAAAAATAGAATCCCCACTACCTTTAGATTTCAAAAGAGTGTTAAAATAACACCATGGAAGCAGAAATTAGAAACTGCCAGAACTGCAAAAAAGATTTCACTATTGAATCCGAAGATTTTAATTTTTATGAAAAAATGGAAGTTCCTCCACCAACATGGTGTCCGGAATGCCGAATGATTCGAAGATTTTCTTTTATAAATACATTTAGTTTATTCTGGCGCAATTGCGATCTGTGCGGAGAACGAACAATGTCAATGTATTCACCTGAAGACAAGATCAAAGTCTATTGTCCGAAATGTTGGTGGGGAGATTCTTGGGACGGGACAGAATATGCCATGAATTATGACTCGTCACGACCTTTTTTAGAACAAGTAAAAGAATTACGTGACAAAACTCCAAATGTTGCACTAGAAAGTCTATATAATAGTCTAAAGAACTGTAGCTATTATAACGGATTAGCTTGGTCTAAAGAATGTTATTTAATTTTTTGGGCGGATTATTGCGAAAGTGTATATTATTCTTCTATTTTATATAAAGTAAAGCAGAGTCTAGACTGTTTGCGCGCGAAAGATTCAGAGCTTTGCTATGAATCAGTTGGCATAAATAAATGCTATCAAACTTTCTTCTCTCTGGAGTGTGATGCTTGTGTGAACGTATGGTTCTCCAGAAATTGTTATAGTTGCACAAATTGCGTTGGTTGCGTGAATCTTCGCGGAGCGTCAAATTATATTTTTAATGTTAAATATTCCAAAGAAGACTACGCTCAAAAATTAAAAGAGCTTAACCTTGAATCCTTTCAAAAATTACATGAACTTCAGAAAAAAGCCGAAGAATTTTGGTTGACAAAACCATATAGGGTATATTCAGGAAATTCTTTGAATTTAAATGTAACAGGAGAGTATGTTTATGAATCAAAAAATTCAAAGGAATTGTATATTTGTACCGGCGCCGAAAATTGCAAATGGACTCAAATTGTAACAATAAGCCCAATAAAAGATTGTTTTGATTATTCTGGCTGGGGGAATAACGCAACTCTTATTTACGAAAGCGCGCAAGTTGGAGAAAACGCAAACAACATAATGTTTTCTTATTGTTGTCCTTCTGATATGTTAAATTTACAATATTGCTTTTGGAATGTTTCTGGAAAAAATAATTTTGGTTGCATGAATTTAAAAAGAAAATCATATTGCATCTTAAATAAACAATATTCTAAAGAAGAATTTGAAAAACTTAGGAATAAAATTATAGAAGATATGAAGGTGAATCCCTACATTGATAAACTAGGCCGCAAGTTTTTTTACGGAGAATTTTTTCCGCCAGAAATGAGCCAGTTTCCTTACAATAAATCAAATGCCATGCGTTTTTTTCCTAAAACTAAAGATGAAGTTTTGTCTATGGGGTATAGCTGGAACGACAGAGTAGATCCAGTATATGAAATTACAACAAAAACCAATTCTTTGTCAGATACAATAGAAAAAACTAAAGAAAATATTCTAAACGAAGTGGTTGGATGTATAAATTGTGGCAGGGGATACAAAATTACAAAAGGTGAATTTAATCTTTTGCACAAGATAAATTTGCCTATTCCTCGAGAATGTCCGAAATGCAGGGAAAATAGGCGATTTAACAAATTAAATCCACCCAAATTTTATAAAAGAAATTGCGCCAAATGTAAGAAAGAAATTTTTACCGCTTTTGCGCCCGAACGGCCCGAAATAGTGTATTGTGAAAAATGTTATCAGCAGGAATTTGCTTAGATTAATAATAAAAATGTTTGGGTGTTAATATTGTGCCTATCTTTACAAATTTTCTAGTGGTAGAATATCATCACTCTATGATTGAATCAGGATCCAAGATCGAACAAAAAAATTTTATAAAAGTTGTTGGAGATGTTAATTTAATTAGAAAGAAATTAACAGCAAGACCAGGGTTTAGTGTTGCATTTTTGCTGTGCAAAAAAGATTTCAAAGTTTATGTTTCTTCAGACAATTCTCACGAAAAAGCGGCAAAAGCAGCAGGCTTACCAAGTAATAATTCAAAAGATATTTTACTGAAAGGACGCATCTCTCCAAAAATTTCGGCTTTTATTTTTAACAAAGAAGGAGCAAGTCCTAGGGATTTTTTAAAAGGAGACATAGATTTAAAGTTGATAGATGATCTTGTTCCAGGCGTGGCATTAGCCCTGAAGGATTGGCTGGGAGAACAGTTCAAAAATTATAGAATCTCTTACAAAGGACATAACCTTGATAGACCTACAGGATCAATTGCTTAGCTTGAATAAAATGTAAAGATTGCCTTTGAATACCTTATGTGATATAGTCCTTTTGCGATGGCAGGAAATAAAATCACTAAAATAAAATTCAGCCCGGTAGATATTGAAGAGCGCCAGAAACTTGATTTCAGGGCTGGAGACACGGTTTCTGTTTGGTCAAAGATTCTGGATGAAAAGGGTAAGTTTCGCTTGCAGGCTTTTGAGGGGATAGTGCTTGCGAGGAAACATGGAAAAGAGGCAGGAGCTACTTTTACCGTCAGAAAAATCGCTTCCGGCGTGGGAGTTGAGAGAATTTTTCCGCTTTATTCTCCGATGATAGGCAAAATTGAAATTACCAAAAAATCTCACGCTCGCCGGTCAAAACTCTATTACATCCGCAACAAAGCCATCAAGGACGTCCGCAGTAAAATACGTTCGGTCACAAATCAAGCCGAAGAAGAAACAGAAGCGGTGGAAAAAGCTGCTGAATAATTTTGTTATTTTGCCCAGGTGGCGAAACTGGTAGACGTACTACCTTGAGGTGGTAGCACCCGCAAGGGTATGGGAGTTCAAATCTCCCCCTGGGCACCAATAAAAATTATCATAATCATTTTATGGGGCATACTACACTTCTGTTCTTAATTAAAAAATCAGGCAATGAGATTAGTCATATTTGTCTCGCTAAGAAAAAGCGCAGTTTTGGTGTTGGCAGATGGAATGGGACAGGGGGTAAATTAAATAATGGCGAATCCATAGAGGATGCGGCAGCGAGGGAAACAAAAGAAGAGATTGGCGTTATTGTTAAAAATTTTAAAAAAATGGCTGAACTATCTTTTACTTTTCCGCATGAAAGCTCTTGGAATCAAACAGCTCATGTTTATTTTTGCGAGAATTGGGAAAATGAGCCGGAAGAAAGCGAAGAAATGAATCCAAAGTGGTTTTCAATTGAAAATTTACCATTTGAAGAGATGTGGCCAGATGATATTTTTTGGCTACCCAAAGTAATTAAGGGTGAATTAATAAAAGGGAGTTTTATTTTTGGAGAAAACGATATTGTTTTAAAACATAAAATTAAATCCATAAAATCGTTTTAATTGTGTAAATTTTTCTTCACAAAAAATAAAACTTTATAATTTTCTATTTTTAGTGTATAAATATCAACATATGGTGGCTATGGTGTAGCGGTAGCACAGAAGCTTGTGGAGCTTTTAGCTCGGGTTCGATCCCCGATAGCCACCCAATGAAAGAATTAAAATTATTTCCAGAGCCGATATCTTTTAAAAAGCTAATTGGTCCAAGTTTTATTATTCTAGCTCTGGGACTTGGTTCCGGAGAGGTTATTTTGTGGCCCTATTTGACGGCTAATCATGGTTTGGGTATTGCCTGGGGAGCAATTTTAGGAATTACTTTTCAATATTTTATGAACATGGAAATTGAACGCTATGCTCTGGTAAAAGGTGAGAGTGTTTTTGTAGGAATTTATAAATTATTTAAACCTGCAGTCTATTGGTTTATTGTTTCAACTTTTATTGGTTTTGGTTTACCGGGAATTATCGCTGCTTCAGCCAAGGTTATGGCTAGTGTTTTGGGAATAGAAAATTTCAAATGGATTGCCATTTTATTTTTATTAATAATTGGATTAATTTTAAGCATGGGTAAAACAGTCTATGGAATGATGGAACGTATTACCAAAATCATTATTTTAATCGGAGTTCCATTTATATTTTTATTAGCTGTTTTTCTGGCCACAAAAACGGATTGGTTCGCATTATTTCAAGGAATAATCGGGAAAGGTGAGGGGTTTTGGTTTTTGCCGCAAGGGATAAGTATTGCTACTTTTCTTGCTGCTTTTGCCTATTCGGGGGCTGGTGGAAACTTAAATTTAACTCAATCAATTTATATAAAAGAAAAAGGTTATGGTATGGGAATTTATTCGCAAAAGATTTCCAGTTTATTTTCTAAAGAAAAAGATAATGAAATTATTTTAGATGGAACAGATTGTGCCGCTACTCCGGAAGATATTAATCGTTTTAAAAAATGGTGGAGATTGATTAGTATTGAACATGCTTTTGTTTTTTGGTTTTTGGGTACCATTTCTATGATTTTTCTTATGCTTTTGTCTTATGCAACTACCCATGGCTTAACTGGTAATGCCGAAGGAATTAATTTCGTTATAAATGAAGGGATGATAATTGGCCAAATGATATTTCCATTTATCGGAGTTTTGTTTTTAGTGGTAGTTTCCATTATGCTATTTCAAACACAATTGGGGGTTATGGATTCAACTTCTCGTATAATGGCAGAAAATTTAGCCATTAGAAAATTAGATGGGCAAGAAAGAAGAAAGATTAATCTTTCTAAAATATATTATTGTTTTGTTTGGGCGCAGATCGTGTTTGGTGTAGTCTTGTTTTTGTTTAATATTTACGAACCTAAAACCCTAATAGTTTTAGGCGCAGTGATTAATGCCTTTGCAATGTTTGTGCACCTTGCTTTGGTTTTTTGGCTTAATCACAAAAGTTTACCAAAAGTTTTTCGCCCCAACTTGACGCGAAAAATTATTATTGGAATCATCTTTATTTTCTTCGGTGTATTTAGTCTTGTCGTGCTTTTAGATAAATTTTAATTTATTTGATTATGTTACTATTTTTCTTCTATTTCTTTATCTATATGCTCCAATTTTTTTTCCACTCTGCTAAGAGTGTTTTGCAGATTTTTGAGCTGGGTTTCTTCTGTTTCTATTTCTTCTACTTCTTTTTCAGTTAATTTTTTTTCACCAATCAGTCCGGAAATAATAAGACGGCTTCCAATAAAAGAAGAAACAAATACCCCCGTAATTAGAAGTATAATAGCCCCGATAATTATTGAAACAACTGAGCTGATATTTATATCATCTGCGGTATGCCAAATTCCACGCCAAAACAACACGACCCCAATGCCCCCTACGAGCGCATAAAGAATGGGGTGGTGGCTCAATTTTCCCCTTATTTTGTCTTCTAATTTATCGAAAATTCTTATAATCTTTTTTATTAGCATATTTTTATTTTTGTTTATATAATCTATATAATACACTAAGATTAGAATTATTTCCAGAGAAATTTTTTGAGTAAGATTTATGCAATTATTTGAGGACATTTGGAATGATAAAAATTTAATAAATGCGCTACAAAGGAATGACGTAGTAATAATGCCGACGGACACCCTGTACGGCCTTGTTGGGAAGGCATTAAACTCATCTACGGTTGAACGTATTTATAATCTTAAAAAACGAGCGCTTAAGAAACCCTGTATAATATTAATCGGCAATGTCAATCAACTTGAAAAATTTTCTATCGTTTTATCTGAAGAACAAAAAAGCACATTACAAAAATACTGGTCCTTCGATTTCACTCAGGACCTTCGGCCCAGCCCAACGAGTATTGTTTTAGATTGTCCAGGTAAATCTCTTTCATATTTGCACCGTGGTACAAAGACGCTCGCATTTCGTGTGCCTTCTCCAGAGACACTCCGAAACTTGCTTCTAAAAGTTGGGCCGCTGATTGCGCCTTCGGCTAATCCTGATGGGTTGCCCCCGGCTCAAAATATTTCAGAAGCCCAAAAATATTTTGGCGACCTGGTTGATTTATATATAGACGGGGGCGAAATTAATAATAAACATTCGAAACTCATTAAATTGCATAAAGATGGTTCTATTAGTATACTTAGAGAATAATATGTTACAAAATCATCTTTCATTTCTACGTTTATTGTTTGGAGAAAATGAAGAGTCAAAAAGGAAGATACTCAAAAGTATCAAGGCAAAGGCTGACGCTAAAAGAACGATTATGGAAAAACTGGCAGATTCAATGACTTCAAATTTTGGGAGCAATACTTTTTTATTATTTAATGTATTTTTGTTCACTGCGTGGATACTCATTAATACCAACCAAATAAAAGGCATACACGCTTTTGACCCGTTTCCCTTTAATCTTTTGACGAATATAGTTTCTTTGGAAGCTATTATTCTTGCAATCTTCGTGCTTATATCTCAAAATCGTACCGCCAAAGTAGATGACTTACGGGAAGAAACCCATTTACAACTTAATCTTATTTCCGAAAAGGAAATTACTAAACTTATGAAAATGTTAGCCATACTACTAGAAAGACAAGGGGTAAATTTATCACAAGATCCGGAATTACAAAAAATGCTTAAACCAATCAGCGAAGAAGAGATAGAAAAAAGATTAGAAAGAGAAATTTTGTAAATTGATAGCATAATTTTTTCTTTTGGTATAGCATATTAAATATGAAGATTAGCAAAAATTACGATTTAACCAAGTTAAACACATTTGGAATTTCAGTAAGTGCTAAGTTTTTCATTGAGGTGCACAGTGAAACAGACTTGAAAGAACTTTTTAATTTACCGGAATTTAAGCAAAATAAGAAAATATTTCTGGGCGGAGGAAGCAATGTGCTTTTTACTAAAAATTTCGACGGTCTGGTCGTTTTGAACAAGCTCAAGGGCATAAAAATTTTAAAAGCCGGGAAGGGTCTTGTTTTTATTAAAGCTATGGGTGGGGAGATTTGGCATAATCTCGTAATGTTTGCGGTCAATCACGAATATTGGGGTATTGAAAATTTGTCACTTATTCCCGGCACCGTAGGCGCTGCTCCAATGCAAAATATCGGGGCCTATGGGGCGGAACTCAGAAATGTTTTGGAAAATGTTGAAGCCTATGAAGTTGCAACCGGGGTAAAGAGAATTTTTAGTAAAGAAGAGTGCGAGTTGGGATATAGAGATAGTGTTTTTAAAAATAAGTTAAAAAACAAATACTTCATTTTGGCTGTAACTTTGAAATTAAGTAAAATAGAGAAAAAAAATATCAGCTATAAAGTGTTGAAGGAATATCTAGAAAAAAATAAAACTGAGGCCAATAACCCGAAGAATATAAGCGATGCCGTAGCATTTATACGTCAAAGCAAACTGCCAGACCCGAAGATTATAGGCAATGCCGGAAGTTTTTTTAAAAATGTTTTTCTTGCCCGCCGAAGCCTTGGCGAAGGCGAGGTGAAGAAAAAATTGGAAAAATTATTAGAAAAATATCCCGATATGCCGTATTTTAAAGAGGACGAAACAATAAAAATTCCCGCTGGATGGCTCATCGAACAGTGTGGCCCCGCAAACGGGACAAGCTGGAAAGGACACAGAGTTGGCAATGTCGGCGTGCATGAAAAACAAGCATTGGTCTTGGTAAATTATGGAGGAGCGACCGGTGAAGAACTTATGGAATTGGCAAATAAAATTACAACATCCGTCAGAGAAAAATTTGGTCTTGAATTAGTGCCCGAAGTCAATATTGTGTAAAAATATAAAAAGTTTATAATTGGCAAAGAGGGAGGAATATAAATTTATTTATAATTCCGACCGAGAGAACCAATTATTTAGTTATATAATAAAATTGTTATGGAAAATAAAATAAATATGAATATAGTTCTGGCAGTTGTGATTTGCCTAGCCCTGGCAGGAGTTTTAATTTTTATCAATATAAATAATAAAACAAATATGTCGAACGATATAAAAACAGGTGGGTTTACAGGTGGCGTGGTTCCCAAAGAGGAAGTGGCAAAAACGGGTGATACTGTTTCTATGAATTACACTGGCCGGCTGGAGAATGGCACCGTCTTTGATTCAAATGTGGATCCAAAATTCAATCATGTGGAGCCTTTTGTGTTTACCTTGGGTGCCGGACAAGTAATTGCCGGTTGGGATAAGGGAATAGTAGGAATGAAAGTCGGTGAAAAAAAGACCCTCACTATTCCATCCCAAGACGCTTATGGGGCAAACGGCATTCCCGGAGTTATACCGCCGAATTCAACATTAATTTTTGACGTCGAATTATTAGGAATTAAAAAATAAAAAATAAATATATGGAAATACCAGAAGAAAATAAGAAAAAAATATTTAAGGTTTTGTTTGTTTTACTAATTGTTTTGTCAGTTTATTTTGCAGTTAGAATATTTTCCGAAATAAAGAAAGACAGTTTACTCGGAGAAAATACCCAACCCGCAACCATTTCTTTTTCCGGTCACGGGGAAGTCACGGCTGTGCCTGATATCGCAAATATTTATTTTACAATTACCAAGGATGACAAAACAGTTAAAGGTGCTCAGGCAGGAGTGGCGGTAATCGAGAAAAAAGCCTTAGATCTTTTGAAAGCAAAAGGTGTGGCTGATAAAGACATAAAAACCGAAAATGCATCTTTTTATCCGAAGTATGAATATCGAAATGCTGTCTGTCCGCCAATTCCAATGGGTGCCGGCACCGCCGGGGTTACTGTTTCCCCATCCTCTCCTTATTATTGTCCTTCTGGCAAACAAGTTCTTATCGGCTATACAGCTAGTGAGAGTATTACCGTGAAAGTTCGAAATACAGATAATGTTGGTGACATTATGCAAGGATTGGGAACGACAGGTGTTTCTGATTTAAACGGTCCAAACTTTGCCATAGACAAAGAAGATACTCTAAAAGCGGAGGCTAGAAAGAAAGCAATTGATGACGCAAAACAAAAGGCAGAAGTATTGGCAAAAGATTTGGGTGTGCGTTTAGGTAAAATTACTTCTTTTAGCGAATCCGGCAATTATCCGATTATGTATGCTAAATCTGAGATGATGTCTGCTGGTATTACTCCCGCAGCCGCTCCGGCAGAAATACCTAAAGGCGAGAACACGATTAGCTCGGATGTGACGATAACTTATGAAATAAGATAAGAATAGGCACATTTGACTATTTTAGAGAAAAAGAGTACTCTTGAAAGAGCCCTTGAAAGGGGGCTTTTTTAGAAGATATAATATTTTTAATACATATGTCAAAAATTACCGAGTATTTTAAGGAGACGAAAACAGAATTAAAACACGTAATTTGGCCGTCCAGAAGCCAGACTTTCTATTACACTTTAATAGTTATTATTTTATCCGTGGCAATTGCGTATTATTTGGGTATTTTTGATTTTATTTTTTCGCAAGTCTTACAAAAAGTAATTTCTTTATAAATAAAATTTTATTAACGAATGCCAAAACAAGAAACACAAGCAGTCAGAAACTGGTACGCCATCCATACTTATGCTGGGTATGAAAACGTTGTTCTTCGTAATTTGAAACAGCGTATAGATTCTCTTAATATGAATGACAAAATTTTTAATGTCATTGTCCCAGTTGAAAAGAAAATAAAAATTAAAGCCGGCAAGCGCACGGAGGTGGAGGAGAAAATTTATCCAGGCTATGTATTGGTGGATATGATTGTAACGGATGATTCTTGGTACGTAGTACGCAATACTCCGAGAGTGACCGGTTTCGTCGGTGCGGGCGTGAATCCTGTTCCGCTTAAAAAAGAAGAAGTTGATTATCTATTTAAAAAAATGGATGCCGGCATCGCCAAACATAATATCGATATGATTATTGGAGAAACTGTTTTGATTACTGACGGCCCGTTCAAAGATCTTGAAGGCAAAATAAATTCCGTAGATCAGGATCGCGGAAAAGTTAAAGTTCTTGTTTCAATGTTTGGCCGCGAGACTCCGGTTGAGCTCGACTTCTTGCAAGTTAAGAAAATTTAAGTTAATCTGAAAAAATGGCAAAAAAAATAACCAAAAAAATAAAACTGCAAATCCAAGCCGCCAAAGCCACGCCGGCGCCCCCGTTGGGACCCGCACTCGGACAAGCCGGTATCAACATCGGGGACTTTGTCACTAAATTTAATGCTGCAACTCAAAAAATGGCCGGAGATAAAGTTTCCGTGAATATTACAGTCTACGAGGACAGAAGTTATGATTTTATCGTGAAAACCCCTCCTGTTTCCGGGCTTATTTTAAAAGCGGCCGGAATAGAAAAAGGTTCAGGCAAGAATATTGCCACCAAGGCTGGGAAAATCACTAAAAAACAAATAGAAGAGATTGCGCAGAAGAAGATGCCCGACCTAAACGCGAAAAACATGGAAGGAGCTATCCGTATCATCGCCGGTTCTGCCCGCTCAATGGGCATAGAGGTTAAAGATTAAAAATTTTAAATAAATCAATGCAACAGCTTACAGAAAAGGATTACAAGAAAATTCTTATTTGTTTAACACTTTATATAAGTTCTCTTTTTGCGGCGAATACCTTGGGAATAAAATTAATGCCTTTTCTTTTTGGTACGCATCTTTCCGTAGCTGTTTTTTCTTTTCCAATTGTATTTATAATGACCGATGTTATCGGGGAAGTTTACGGCAAGAGAATGGCAAATAATTTTGTTATTGCCGGTTTCATAAGCATAGTACTTTTTTTGCTTTATTCTTTTGTATCTACAATTGTTCCTTGGGCAAATGAAGGTCAATGGGTAAAAGTCGGATACAACCAAATTTTTGGACTTTCCGCACGTTTCTCTATCGCATCAATTGTCGCTTTTGCCATTGCTGAATATCAGGACGTCGTTTCTTTTTTCTTTTTCAAAAAACGTATAGGCGAGAATTATTTTTGGCTGCGTTCCAATTTATCTAATATTTGGTCCCAGTTATTTGATACCGTTATTTTTATGTCTATAGCTTTTATTGGTGTTTATCCGCTAACAACAATTATACTTATTATAATTCCATGGTGGTTCTATAAAGTTGTTATGGGTTTTTTCTACACCCCTCTTTCATATTTGGGAATTCATATCTTGAGAAAATATGGCAACGCAAAAGAAGAAAGTTAAATATACAGCGTTTGTCGCGACTAGCATTGATGGGCGAATAGCAAAGAATAATCATTCTGGCATAGATTGGACAAGTAAAGAGGATTGGAATTTTCTTCAAAAATCACTTACTAAAATAGATGCTGTTATTGTGGGGTATAATACTTACAAAGTTTATAAAGGTCGCCTTAAAAAGCGCAATACTGTAGTATTGACCTCTAGAATTGATAAATCAAAATTATTTGGGTCTGTAGTTTTCATTAATCCCCAAAAATATAATTTGAAACGATTTATTGAAAATAAAAATTATAGAACAATAGCAATACTTGGAGGCAGTAAGGTGTATAATTTTTGTTTAAAAAATAAAATATTAAATGAGCTTTTTGTTACAATTGAGCCATATATTTTTACCACCGGAGTTCCAATGTTTTCTGGAAATAAATTTCAAAAATATAAGTTTTCTTTACAATCGGTAAAAAAACTTAATAAAAAAGGCACTCTTTTACTAAAATACAAATATGGAAATTAAGGCGATTAAAACCAAAATATTTAGAGAGAATGAAAACTTGCTTGAATTTATTCTCAAATATATAAAAAGAATTCCTGAAAATTCCGTTCTGGTTGTTATCTCTAAGATTATAGCGCTGGCTGAAGGGCGTACAGTGGAATTTAAAAATCAGCGGCAAAAAATTAAACTTATAAAACAGGAAAGCGATTTTGCCATAAGAACCGAAATTGTTTGGCTTACTTTAAAAGATAATATAATTATGGCAAATGCCGGCATTGATGAATCAAATGCAAAAGGCAAACTAATTCTCTTGCCTCGGAATAGTTTTAGGAGCGCAGAGATTTTGCGAAAAAAACTGATGCAGAAATTTCGTTTGAAAAACTTGGGAGTTTTAATAACTGATTCGCGGTTAATGCCGTTTCGTGCCGGGGTCGTAGGGGTAGCTCTCGGTTATGCCGGTTTTCAGGGTATTAAAAATTATATAGGTAAAAAAGATATTTTTGGCAGAGTTTTAAAAATGTCGCAAACCGATATTGCCGACAGTTTGGCCACATCCGCAGTATTATGCATGGGTGAAGGTAGGGAACAGCAACCGCTAGCTATGATTACTGGAGCACCGATAATTTTTATCAATAAAGTGAAACGAGACGAACTTGTCATTAACCCCAAAAAAGATATTTATGCTCCATTTTTTGCAAATTTAAAATTAATAGAGTACAAAAAGATAAATAAGAAAAATGCGAAAAAGAAATAAAAAAATGCGGTTGCCGTACTTAACCAAACTTATTGTAAAACTTGCGCCAAAAATCGGCGCAAGGGTTATTATTGAACCAGAATGGGGTATTGTGGCGCAGATAATTTATAACAACGGCATAGTGCGGTCGCTCCGCATGTATTCTCTTGATTTAAATCACATTGCTTCTGCAGATATTGCTCGTGACAAAGATTATGCAAAGTTTTTCATGAAAAAGCTTGGCTATCCAGTAGCAGAAGGAAAAACTATTTTAAAAGACAGTTGGGCAAAAGTAGTTAAAAGTAATCGTAAAATTCCTTACGCGATGAAATATGCAAAAAAATTAGGTTATTCGGTAATTGTAAAGCCCAATAGTAAAAGTCAAGGTACCGATGTGTTTTTAGCATCTAATAAAAAAGAATTAGTTTTTGCTCTGCGTAAAATTTTTGAGAGCGATAAAATAGCCATCATTGAGCGGTATTTGCCGGGAAAAGACTATCGTATTGTTGTTTTAGGCAAAGAAGTAATTTCTGCTTATGAGCGAATGCCCCTTTCTGTAATAGGGGATGGAAAACATTCCATACTTTTACTTTTAAAACAAAAACAAAAATCTTTTATTTCATCTCAAAGAGATACAAAAATAAATTTTAACGATTCGAGAATAAAAATGAAATTGCGCAGACTCGGATATTCTTTAAAAAGTATTTTACCAAAAGGCAAACAAGTTTTTCTGTTGGATAATGCGAATTTATCAACTGGCGGGGATTCTCTGGATGTGACAAATACTATTCATAAAAGTTTTAAGAAGATTGCCATAGAACTTACGAGAAAAATGGGGCTTCGAATAGCCGGAGTTGATATTATGGTGACAAAAGGAGATATTGCAAAAGACCTTGGAGATTGCAGTTATTATATTATTGAAATTAACGCTGCTCCGGGGCTGGATCATTATGTTACGACCGGCGTTATTCAGCGTAAAAACGTAGAGGTAATGTATTTAAAAGTTCTAAAAGCACTTGGAAAAAAAGATTAGGAGGAGTATATTAAAGGAGTGAAAAAGGTGGTTAAAAAAATTACAAAACACAAAAGACCTTCCTGGGATGAGTATTTCATCGGCATGGCAAATTATGTTGGTTCTAGGGGTACTTGCGATAGGGGAAGATCTGGGTGTGTTCTGGTAAAAAATAAGAGGATTTTATCTACTGGTTATGTCGGGGCACCCGTAGGACTGCCAAGTTGTGATGATGTTGGTCATGAAATACATACTGTAATAAACGAAGATGGAACTAAATCCCGTCACTGTATCAGAACAGCGCATGCGGAGCAAAACGCCATAAACAACGCGGCAAGAGTGGGAGTTGCAATTGAAGGAGGGACAATTTATTGCAAGTTAACTCCTTGCTATAAATGCGCTCAGGGAATTATTAATTCTGGAATTGTTAGAGTTGTTGCCCTAAAAGATTATCATGGAGCAAAAAGAACCAAAGAAATTTTTAAAGAAGCCAAAGTAAAATTAAATATACTGGAAGGCATAGAAATTTACGAAGACATGTAATTTATGATTGACTTAAAAGAACTGCAAAAAGAAGTGATGCGGAATAAGGTGGAGAAAGGATTTAACACAACTGATGTTGCATCGGAATTTTGCCGAGCATACGAAGAGCTTTCCGAGGCATTTTCTAAATTTAATAAAAATCAGCCTGGGGTAGTCGAAGAATTCGCCGATGTTATGATATTTATTCTTGGGATGTCTGAAATTCTTGGTTTTGATTTAGAAAAAGAATTAATTAGAAAAATTGAAATTAACAAAAAAAGAAAATATAAGAAAGAAAAATCCCCAGACGGCAAAGACGTTTTTATCAGAATTAAAACCCCGGAAGATCCTTAAATTATTTCCTCACATATTCTGCGAATTCCAGATCGTATTTATTTAACTCATCTTTCTTTAACAATTCACTTTTGGTTTTTTGCCATTTATTTTTATCTATTTTCGGGAAAAAGGTATCAGCATCTGGAAATTCTGCGTTTACATGGGTAATATAAAGCTTATCCGCTTTTTCTATAAATAATTTATATATTTGCCCTCCTCCAATGATAAAAATTTCTTCATCTTTGTTTGCCTCGCCCGTGGCCGTGCTATGACCAAGGGAAGTTTTTTCTAATAATTTAAAAAGTTCGTCCAATGAATGCGCAATTTCTACTCCTGGTGGTTGGAAAGAATTGTCTTGTGTCAAAACAATATTTCTGCGATTGGGGAGCGGATTACCAATGGACTCAAATGTTTTCTGGCCCATAATTACCGTACAGCCCTTTGTCGTGTCACGAAAATGTTTCATGTCAGCCGGCAAATTCCAAAGAAGTTCATTTTTCTTTCCAATTTCATTGTTTTTACCGATTGCTGCTATAAGTGAAATCATATTTTTATACTGCTATGGGTGCCTTAATACCTTCGTGTGGATTATAGCCCGATAATTCAAAATCCTCTATCGTAAAGTCTTCCAATTTCATTTTCTTTGGATTTATTTTCATTTTTGGTAGCGGACGAATGTCATTTCGGCGGGAGAGTTGTAGTTTTACCTGTTCTAAATGATTTGAATACAAATGTACATCGCCTCCGGTCCAGACAAATTCTCCCGGCTCCAGTTCGCAGATTTGAGCAATAATCATTGTGAACAGCGCATATGAAGCAATATTAAAAGGAACTCCGAGAAAAGTGTCGCAAGATCTTTGATAAAGTTGGCAGGATAATTTTCCATTGGCCACGTAAAACTGGAAAAGACAATGGCAAGGGGGAAGCCCGGCTTTAGCCATTTCGTCTAAGTCGGCAACATTCCAAGCTGAAATGATAAGCCGGCGAGAATCTGGATTTTTCTTAATTTCCTCTATAATGCCCGCAAGTTGATCTATATGTTTTCCATTTGGGGCAGGCCAGCTTCGCCACTGGTATCCGTAAATTGGCCCAAGGTTTCCATAATCTTTTGCAAAATTCTCATCATTTTTTATTTTTTCTATGAATTCTTTAATACCCGTGTTCCATTCTTCAGAATTTGTTTTTGGCACCTTAAGCTTGTTTCTTATCAAAAATGCTTTATATGGCCACTCATCCCAAATATGCACATTATTATCCGCTAAATATTTCAAATTAGTATCGCCTCGCATGAACCAAAGAAGTTCATGGATAATGGATTTGATCGGTACTTTCTTGGTAGTGAGAAGAGGGAAACCATCAGATAAATTAAAGCGCATTTGATAACCAAGCACGCTTCTTGTGCCCGTTCCAGTGCGATCGGTTTTTACAGCGCCATTTTTTATAATGTGTTCCAATAGATCCAAATATGACTCATCGACGTGTTTACTCATATTTTTATTATAGCAACAAACAAGGGACATAAACAAATCATTGACAAATTAATCAAGAAATGCTACACTTTATGCATCATTCTCACTCTTAATTAACGAGACTGACGATTGTGGAAATCAACTATGACTTTTGTGTCCTGTGATTGATGTCCATAACACAAAAAGAAATATGATTCACAAGCGCAGTTTTACGCGTCCGGTTAGATCCGGTCAGCGCCCTCCTTCCCGTTTTTCGGGTGGGAACAAAAATTTTAAAAAAAACAATAATCGTCCTTCCAAAAAAGGCAGATTTGGCAGTGAGCGGATAGATTTTTCACGCTTTATTAAAAAAAATGTTTACGTGGAAGAAAAACCATATATATCCAAACACACTTTTGCGGATTTTCCTTTTCATCCACAACTTCATAAAAATATTTCCAAGACTGGTTTTGTAAATCCACGGCCTATTCAAGACCAAGCTATTCCTTCAGTTATGGAAGGCAAAGATGTCTTTGGCATGGCAAATACCGGTACCGGCAAAACGGCGGCTTTTCTTCTGCCTTTGATTGAAAAAATTTCCAAAACTAAAAATCAAAACAAAAGAGAGACCGTTTTAATAATGGCGCCGACCAGAGAACTCGCGCTTCAAATAGAAAGTGATTTTAAAAACCTGGCTTTTGGATTTGGAATGTTTTCCGTAGCTTGCGTGGGAGGTCTTCCGATAATGAAGCAAATTAGAGAAATAAAAATGGGAGTTTCGTTTGTCATAGGTACGCCGGGTAGATTGCGAGATTTGATTGATAGAAAAGTTTTGGATTTATCAACTTGTCATTCAGTAGTGCTTGACGAAGCGGACAGGATGCTTGATATGGGTTTTAGGGACGATATGGTTTATATAATCGGCAAAACTTCAAAAGAACGCCAAACACTTTTCTTCTCAGCGACACTTTCTCCGGAAATTAAAAAACTAACAGAGCATTACCTGAAGGAGCCAGTTTTTATTTCCGTGATTTCCGGTGAAACGCTAAAAAATATCGACCAAGATGTGGTTCGCGTAAGAAGCAAAGAGGAAAAATTGGAAAAACTGCACGAAGTTTTAAAAAAGGAAGGTTCGGACAAAGTTTTGATTTTCCGCGAGATGAAACACAGCGTGGATTCTCTCGCCAAAGAGCTTGCGCAATTCGGATTTAAGGTAGGTGCTATTCATGGCGACAAAAGAAGTCGCGAACGTATTCGGATTCTTGATTCATTTAAAAAAGATCACATTAATATTTTGATTGCAACTGACGTCGCAGCCAGGGGTTTGGATATTCCTGACGTAACTCATGTTATTAATTTCGATGTTCCGCAAACCTACGATACCTATGTACATCGTATTGGCCGAACCGGCCGCAGTGGCAAAAAGGGCACAGCGCTGACTTTCGTGCCAGCGTAATACTATTTGCCGGGGAATTTTTACTATGTATAATTAAACCATGTCGTCAAGAGAAAGAGCACCTAAAAAATCTCCAAATACAAGTAGGACAGAAATTGATCCAACGGGAGAGAGTCTTTATGTTTTTGTGCTTCGAAGTTACATGAAAGAAAAAGGTATTAGTCTTGAAAAAGCCGTGAACATATTTGAACAGGAAATAAAAACATCTCCAGGAAGTGGAGCCGAACACATTGAACCGTTGAGGCAAGCAATCAGTTATTTACAATCGCAATTGGAAAAAAACAAAAATCCCTAATTTAGTATTTTTTACGCTTTTATCAAACCAGCTTTGAAGAGAGTGGTGTAAATGCCATTTTTTCTCATCGTGCGCATGCCGCGAGCGGAAATTTCTATATTGATTGATTTATTGAGTTCCGGAATAAAAAGCCTCTTTTTTTGAAGATTCGGGTATTTTCGCTTTTTGCCAGTAGGGTTGAATTTGGTGGCGCGGGTTCTGTTGGAGTACCCGCCTCCGACAACTGAGCCCTTTTTTGTTATCGCGCATATTTTTTTCATAGTTTTTCTATGGTATCATGGAATTTATATGGACGCAACCAACGCAATTTTTTATATAGCCATACTTATAATGTCTATTGTAATCCACGAGGTCTCGCACGGCTTTGTGGCGGAATATTTTGGCGACTCAACAGCGCGCGATGCCGGACGTCTAACCCTAAACCCAATCAAACACTTGGATTTTTTTGGCTCCATTATTTTGCCGGCTTTCCTGGTGTTGACTCATTCTCCTTTTTTATTCGGCTGGGCAAAACCGGTACCCTATAATCCAAACAATTTAAGCGATAGGAAATGGGGAACGATAGCCGTCGCCGGAGCGGGAGTTTTGGCCAATTTTCTTATCGCAATTATATTCGGGCTAGTTATTCGTTTTAGTTCCAGTTTTATTTTGCCGGCTAGTTTTTATTTCATTACCTCGGCGATTGTAATTGTGAATTTAGCCCTGGCAATTTTCAATCTGGTTCCGATTCCTCCTCTAGATGGATCCAAAATACTTTTTTCTCTTTTACCCGGGTCTTTTTTTTCCTTTATTCTGGCCTTTGAACAATACTCTTTGATTTTACTGCTTATTTTTATTGTTTTCTTTTCCGACTATTTATACCCCATTTTGGCTTTTCTTTTTCATTTAGTTACTGGATTGGTATTTTAACCCTACCCCGGGGATAGGGGAATTCCCCTATCCCCGGGGTAGGGGGCACACCTAGGCTTGCGCTTTAATCTTTTTAATAGTATATTATTTTTATAGTCCTATGGGGCTATTTTATTTATCTATGCCAACAATTAATCAATTAATCAAGAAAAATAGAATTAAAGTCCACTCCAAGCAAAAGACGGTCGCTTTGGCGCGCGGGTTTAATGTTCTTAAAAATAGACCAGTCTTTTTTCCGGCGCCCTTCAAACGAGGTGTTTGCACAAAAGTTTCAACAACAACTCCCAAGAAGCCGAACTCAGCTCTGCGAAAGATTGCGAGAGTGCGCTTGACCAATGGCATGGAAGTAACCGCTTATATTCCCGGCGAAGGGCACAATCTACAGGAACACTCTGTGGTTATGCTCCGCGGAGGACGCGTAAAAGATTTAATCGGAGTAAGATATCACATCGTGCGCGGAGTTTTAGACACCCAAGGAGTTGAAAAACGCCGACAGAGCAGATCACTTTATGGAAACAAAAAGCCAAGAGAAGCAAAAGCAGGCGGTAAGGTAAAAGCCAGTGAATAATAAATTTTTATGAGACGCAAAATAAAAAATCGCAATATAGTAGGACCGGATTTCATTTACAATTCTCAAAAATTAGAGAAGTTCATTAACTATATTATGTGGTCTGGCAAAAAAGAAACCGCTCGAAAAGTTATGTATCGGGCCTTCGACCTCATTAAGGAAAAAACCGGTAATCCAAACCCATTAGAGATTTTTGATTTGGCGATAAAAAATACCGGTCCTTTGACTGAGGTGCGTTCCAAGCGTATCGGAGGCGCGAATTATCAGGTGCCTATCGAAGTCCGTCCCGAACGCCGGCTCGCCTTAGCGATGCGCTGGATTCGCGATGCGGCTCGCGGCGGTAAAGGACGCCCGATGCATTTGAAACTAGCCGATGAGCTGATCGCCGCTTCCAAGAACGAAGGTTCAGCCATTAAAAAGAAAGAAGATACTCACAAAATGGCAGAAGCCAATAAGGCCTTTGCTCATTTTGCTTGGTAATTTAAATATATGGAACGGGATTATCCTCTGGAAAAAGTTAGAAATTTTGGAATTATTGCGCACATTGATGCCGGCAAGACGACAACGACCGAGCGTGTGCTTTTTTATACCGGGGTATCGCATAAAATTGGCGAAGTGCATGAAGGCGATACTGTCACTGACTGGATGGAACAAGAGCGAGAGCGCGGTATTACCATTACTTCCGCGGCCGTAACGTGTTTTTGGACTCCGACTTATGCCATGACCGATAAAACCAAAAAACACCGTTTTAATATTATTGATACTCCCGGGCACATTGACTTTACGGTAGAAGTGAAAAGATCGCTTCGCGTGCTTGATGGCGCTGTTGTCGTTTTTGATGGTGTGGCGGGGGTGGAACCGCAATCTGAAACAAATTGGCGCTATGCCGACGAAGCTAAAGTTCCTCGTATTTGTTTTATTAACAAATTAGATAGAACCGGCGCTTCTTTTGAGCATTCATATGCGACGATTTTAGATCGACTTAGCAAGAAAGCTGTCCGTGTCCAAATCCCTATCGGTCTTGAAGAAAAATTTGAGGGCGTTATCGACTTACTTACCATGAAGGCCTATTACTTTGAAGGAGAAATGGGTAATAAAGTTATTGAAAAAGAAATTCCTGAAAAATTAAAAGCAGATGCGGAGAAATATCGCGGTGAGCTGATTGAAAAAATAGTTGAAACGGATGAAGTGATGATGACCGAATATTTGGAAGGTATGACTCCCGGCTTGGAGACATTAAAGAAAACTTTACGCCGGGCTGTAATTACGAATGAAATTTTTCCGGTGTTTGCCGGTTCGGCACTGAAGAATAAAGGCGTTCAGCTCGTACTGGATGCCGTCGTTGACTATTTACCGGCTCCAACAGATATTCCGCCGATTCCGGGTATTAATCCGGACACCGAAGAACATATAGTTCGCAATGCTTCCGATTCGGAGCCGTTTGCCGCGCTGGCTTTCAAGGTGGCAACTGACCCATTTGTCGGACAAATTATTTTCTTCCGCGTTTATTCAGGGAGTTTAATGGCTGGCAGTTATATATATAATCCACGCACGCGCAACAAAGAACGCATCGGCCGAATTCTCCGAATGCATGCAAATGACCGCGAAGAAGTGAAACAAGTTTTTGCCGGAGAAATAGCGGCGGCGGTGGGATTAAAAGATACAATTACATCAGATACTATTTGTGATGAAAATAATCCTATTGAATTAAACAGAATTGTTTTCCCCGAACCGGTTATCTCACTGCGCATTGAACCAAAAACAAAAGCGGACCAGGAGAAAATGGGCATGGCTTTGAATCGCCTGGCGCAAGAAGATCCCACTTTTAAAGTTTCTACCGACCAAGAAACAGGCGAAACAATTATTGCCGGAATGGGAGAACTTCATTTGGAAATTATTGTTGATCGCATGAAGCGTGAATTTACAGTAGAGGCCAATGTCGGCAAACCGCAGGTAGCTTATCGAGAAACTATTACCGGCCAGTCCGAGGCGGAAGGAAAATATATTAAACAATCGGGTGGGCGCGGAAACTATGGACACGTGAAAATAAAAGTAAAGCCGATGGAAGTGCTGACTAAAGAGGAGTTAGAGGACTTGCCGAAAAATACCAAAAGATCTACGGGTTTTGAATTTGTTAATAGCATTAGAGGAGGCGTAATTCCGCAAGAATATATAGCGCCTTGCGAAAAAGGGTTTAAGGAAGGACTGGATCGCGGAGTTTTGGCTGGGTTTAAAATAGTCAATGTCTCGGTGGATCTTTGGGATGGAAGTTACCATGAAGTGGACTCCAACGAAATGGCTTTCAAAATTGCCGCTTCAATGGCGGTACAAGATGCCTGTCGGCGCGCCAATCCGGTAATTCTGGAACCGATGATGAAAGTGGAAATTGTCACTCCGGAGAAATTCATGGGAGATGTTACCGGCAATCTTTCATCCAAACGCGGACTGATTGAAGGAATGGAAGATCGCGGAATGAATAAAGTTATCCGCGCCATCGTTCCGCTTTCAGAAATGTTCGGATATATGACCGGACTGCGCTCGATGACTGAAGGCCGTGCCAGCTTTACGATGGAATTCTTTAGGTACGACATCGTACCAAACAATGTCGCCGAAACTATTATAGCAGCGAGAAAATAACAAAAGAAAGATTTTACCGGTATTCCTTAAAAATCTTTCTTTTGTTATTTTTTTGTATAGGTGTTAGACTTTTTATATGTCGCTTCAAAAAATTCCCGGACTGATTGACGCGCATGTACACCTGCGCGAACCGGGAGCCACGCATAAAGAAGATTTTTACACCGGGAGCCGGGCGGCTCTCGCTGGCGGATTTACTTTCATTCTTGATATGCCGAATAATGTTTTGCCCGTCATTTCTAAAATTCGACTGGAAGAAAAAATAACTCTCTCTCGACAAAAAGCGCTCTGCGATATTGGATTTTATTTTGGCACGAATGGAAAAAATACCGAGGAGTTTGCGAAAGTTGCCGGAATGCCCGAAGTCTTTGGCTTAAAGCTTTATTGCAACCACACAACCGGTGAAATGCTGATTGAAGACTTGGCATTATTGGAAAAAGTTTTTGCCAGCTGGAAATCTCCTAAACCTATCTTGGTGCACGTCGAAGGCGCGCAGTTAGTGACAGTTTTAACCCTAGCGGAAAAATATCAAAAGAAAATCCATGTGTGTCATATATCACAAGCGAGTGAAGTTGAACTAGTCAGGCAAGCCAAAGTAAAAGGACAAAAAGTAACCGCCGGTGTGTGCCCTCATCATTTATATTTTACCAAAGATGCCGTTTTAAAAATGAAAGGATATATCATGATGAAGCCTCCGCTCGGAACACAGGCCGACCAAGACGCATTATGGGCGGGGCTCAATGATGGGACAATAGATATTGTGGAGACCGATCACGCTCCCCATACGAGGGAAGAAAAAGAAAAAGACCCGCCAGCTTTTGGCGTGCCGGGGCTGGAAACGGCCCTGGGGCTCTTGTATAAAGCGGCTAAAGATGGACGCATAAAAAATGACGATGTAATAAAATTTTTATATACCAATCCAAAAGCGATTTTTAACATTCCGGACCAGCCCGATACATATATAGAACTTGACCCCGATGTGGCGTATCTAGCGGGAGAATTTGGGTATGAAAGCAAGTGCAATTGGTCGCCATTTGAGGGAATGACTCTTTATGGGAAACCCCAAACCGTTGTAGTACGAGGAAAAAAAGTTTTAGACAAAGGTAAAATTTTGGGAAAAATAACAGATTAAAATATTTTATGCTCTACGAACCATTTTATAATCCGGAAAAATCTTATGAAGAAAATTTTAAAAATGGACCTTTTGGGGCCTTTGCGGATAAAAAAATAATTGACTACAAAAATGACGCTTCCATGGAGCCAAGATTTGATTTTATGGGTTTCAAAATAAACTCGCCTTTTGGCATTCCGGCCGGCCCGTTAATTAATGGTAATTTTGTACAAGGTGCGCTGAACAAAGGTTTTGATATTGTCACTTATAAAACAGTGAGAAGCAAAAAATATCCTTGTCATCCGTGGCCGAATGTTTTGTCGGTAAAAATCGATGGAGATTTAACCTTGGAAAAAGCTCAAAGTGAACTAATAGCTGACAAAAATTATCAGGAACCGCTTTCAATTACCAATTCTTTCGGCGTGCCGTCTTCAGAGCCGGAATTTTGGCAGAAAGATATTGCTCAAATACTAAAAAATATACGCTCTGGGCAAATTCTAGTCGGGGCTTTTCAGGGCACCAAAAAAGAAGGGCAAAGTGCTGATGAATATATCGACGATTTTCGTTTGGGAGCTCGGCTTCTTAAAGAAACCGGTGTAAAAATAATTGAAGTGAATTTTAGCTGTCCCAATGAAGGCACCAACAATCTTCTTTGTTATGACGCGGGGCACAGCGCAAAAGTTGCCCGAGCAATCAAAGATGTAATAGGGAATATTCCGCTTATTGTAAAAATCGCTTATTATCAAGATTACGATATGCTTAAAAATTTTATAAAAGGAGTCGGAACCATCGTCCAAGGCATTTCGGCTATCAATACCATAGCCACGAAAATTGTGGATGAAAATGGCCAGCCGGCGCTTCCGGGCAAAGAGAGACTTCAGAGCGGAGTTTGCGGGTACGCTATTAAATGGGCGGGATTGGACATGGTCAAAAAATTAAAAAGACTTCGCGAAGAATTTAATTATTCTTATACTATCATTGGCGTTGGCGGAGTGGCTACCCCGGACGATTTTTTTGAATACCGCAAGGCCGGAGCGGATATTGTGATGTCGGCCACCGGAGCAATGTGGAACCCTTACCTTGCGAAGGAGATAAAGGAAAAGTTAAGATAAACAATATGAGTGAAATTATTGAAATTTTAAAAAAGACTAAAGCATTATTAACTAATGATCATTTTGTCGGCACATCAGGTAGGCACTTTGATACTTATGTTAACAAGGACGCGCTGTATACGCATCCCGAAGAAACTTCTCGAGTTTGCAAATTAATAGCCGAACAGGTTAAAGATTTTAAGATTGATGCCGTAGTTGGCCCCGCGCTAGGAGGGATAGTTTTGTCTCAATGGACCGCCTATCATTTGTCCAAAATTAAACAGAAAGATATTCTGGCCATTTATACCGAAAAAACTCCAGAAGGAGGCCAGAAATTTACTCGTGGTTATGATAAACTCGTGAAATCAAAAAATATTTTGGTTGTAGAAGATGCGCCAACTACCGGCGGTTCAGCCAAAAAAGTTGTCGACGTGGTGAAGGCCGCCGGAGGCAAAGTCGTTGCCGTCAGCGTTATGGTTAATAAGAATCCCAAAGAGGTTACTTCTGAATTTTTTGGCGCCCCCTTTTTACCGCTGGCAGAATTTGAGATTCAATCTTACAAGGAAGCCGATTGTTTAATGTGTAAAAATGATGTACCCATTAATACAACAGTAGGTCACGGGAAGAAATTTTTGGAAACAAAAAAATAAAATGATTATAGATAAATACAACGCCAGAGCTAAAAAAATCAATTCGCTGTTGTGCGTTGGGCTAGACGCGGATTTCAAGAAAATTCCGGAGAAATTTTTGACCCATGAATTTCCGCAATTTGAATTCAGTAAATGGATTATTGAAGAGACCCATGAATACGCGGCTGCTTTCAAGATAAATATTGCTTTTTATGAGGCGCGCGGAGAACAGGGCCTCAAAGAATTAAAGGAAACGATGGAATATCTGCGGGTTTATTATCCGGACATATTTTTGATTTGCGACTGCAAGAGAGCGGACATCGGCAATACAAATCAAGGTTATATAGACGAACTTTTCGACTATTTCGGCTTTGATGCTATAACTTTACATTCGTATTTAGGCAGGGAAGCATTGCAGCCATTCTTGGATAGGAAAGACAAAGGCTCTATTATTTTATGCCGCACCTCCAATTCCGGAGCGGGAGAATTTCAGGATTTAAAAGTTGGAGAAAAACCGCTTTGGCAAATTGTGGCGGAAAAAGTTTCAAAAGAGTGGAATAAAAACAATAATTGCATGCTGGTTGTCGGCGCAACTTATCCGGAAGAAATAAAAAAAATTAGAAACCTGATAGGCGATATGACTTTTTTGGTGCCAGGCGTAGGCGCGCAAGGAGGAGATGTAAAATCCGTGCTCAAGGCAGGGCTAAATAGCACAGGTCTCGGTCTCATCATAAATTCCTCCCGCAGTATTATTTTTGCCGAGAATCCAAAAGAAGAAGCCAGGAAACTTTGTGAGGAGATTAGGAAGTATAAAGCTATTTCTGCACATTAAAGTTGGGTTGACAATATTTTTAAATTTGCTACCATAGCAACAACTGCACTTTCTGCAGTTTTTATATTGGCTAGTGAGTGAAATCGCGGGAACCGCAGGTTCACATGATTCGCGAGCGACGACAATACAAAGTTCACTTTATTATGTTTTTTTAATTTCATTAGTAATTAAGCCTTAGCAACTGGTTCTCGTATGCTGAGTTTTGGTTATTAATCAATAATATTATGGCAGAAGAATTTAAAAGAGATAAGCCGCACATAAATGTCGGCACTATTGGTCATGTTGACCACGGAAAAACTACCTTAACCGCTGCAATCTTGCATGTATTAAATATGGCGGGAAAAACAGTCAGGCTTCGCGGTGTTGATCAGATTGACAATGCTCCCGAAGAAAAAGCTCGAGGAATTACCATAAATATTTCTCATAACGAGTACGCGACAGACGCCCGCCACTATGCGCACATCGATGCTCCCGGACACGCGGACTACATTAAAAACATGATTACCGGTGCTGCTCAGATGGACGGCGCTATTCTAGTGGTGGCGGCAACCGATGGTGCTATGCCCCAGACTCGCGAACACGTTCTTCTTGCAAAACAAGTCGGCGTGCCAAAAATGATTGTTTTCCTGAATAAATGCGATATGGTTGAGGATAAAGAGATGATTGACCTCGTCGAAGAGGAAATTCGCGAACTTCTGACTAAGCAGGGTTTTGATGGCGCTAGCGCTCCGGTTATCCGTGGTTCCGCCCTGAAAGGCCTTGAATCAAAATCTCTTGATGATGAATGGGCAAAAGGAATTCTTGAGCTGGTGAATGCCCTTGATACTTATATTCCAATTCCGGAGAGAGATATTAAAAAACCCTTTCTTATGCCGGTAGAAGATATTTTCTCAATTGAAGGCCGAGGAACAGTTGTCACTGGAAAGATTGAAAGGGGATTAGTAAAAGTTGGCGAAGAAATAGAAGTTGTCGGAATTAGACCTACTCAAAAAACGACCGTTACAGGAATTGAAATGTTCAACAAAAACCTTCAGGAAGGTATGGCTGGCGACAATGCCGGTGTCCTTCTTCGAGGATTAAAGAAAGAAGATGTCACTCGCGGGCAGGTTCTAGCCAAGCCGGGAACAGTAACTCCGCATGATAACTTCACTTGTGAAATATACGTTTTGAAAAAAGAAGAAGGCGGACGCCACACTCCATTCTTCAAGGGTTACAAACCTCAGTTTTATATCCGCACGACGGATGTGACAGGCGATGTGACTCTAGCAGAGGGCACCGAAATGGTTATGCCTGGAGATACAGTCAAGATTACGGTTAAATTAGTTACCCCGGTTGCGCTGGAAGAATCGCAAAGATTTGCTATCCGCGAAGGAGGCAAGACCGTCGGTGCGGGAGTTGTTACGAAAATTCTCGGCTAAATTTTTCCAAGAACAGTTCTTGGAGAAACTTCTTAAGAACCGTTCTTTAAATTCATAAATTCATGACAACTTCAGAAACAAAAATAAAAAAGCCAAAATCTGTAAAAGTTCGGGTGAAAGCGCTGAACGTACCAAAAATACAAAAAATGCCCAAAATCTCCAAAGTACCCAAAATTTCTCCTAAAAACGAGAAGGGGGAAAGCAGGGTGGTGTTGCGTATTCGAGTTCGCGCTTACGAAAGTAAAATCTTAGATGCTTCGGTTAAGCAGATTATGGACACAGCTATGCGTTATGATGCTATGATTGTGGGCCCGGTGCCATTACCAACCGAAATAAAAAAATATACAGTCAATCGTTCTCCTTTTATTTACAAAAATACACGAGAACAATTTGAAATAAGAGTGCATAAACGATTAATTGATATTGTAAATCCAAACGCCAAGACCGTTGAGGCTCTGACCAATCTTTCGCTTCCCTCCGGAGTTGATATTGACGTAAAAATGATGTAAAAATGAAATTTATTTTAGGAATAAAAGAAAATATGACGGAATATTTTTCCGAAAATGGCGAGGTCATTCCAGTGACGGCTGTTTCAGCCGGACCGGTGACCGTGACCAGAATTTTTGAAGAATCTAAAGATGGTTATAATTCTGTCCAAGTTGGTTTTGGCACGCAAAAAAAAGAGAGGGTCACAAAATCCAGCGCTGGCGCGATGAAGGGTGCCTTTTATAAAACTCTTAAAGAATTCAGATTAAAATCTACTGACAAAAGTGAAGCAAAAGAAGGAGATGTAATTGATATCGGAATCTTTGCTCCCGGCGATAAAATAGAAATTTCCAGTATTTCCAAGGGTAAAGGTTTCCAAGGCGTTGTTAAACGCCATGGTTTTCATGGTGGTCCGCGCACTCACGGCCAAAAGCATTCAGAACGGGAGCCGGGGTCAATCGGTGGCGGTCTTCGAACCCATGTGCCAAAAGGGATGAGAATGGGAGGCAGAATGGGCTCTGACCGCATCACACAGAAAAATTTGCAAGTTGTTTTTATAGATAAAGAAAATAATTTGATGCTTATCAAAGGAGCAATAGCCGGTCGCCGCGGAAGTTTGGTTGAAATAACACAAAGATAATATGGAAGCGAAAATATACAACCAAAAAGGAAGCGAAGCGGGGATAATAGATCTTCCGGCGAAAGTTTTTGCCGCTAAGTGGCGTTCGGATTTAGTGCATCAAGTCGTGGAGGGTATGCGCAGCAACAAGCGTGCCGGTACTGCTGACACTAGAAATCGCGGAGAAGTGCGCGGTGGAGGCAGAAAGCCCTGGAAACAAAAAGGAACCGGACGCGCGCGGCATGGTTCTAGCCGCAGTCCCATCTGGGTTGGCGGAGGCGTCACCCATGGGCCGCTGGCTGAAAAAAATTACAAAAGAAAAGTTTCAAAAAAAATGCGCGCGCAGGCGCTTTTCTCCGTTCTTTCAAAAAAGTTGAAGGACAATGAAATACTTTTTGTGGATTCACTTTCTTTGCCTGAAATAAAAACCAAGAAAGCCATAGAGATTATGAAAAATTTAGCTAAAGCAGGCAAATTTAAATCATTAACAATATCAAAATCAAAGAAACCCAAAGTTTTAACGGCTCTATCTGGACGCAATGAAAAGGCGGAAAAAAGTTTTAGGAATATACCGACACTAGAAATAGTATTTCTAAAAAATTTAAACCCGATGGACATTCTCAATCATCAATATCTTTTAATAGAAAATCCGGTCGAGGCAGTAAAATTTTTAGAATCCCGAGGGTAATAAAAAAAGAAATGATACAAATAATTAAAAACCCCAGAGTCACCGAAAAAGCTTCTTTTGCTCAAGAGCAAAATATTTACACTTTTGATATTGCACAATCGGCCAATAAGACAGAAATCAAAAAGGCTATTTTTGCCCTCTACAAAGTACATCCAACAAAAGTGAATGTTTTATCGGTTCCAAAGAAAAATATTATGTCCAAAGGCAAGGCTGGAGTGAAAGGCGGAGGCAGAAAAGCTCTTGTCTATTTGAAAAAGGGCGATAAGATAGAATTTATTTAATTTATGACCCTTCGAAAAACTCAGGGTCATGGTGAGTAAAACCGAACCATGAAAAGTTATAAACCGACAAGTAAATCAAGAAGGCAAATGACCAATGTTAATTATCGGGGAGTTTTGACGACCTCCGAGCCTACTAAAACGCTTACCCATGGTTTTAGGCGTAATGTGGGACGCAATAGCCAAGGACGCATTACTGTGAGGCATAAAGGTAGCGGGCACAAGCGTCTTTTCCGCGAGGTTGATTTTTTGTATAACAAAAAAGAAATTCCAGCCAAAATAAAATCAGTTGAATATGATCCAAATCGCTCGGCCTTTATCGGGCTCGCTGTTTATAAAGATGGAGAAAAAAGATACGTAATTTTACCGAAATCCGTTAAACCAGGCGATATCTTTATTGTATCTGAAAAAGCCGAACTTAAAACAGGCAATCGGCTTCCTCTTAAAAATATTCCAGTCGGAACCTTTGTTTATAATATTGAAATCAAACCATCGGGCGGTGCGAAGATCGGACGTTCAGCGGGAATTTTCGCGCAAGTAGTCGCCAATGCCGACGGGTACACGAATTTAAAAATGCCCTCAACGGAAATCAGAAAAATAAACGAAAACTGCTGGGCCTCTGTCGGTACTGTTTCCAACGAAGAACATCACCTGGAAAATTATGGCAAGGCCGGAAAAAGTCGCTGGAAGGGAATTCGTCCGACTGTTCGCGGTACGGCGATGAACCCGGTAGACCATCCATATGGGGGTGGAGAAGGCAGGCAAGGTCGTGGAACCAAACGTCCCAAAACGATGTGGGGTAAAGTTACCGGTGGGCGAAAAACACGTGGTCCCAAAAAATATTCCAATATTTTCATCGTGTCTAGGCGGCGCACTGGGAAAAACAAATAAAATAGAAAATAAACAAAAAGATATCGAGGCCAACCCCTCGGTATTTTTTTTGTTTTATTTTTTTAATGTGTTATAATAATATTAGAGGAGGTTCTTGATTTGAAAGCTGGAAAGGTTCTCATCGCGGCGCAAAACGCCGCATGTCGTGGATCTGCAGATCCCCGACGGAGGAGAAGTCTGGTAAAGGAGACGATTTGTCGTCTCCAGAACGGGAGAGAAAATGAGGCAAATCGCCTCCTTTCGTCGAGGACAGGGCAGCCGTCCTCGGCGAAAGCGCAACGGTAGTCGCAAGTAGGAGACAGCTCTAGATCCCCTGTTTAGGGGTTAACCAAGGAAAGGAGAACACCGAAGAACAAAAAAAGAATACCGTTGTAATTTCTAGTTCGGAACATTGGCTGCGCGCATGGGGCACCTGGATTTATCCGGGTGCCCCACAGCTATTTTTATTTAATATTTAACGCCTTTCACACAGGAAACCCCCTGTGTATTTTAGTTGCATTATTTTATATAAATGTTATAATTACAAACGGATCCGTCGTTCTTTATATTTCTTGGGCGGGTCTAGAAGAGGAAAAGAGAATTGCCGAAGCTAAACCAGGAAAGTCACAGAAAGAAGCGTTGTTCAGCGCGCAAGATGCGGAATCATTGGCGCAATGGTTCTGCCGCCAGAGGGAAGGAGGAGAGAGAGAGAAGAAGAAGTGAGTGTCTTGGTTTCATGCCGGACTGACTGGTAGTTCTCCAGTGTCGGTCTTTATCCTCGCTCTACCTCCCGCAACAAGAGTAGAAGGAAGAAGATTAACTCAAACACAGGCGCCTGAGTAAGTCTCGGGCGCCTCGTAATATTTTTGCTCAATAACTAACACTTTACACACAGGAAACCCCTGTGTATTTTTATTGCATTTATATATGTTATACTCTTCTACGGATAGCTCTTTCATCGAGGAGCTGTCTGGTGTGGGGGTTGTCACGAATCCCCACACTCCCTCCGAACGATGACTTAGACCCTCTCGTTCTTCCCAGGAATGCGGAGGTCCTTGGCCCGAGATCACCCCCCAGGTGGTCGGAGGCCTTTTTTATTTGACATTTTACCTCTATTTGCTATTATGAAATCAAGCTCGTTAGGAGCTTTTTGTTTATATATTTTATGACCAGATCAATCAAAAAAGGATTAAATGTTGACGAGGGGCTCTTGAAAAAGATTGCCGGCAAAAACCCGCTTCAGACCCCGGTTATAAAAACCTGGAAAAGAGCGTGTGTTATATCTCCCGAAATGCTCGGTTTTATTTTTGGTGTTTATAATGGCAAGACACACATAGAGGTTTTAGTTACTGAAGACATGGTCGGACACCGCTTGGGAGAATTTTCCCCAACCAAAAAATTTATAAAGCACGGAGGAAGGATGCAAAAAGAACTTGAACAAAAGAAAAAAGAGGCCGAAATAGCTCAGGCTAAATCTGCCACTGCCACTGCCACTGCCGATGATGCCAAAAAAAATAATTATTCGGCTAGCTCATAATAAATTAAATTGAAATGAAAGCATTTTTGAAAAATTACAGACAGTCCCCGAGAAAAGTTCGTCTGGTGGCCGGACTGATTAAAGGAAAAAATGTGGCGGAGGCGATTGCCGAGCTTGATTTTTTAGCCAAGCGCGCTGGACTTCCGATTAAAAAACTTCTGCTTTCTGCCGTCGCCAATGCGAAACAAAAGGGCATAGAAAGTGAAAATTTATTTATAAAAGAATTACGAGTGGACAAAGGTATAGTTATGAAAAGAATGATGCCGGCAGCCATGGGCACCGGACACAGGATAAATAAGCGCACCAGCCACCTAAATCTTCTCTTGGCGGAGAAGGTGATTCCGATCGCGAAATCGAAATCGAAAACAAAAAAATCCACCCTCACTAAGGCTTCAATAGGCAAATAATTTTATGTCAAAAATAGTTCATCCATATGCGCATAGATTGGTTATATTAAGAGATTGGAAATCCCGCTGGTTTGCTGACCCGAAAAAATATGTCACCTATTTAAAGGGGGACGTCTTGATTCGCCAATTTTTAGAAAAGAAATTGCGCGGAATGTATATTTCCAGTATTGAGATTGAAAGAAGCCGAAAAACTACTCGCTTCATTATTAAAACTTCTCGCCCAGGTTTAATAATCGGCCGGAATGGCGAAGGGGCAACAAAACTCAAAGAAGATATTTTAAAAAAAATGGACAAATTAAAGCTTCCCAAGCCGGAAGATTTCAAGCTTGAAATTATGGAGGTCTCAAATCCGGAAGCCGATGCTGCCATCGTGGCCTATATGATTGCCGAAGGATTGGAAAAGCGAATGCCTTACCGCCGGGTAATCAAGCAAATTATTGAAAAAGTTATGAACGCGCATGGGGTGGAAGGCGCGAGAGTAGTATTATCCGGTCGTTTAGGCGGAGCTGAAATTGCCCGCACTGAAGAGCTAAAACGCGGGAGCATCCCGCTTCAAACTTTCCGTGCAGATATAGATTTCAAGCGCGAGCGCGCGACGCTTTCATACGGTGTTGTCGGCATCAAAGTTTGGATTTACCGCGGTAAGATTTTTGCCGACAAGAAAATTGCCCGCAGCGCTTATAGTACAGCTCCTGCCAGTGAGAAAGAAAATAAATTAAAAACCGATTAAACATATGTTACTACCTAAAAAAGTAAAATTTAGAAAATGGCAGACCCAGCGTTCAAATCCCAAAGCACGGTCGCCGGACACCCGTGGTACTAAGCTGGCTTTTGGTTCCTATGGCTTAAAATCTGAGACTCAGGCACGCGTAAAATCAAATCAAATTGAGTCAGCTCGAAAAGTGGTTTCTCGCACCTTAACAAAGACCGGCAAGTACTGGGTTCGTATTTTTCCGGATCGCCCTTATACTGCCAAGGCTGCCGAAATGGGTATGGGGAAAGGAAAAGGAGATCCACAAGGATATTGTTTTGATGTTTTTCCGGGACGAATTATTTTTGAAGTGGATGGCGTGGAAGAAGCAGTGGCTCGCGAAGCATTGCGAAAAGCTGGCTCCAAACTTCCGTTGAAAACTAGAATTATTTCCAGAGCGCATAAGCAGTAATATATAATATATGCCCCAAAAAACAGAAAATTTTAAAGGAATGAAAAAAGACGAGCTACGGAAAAAGTTGGCTCTTTTGCAAGAAGAGGCCAGAGTTGTCAGATTTAAAGCCGAAGGCTCAAAATCAAAGAATGTGAAAGAGTTGTCCGGCCTAAAGAAACAAATAGCTCAAATGTTGACAGAATTAAATAAATCCCCTATCCCCGGGGTAGGGAACAAAAATAAACAACTATGAAAACCAAAATGATAAAAGAAAAAAGTTTAAACAACAAAGGCAACTTCTTAAAAGGAGTAGTTGTTTCAGACAAAATGGACAAAACTGTTGTTGTCTCCGTTTCTAGATTTATCAAGCATCCGCTTTACGGAAAATTTTACAAAGTTAGCAAGAAGTACAAAGCGCACGATGAAGACAATAAATACAAAGTAGGGGATAAAGTAGAAATAGTCGAAACAAGACCGATTTCTAAAGATAAAAGATTTAAAGTAGTCAAATAATTTTTATGATTCAAAATGAAACTTTAGTGAAAATAACAGACAACGCCGGAGGCACCGTGGGAAAGGTGTTTAAGATTTTAGGGTCTTCAAAAAAAAGATACGCAACTTTGGGCGAATTGGTTATTATTTCAGTCAAAGTCGCGAGTCCCAGAAAAATGGTAAAAAAGAAAGACGTGCATCAAGCGGTCGTTGTGCGCACGAGAGGTGCTTATAGGCGAAAAGATGGATCCTATATTCGTTTTGATGATAATGCTGTGGTTATTTTAGAAAAAGGTAAAAAAGACCCGAAGGCTGGCCGTATTTTCGGACCAATTCCGAGAGAGTTAACCGAGAAAGGGTTCCAAAAGATAATTTCTTTAGCCCAAGAGGTGATTTAAAAATCCCTACCCCAGGGATAGGGGAATTCCCCTATCCCTGGGGTAGGGAACAAATAAGAAAACAGAAATATATGAAATTAAAAAAAGGGGATAATATAATAATAGTGACCGGCAAGGACAAAGGCAAAAAAGGCAAAATTGTCCATGTTTTAGTTAAGGAAAACAAAGTCATTGTAGAGGGATTAAATATGATGAAAAAACACCAGCGTCCGAAGAAGTCCGGAGAGAAAGGGACGATGAAAAGTATTGAAATGCCCTTGCATGCTTCCAATGTTATGATGCTTGATCCAAAAACCGGTACAGCAACACGTCTTGGGAAAAAGAAAGTCGGAGATAAAATGGTCAGAATCGCCAAAAAAAGTAATCAGGAAATTTAACAAACAAAAATTCCAAAAAAGATTTATGAAAAAACATTTAACCGTTAGAGAAAAAGAAACACAAGCGTTTGAAAAAATGAAAGATACTTTTCATTACAAAAATGCAATGGCTGCGCCCAGAATGAAGAAGGTTGTGGTGAATACCGGCACCGGCACCCCCATGAAGAAAGACAAGAATAAAAATGACGCTATTTCTGACCGCTTAGCTAAGATCACCGGACAGAAAGCAGCCCTAAGGGGCGCGAAAAAATCAGTCGCATCTTTTAAAGTTCGTCAAGGAGACCCTATTGGAGCGATGGTAACACTGCGTGGCAATAGGATGTATGCTTTTTTGGAAAAATTAGCAAATATCGCTCTTCCTCGCACCAAAGACTTTCGAGGCATTAATCGCAGCGCCGTAGACAATGTCGGAAATCTCACCATTGGTGTGAAAGAGCACACAATTTTTCCGGAAACAGCCGATGAAGATATTCGAGATGTTTTCGGTATGTCTATTACTCTGGTTTCCTCTGCCAAAAATAAAAAAGAAGGCACAGCATTTTTTGAGTTACTCGGTATTCCTTTCAAGAAAAATTGATGTATAACCCCGTAGTAGACCCTGTAGTGAAGCGAAGCTCTACTACGGGGTAGAATTTTGAAAAAATTTCACTACAGGGTATAATATTCTTGTGGATGAAAATATAGATATCAGTAAAAATATAGAAATAAATCAGGCGCTCAAAGAATTTGAAACAAAGTCGAGTCAGGAACAAGTACAGCAGAATATCGCGGCTGCACCAGTTTCCAATGTTCCCAAAATAGTTCAACTGGTTATGAAATGTTCCGGCGGAGCGATTAAACAAGAAAAACAAGCGGAATATGTGCTTTTGGGTTTTGTGGTTGTAGCGATTATTGTTTCGCTGTTTTTGGTTTTTAGGGGAAGGGGAAATAAACAACAAAAACCTCCCGTTGTAGTACTGGAACAAATAAAACTGATGCCCGTAAATAGGTAAAGTAAAAATTGATATTATGAAAATATATCAAAAAAATAATAAGGGTTTTACACTGATTGAACTTTTGGTAGTGGTTGCAATTATCGGGCTTTTGTCTTCTATTGTGCTTGCTAGTTTGAATTCTGCTCGAACTAGAGCCAAAGATGCAGCCATAAAAGAGGCTGCGTATCAACTTTCCACCGTAATGGCTTTTAATTATAATGACTACGGAGACTATTGCAACCTACAGTCGGGATGGATTACAGCAAGTGGTCCTACATATACTTGTAATCAGATTTTTTCTGGCACATATGCAGTAAAAGCTCGAGACATTTGTGCCAATATTTTCAATAATGCTGGAGATATTTGGGGGCCGACTGGTGCGTATCGCATATATTCCAATACATCAATTGGATGCGGTAGCACGTATTCATTTATGATTGCCCTTAATAATGGTAAATGGTTTTGTACAGGCAGTAGTGGTGCTAAAGGTGAATATGTATCCTATGGTGACCCTCCTAACAGCAATCCAGGGTGCTATGGTAACCCATAATTTTATTTGACTAAATATGTTAAATCTGCTAATATCCACAACAAGGGAATTATAGTTTTGATTAATCCACTTTTCTCCTTTAATTCTTTGTTTAAAAGGCTTAAAGAAAAAAAGTGAGATATTATAAAGCTCTCCCGATATTATTTATCATGGCAAAAACATCAGTAAAAGCTAGAGCTTTAAAGAAACCGAAATTTTCTACTCGACAGAAAAATCGATGTTTTCGCTGTGGAAGAGGCAATGCTTTTATGAGAGATTTTGGCTTATGCCGCATTTGCTTTCGTGAACTGGCAAATGAAGGAATGCTTCCGGGTGTTCGCAAATCAAGCTGGTAATTCGTAAAAATTCACCATGGATTCAATTTCAAATATGATAATAATAATGAAGAATGGAAGCTTGGCAGGCAAGGAGTCCGTATCTTTTCCGTATTCTAAAATGAAAAATGCCGTTATGGAATGTTTAAAAAAAGAAGGATATATTTCTGAAATTTCAAAAAAAATAAAAAAAGGCCAACCTATATTAGAGGTAAAATTAATTTATCTGGATAAAAAGCCAAGAATTACAGAAGTGGAGAGAGTTTCAAAACAGTCCCGACGCGTTTATTTTAAGATGAAGGATATTCATTCTATTCGAAACGGATCCGGACTGCTTGTACTTTCAACACCCAAAGGGATTTTATCAGGCAAGGAGGCGAGAAAAGAACAAGTCGGAGGTGAAGCATTGTTTAGAATTTGGTGAAAATAAGACCCAATTCCAGGGATAGGGAAATCCCCTATCCCTGGAATTGGGAACAGTAATAATTATATGAGCAGAATAGGTAAAAAAGAAATATTAATACCAGCCGATGTAAAAGTCACAAACAGTGGCAATACTTTTACGGTTACAGGTCCCAAGGGAACGCTCAGTAGAATTTTCAGGGACGATATTACCATTATTGTTACGGACAAAACCATTAATTTAAATATAAAGAGAAACGATAAATTTTCCCAATCTCTTTGGGGCACTTATGCTTCGCATATAAAAAATATGATCAAAGGCGTGGAGACACCTTATCAAAAAAAATTAATATTGGAGGGTATTGGATTCAAGTCCGAGGTAAAAGGTAAAGAGTTTCATTTTGCTCTTGGATTTTCTCATCCTGTGATTGTACCTATACCGGAAGGCATCATTGCCACTGCTGATAAAAATAATATTACAATTACCGGCATTGACAAGGAATTGGTCGGCAATTTTACCGCGGCAATCCGCGCATTAAAAAAGCCGGAACCGTACAAAGGCAAAGGAATGCATTATGAAAATGAAGTTATAAGACGCAAGCAAGGCAAGAAGACGGTATAAGGGGCATCCTTACCCCAGGGATAGGAGGACAAAAAAATGCAAAAGAAAAATGACAAAAGAATAAGATTAAAGAAAAAGATAAGAGCAAAAATCCGAAATGCGAAGGCGCGTCCAAGACTCACGGTTTTTCGTTCAAACAAATTCATTTACGCGCAAGTTGTGGACGATATGACCGGAAAGACTCTGGCTCAAGCGAGTGACCTGCCTCGCCGAGTCAAGGCGGGTGTTAAAATAACCAAGGGCACAAAAACTGAGAGGGCAAAGGAAGTCGGTCGCGCGATCGGCGCAGCTTGCTTGAAAGAAAAAATCAAAAAAGTCGTTTTTGACCGCAATGGATTTAAATATACCGGACGAATAAAATTAGTGGCAGACGAAGCGAGAGCTTCCGGACTGGAGTTTTAATTCAAAAAAATATGGAAAAAAAATATGGAAAAAAGAATAGCGGTCGCCGGTCTTCCTCTTTTAACAGAGTCAAACCTGAATTTGATCAAAAGATTATAAATATCCGCCGTGTCACTCGAGTTGTTGCCGGCGGACGCAGATTTTCTTTCAGTGTGGCTCTGATAGCGGGTGATAAAAAAGGATGTGTTGGTTTAGGTTTGGGAAAAGCTGGAGATACTGCTCTGGCAATCAATAAAGCGCTACGGAATGCGAAAAAAAATATGATTAGATTAAAGCTTACTAAAACTATGTCTATTCCCCATGAACTCTCTGCTAAATTTTCAAGCTCCCATGTTATATTAATGCCCAATAAAGGCCGTGGACTTGTAGCCGGCTCAGTGGTTCGCGACATCGTAAAACTTTCCGGGATGAAAGACATTACCGGAAAAATTTTATCCAATAGCAAAAATAAATTAAACAATGCGAAAGCAGTCATGTCAGCACTTTCTCAATTTTCTTCAAAGTATGCCAAGGCGCTTCCGGAGAGTATCGTTACTGCCAATAATGTCCCGATGCTCGAAGGGGTCGGGATCCCGACCGAAAGTGTTGGGAAAGTGAAGAAAGAAATTGAAAGTTAATTTATCTAGCCATGCAAATACATAATTTAAAAAGACAACATAAGAATAAAAGAGACAGGCTAGTGGGTCGCGGGGGCAAGCACGCAAAAACTTCCGGACGCGGAGGCAAAGGGCAGACAGCCCGCGCAGGCAACAAGCGTCGCCCGGAACTTCGTGATATCATTAAGAAGCTGCCGAAGAATCGGGGTTATCAGTTTAAGTCTATTCGAAAACAGTTTAAACTTTCTAAAGATAAAGTTCTTCTAAAAGAAGGAAAAATAGAAAAATTTTCTGAAATTAGAAAACGTCTCGGTATTAAAGGGGGAAAAATCAAGATAAAGTAAAATATGCAAAATTTTTGGAATAAAATAAAATTAATTTGGACGGACACAACCTTGCGCAAGAGAGTCTTATTTGTATTTTTTGCACTGATAGTATTTAGATTGCTTTCTGCCATTCCTATTCCGGGTATTGATACAGTAGAATTGAATCGATTTCTCTCCAATAACCAATTTTTTGGCATCTTAAATATTTTCTCCGGCGGCGGACTTTCCAATCTTTCCGTTATAATGCTCGGCGTGGGTCCGTATATTACCGGCTCGATTATTATGCAGCTTTTAACTATCATGGTACCGGCTCTGAAGAGAATTTATCATGAGGAGGGGGAAGCGGGCCGAAAAAGATTTTCTCAATATTCCAGATTGCTCACTGTACCGCTGGCTGCGATTCAAGGCTTCAGTCTTTTATATATTCTTGAAAAGCAGAATATTTTAACCAATTTAACTGCTTTTGACCGCCTGACCAATTTATTTATTGTTATTGCAGGGTCAGTGCTGTTGATGTGGATTGGAGAACTTGTCTCTGAATTCGGTATTGGAAACGGAGTATCCCTCATAATCTTTGCCGGTATTGTTTCCGGGCTTCCTGCTTGGGTCAGTCAGCATATTTTTACCTTTGATGTTTCCCAGATTCCTCTCTATCTTGTATTTGCCATGGTGGGCGTGCTTATTTTGGCAGGTATTGTCTTGGTGACTGAAGCGGAACGTCCAATCCCTGTCACTTATGCGAAACGTGTCCGAGGAATGAAAATGTATGGCGGAGGTTCAACGTATTTACCACTACGCGTCAATCAGGCTGGAGTCATTCCGATAATTTTTGCGCTTTCCATTTTGCTTTTCCCGCAGATGATTGGTACCTTCTTATCCAGATATTCAAACGTAATTCTGGCGAAGATCTCTCAAGTGCTCATGGCATTTACTCAAACCTCGGTTCTCTATGCAATACTTTATTTTATTTTTGTATTTCTTTTTACCTATTTTTATACAGCCGTTACTTTTGATCCGGAGGCGCTTTCCACTAATTTGCAAAAAAATGGCGCATTTATTCCAGGCATTCGTCCGGGCATATCCACTTCCCAATATATTTCAAAAGTTTTGAGTCGTATTACATTTCTTGGCGCGGTCTTTTTGGGTTTTGTCGCGGTTTTACCTCTGATTATGCAATTTATCACCGGTGAAACTTCTTTTGCCCTAGGCGGCACATCTATTCTCATTGTCGTTTCTGTTGTGCTTGATCTGATGAAAAAAGTCGACGCGCAAATCTCCATGCGGGAATATTAGTTTTTTTCTATCCACTTTTTATATTCTGAAACTATAATATCAACAACTTGCTCCAAATTGTTTTTGTTTGTGTCTATTATTAAATCAAAATTATTCTTATCAGTGCGATCTACTCCGTATAATTCCTTATATCTTTTTATTTCGCTCTCCAGACGGGAGACTATTTTTTCATAAATTTCTTCCGAAGTAAACGAGTCTTCGCTTTGCCGGCGCAGAATATTTTCTTTCAGATTATTTAAAATTCTTTCTTTTGATATTTCTGGCGGCAGATCCAAGTAAACTTTAAAGGCCTCAGGTATGAAATGGAATGCCAAACGAGAATCTATGACAACCTTGCTCATTTCTCCCACTTTTCTTACTTCATCATCCGTCATTTTATCTATAATGGGGTCGCTCTCGGCTCTTTTATTAACTTCATTTATTGAAATTCCCAACTCAAGTCCGATTTTCCTAAAAAAGTCGCCTGCCGAAAAACGTTTAAAGCCCAGTTTTTTAGCCACTAGGTCGGCCGTGCTTGACTTGCCGCTGCCTAAAGTTCCAGTGATAGCTATAATTTCTTTTTTTGTCATGTTGAGAGTATAACATATTTGACCCCCACACCTTTTTGAAAAGGTGTGGGGGTTTGATTTTATATCACAAATTTTGTATTGTTAAATTATGCAATCACAAACTTTTGTATTTTTTGGACAAGTGGGTTCCGGCAAAGGGACTCAGATTGAGCTCCTGATTGATTTTTTGAAGAAAAAAGATGGACTAGAATCTGTCTATGTTTCTCCTGGCAGTGAATATCGGAAATTGATCCAATCCGACAATTATACTGGTTCTCTAGTAAAGGGTCCTCTTTCTCGCGGAGAGCTCCTTCCTGGGTTTTTAACTGATGCAATTATGGCCAATCTTTTTATTTCCTTTTTGACTCCAGAGAAAAATTTAATTGCTGATGGATATCCTCGCGAAGTGGAACAATCTATAAGTTTTGAGAAAATGATGAAATTTTATAAACGAGAAGATGTAAAAGTTATTTATATTGAAATATCTAAAGAAGAAGCTGTTAAAAGATTAAAACTTAGAGGAAGACATGATGATACAGACGAAGGGATTGCTAAAAGATTTGACGAATATATCAATAAAGTAGTGCCGGCGATGAATTATTTTGAAAATAAAGTTGGCTATACAATTTACACAATCAACGGTGAACAGAGTGTTGAAAATGTACACAAAGATATTATTAAAGCTCTAAGATATAAATGATAATTATTAAAACAGCAGAAGAAATAAAAATACTACGAGAGGGTGGCAAACATTTGGCGACCGTGCTTTATAAAGTAAAAGAAAAAATTACTCCGGGTGTTTCCACGAAAGATTTGGATATTTATGCCGAGAAATTAATTCGCGAGTTTGGAGATACTCCCGCCTTTTTGAATTATCGTCCGGATGGAGCGAACACCTCATTTCCTGCTTCTTTGTGTGTTTCTGTCAATGACGAAGTGGTACACGGAATTCCGAGCAAACACAGAATCCTGAAAGAAGGCGACATTGTTTCAATCGATTTAGGTCTTAAACACAAAAATCTTTATACTGATATGGCGATTACAGTGTCAGTAGGTGTGGTGAGTGAGGGAAATCAAAAACTTATCAAAGTTACAGAACAAGCCTTACGGGTGGGTATTGGAGCGGCGCGAAGGGGAAATACAGTGGGGGATATCGGTTATGCGATAGAAAACTTCGTTCGCCCGCACGGATATGGCATCGTGGAAGTTTTGGCCGGGCATGGTGTTGGACGAGCAATTCACGAAGATCCTTACATTCCAAATTTCGGGAAAAAGGGCGAAGGCGCAAAGCTCGTGCCGGGGATGGTTATTGCTTTGGAGCCGATGTTAAATAACGGTACTAAAAACGTGACTGTAGATGATGATGGATATACTTTTCGCACAGCTGACGGGAAGAATAGCGCGCATTTCGAACATACGATTTTAATTACTGAAAACGAAGCGGAAATCTTAACTAAGATGTAGTATAATTAGTTTAATGGAACCGTCATTTTTTAAGGAAATGCCGAAATTCAAGACCCCTGAAGAGGAGCTTGATTATTTGCGCGCCCACGTGAAAATGCGCGAAGAACAGCTCATTAAAATAGGGCACGTGGAACATGCGCAAGAAAATGCAGTTCGAGACGTAATCGGCGAATATAAAAACATACCAACCGAGCAACTAATTCATCAGAATAATATTATAGGGGAAAAAGAAGCCAAGGGTATTGTGCTAGCGCTTAAACCCGAATCACACGATGATGTAATGGAGGAACTTTTAGGAATTGTTATCACAAAAGGAGTTCGCAACGCGCTCTCTATCGTGGAAGCGATGGGCAACCCGCATATTGATGATGACTTCCATCGCATTCTTATCCAGTATTTAAAAACTGGGCAGACAATGCTTGATTTAAAGGAAGATTCACCTATTTATAAAGCTCTCAATATGACACTTTTTGAAATTACTCTCCCCCCACCCGAGGACGAAGCGGACAAATCAAAAAATTTTAAAGAATTTATTGGTGCGATGGAACAGTTTTATGCCGGCATGCAGTCTATTTCCATCGGCAAGAACAATGAAAAGGAAAACTATTTCACATTAGAAGTGGCACTCAGCAACCAAAGCGATGAAGTTGTTGTGTATGCCGCGATTCCCAACAAGCACCTTTCGCTTTTTGAAAAACAAATTTTGGCTTTTTATCATAATGCGAAAGTTCGCGAAGTGACGGATGATTACAATATTTTCAATGAGAATGGCGGCTCAGCCGGCGCTTATGCCTCTTTTGCCGAGCGCGCGGTGCTTCCGATAAAAACGTACGAAAACATAGACCATGATCCTATGAATACGATATTGAATGTTTTTTCCAAATTAAAGACAGCTGGTGAAGGTGCGGCGATTCAGCTCGTGATAGCGCCGGCTGGCGATAAGTTTATAAATGAATTTCATATAATCTTGGACGATGTAAAGGATGGTATTTCGGTCAAACATGCCGCGGATAATTTTTATAAATTTAACAAGGCATTTCTAAAAGCAGGTAAAGATTTGTTTTTTGGGAAAAAAGAAAAAGAAGAAGAGAAAAAAGAAAAATATATGAAAGGCAGGCGTGCGGTAGATGAAGGCGCGGTGGAGAAAATAGGCAATAAAATAAAAAGTACTATCATGAAAGCGAATATACGTATTATTGCGTCCAGTGAGACCAAAGAGCGCGCGGAGGCAATCCTAAAAGAAATAGAATCCTCCTTTAATCAATTTTCCGAAGCGGCCAGCAATTCTTTTATTTTTGAACAAGCTACCGGGAGCGAGCTAAAGAGACTTTTTCATGATTTTTCTTATCGCACACTTTCTTCCGATAAAATTTTGCCGATGAATTTAAAGGAGTTGGCCTCGGTATTTCACTTTCCAGTTGGCATCGGTAGCCAGCCACAGCTCAAAGAGGCAAAGGCCGGTATAGCGCCGGCACCTCTGGAAATGGGACAGCAAGGAATAATTTTGGGGGTAAACAGCTATCGAGACAAAAATACTGAAATTCATCTGGCGCGCGAAGATAGAATGAGGCATTTCTATGTTATTGGTCAGACAGGAACGGGTAAAACAAATATAATGCTTAATATGATTACTCAAGACATCAGAAACGGTGATGGTTGCTGTTATATTGACCCGCACGGTACCGATATCCAAACCATTTTATCCCGCATTCCGAAAGAACGTATTGATGATGTTATTTATTTTGATCCGGCTTACACCGCGCGGCCGATGGGACTCAATATGCTGGAATATGATCCGAAATATCCGGAGCAGAAAACTTTTGTGGTGAACGAGTTAATGGGGATTTTCAATAAGCTTTTTGACATGAAAATCGGAGGCGGAGCGATGTTTGAGCAATATTTTCGCAATAGCGCATTCTTGGTGATGGAAGATCCGGAATCCGGTTCCACCTTGCTTGAAATTACCCGTGTTTTGGCGGATAAAGAATTCCGTGATCTGAAACTTTCTAGATGTAAAAATCCAATCATCAAGCAATTCTGGATTTCGGCGGAGCAGACGACCGGGGATCAATCTTTGGCGAACTTCGTGCCTTATATTTCATCAAAATTTGACAACTTTATTTCCAATGACATTATGCGTCCAGTGGTGCTTCAACAAAATTCAGTTTTCAATTTCAGAAAAATTATGGACGAGAAAAAAATTCTTTTGGTGAATCTTTCCAAAGGAAGACTGGGTGATATCAATGCGAATTTAATAGGCTTGGTGTTGGTCGGTAAAATTCAAATGGCCGCGCTATCCCGAGTAGATATGTTCGGCAAGCCGATGAATGATTTTTATCTCTATATTGATGAATTCCAAAATGTCACCACTGATTCCATTGCTTCTATTTTATCCGAAGCCCGTAAATACAGACTCTCTCTCAATATCGCTCATCAATATATTGCTCAACTTGAGGAAAATATTAAAAATGCCGTTTTTGGCAATGTCGGTTCTATGGCAGTCTTTCGCGTTGGCGCCGAAGATGCAACTTTCTTGGAACCCAAATTTAAACCTATATTTTCCGCGCGAGACATAACTAAACTTGATAATTACAATGCTTATGTGAGTATGTTAGTCAACGGCCAGCCAACCAAGCCATTCAACATTAAAACTCTGCCGCCCGAAAAAGGCAATCCCGATATCGTAGATAATTTAAAAGAACTTTCCTATGTAAAATACGGTCGCGATCGCGGGGAAGTGGAAGCCGAAATTATGACGAGGTACGTCTCAATGGAATAAAATATGGAACACCATAAAAGGGAAAAAGTTTTAGGAAACTGGGTTGGAATAGTTTACGCTTTTGCGCTTTTGATTTTATCAGAATATTTACTTTATCAAATAGCAGGCATTTCTTTCTTCAGTTTTGCTTTGGCTGGCAGCTCTATGCCTGCTGTAATATTTTTCTGCGGATGCACAATAGGTATGGCGTGGGAATATATTGGGCAATTTGGTTTTGGCTGGTGGTATTATCCCGCAGTCTTAAAAAGAAAATGGTTGTTGATTTTACTCCCGCTATTCTGGGGAATTTTTATGTTAATCATTCAAGATTTTTATGTGATTTTTAGGGTTGTCGGTTTTCAGCCCATTAATGCAGTGATAATTTCTACTTTAATTCTAGGGTTCTTAATAGAGGGAATAAATCTATATACTCATTCTTGGATATATACTAATTGGAGAGCACACCCCGTAGTGCTTACTGTGGGATGGTTGGTTCTTCTTTCTTATACTTTCGTTATCGGTTTTAATGGCCATATTATCAATATTTTTGGCTTTTAAAATAAGAAAAAGATAAATTTTGCAAAATTATTTTTTTTCTGCTATAATACATAAATTAACATTATTCAGCGAAAGCTGTTTTTTATTTGAATTTTTATTATGAAAGGGCCATTAACCAATTTTCCAGTTATTAAAACCAAAATGCCAAATCTTACTAAAAGATTTGATCTTAATAATCCAGTGCAACGGAAAGAATATTTTGAAGCTAAAATTGGTCCGGAAATAGCCAAGCTGAGAGAATATCTAAAAGAAAATACTTTCATTGCCTATCTTCTTGGTAAAAAAAATTCGGGTAAGGGAACTTATACAAAATTAATGGCGGAAATTTTTGGAGCGGATAAAATTGGGCATATTTCGATAGGGGATTTGGTTCGTACGACATATAAAGATGTTGATGATCCAAAAAAGCGACAAGAAATTATTGAATACCTGGAGCAACATTATCGCGGATATATTTCTATTGAAGATGCTATTGATGCCTTGGTTGGGAAAAATCAAAAAGTGCTTTTGCCAACCGAGTTTATTCTTACGCTTGTAAAAAAAGAAATTGACAAGTTTAATCGAAAAGTTGTTTTTATAGACGGTTTTCCTCGTGATTTAGACCAAGTGCAATACTCATTGTATTTTAGAGATTTGGTAAATTATCGCCTGGACCCGGATATATTTATTGCTATTAATATACCTTTATCGGTAATTGATGAACGTATGCGCAATCGCGTGACCTGCCCTAAATGTCAAACACCCAGGAATTTAAAAACTTTTCCGACAAAAGAAGCCGGTTATGATGAAAAATCAAAAGAGTTTTTTCTTATTTGCGATAATCCAGAATGTAACGGTGCGAGAATGGTTGGAAAAGAGGGAGACAATGCCGGCATTGAAAGCATTCGCGAGCGTCTTGAGTTAGACGATAAATTAATCAAAAAAGTAATGTCGCTTCATGGAATTCCTAAAATACTTCTTAGAAATGCCGTGCCCGTCACTGCTATTCAAGATGGTATTATAGATGATTACGAGATAACGCCCAAATATGTATTTAAACATGATGAAAAAACAGGCAAAGTAACTATTAGCGAGGAACCTTGGGTCGTTAAAGATGACGAAGGTATTGATTCTTATAGCCTACTCGCTCCTCCGGTAGTAGTTGGGCTCATAAAACAATTAGTCCAAGCTCTTGGACTTTAGTTTTTAATTATGTATAATCATCAGCCTGAAAAATATATTTGTCCATTGTGCCAGATATCTAGGGGCGAAAAAACAGAAAAGGGAGATCAAGAAGGGTCTGTATTTTTTAGAGATAAATTTATTACTGTTTTTATTGCCGGGAAATGGTGGAAATCAAATCCAGGACACGTAATAATCATTCCTAACGAACACATAGAAAATATCTATGACATGCCAGAGGATATTGGTCATAAGATTTTTAATTTTTCTAAAAAAGTGGCCGTAGCTCTAAAAGAGATTTATAAATGTGATGGTGTTTCAACCAGACAACACAATGAACCTGCTGGGAACCAAGATGTTTGGCATTATCATTTACATATTTTTCCGCGATATACGGGAGACAATTTATATCTCAATCACAAAGATACTTATTGGCCGACTCAAAAAGAAAAACAACCCTATGTTGATAAACTAAAAGACTATTTGTCTAAGGAATAATTCAGAAACAAAAAAATCAATTCGTCCAGTTGCAGGAATTTTAAAAGAGAATATAGTTTAAGTAGGGTTATTTCCGATTATTACCTAGAACACTAATTTATGGGAGCTTCGATCGCGTTTAGCTTTGGCTTTCCGCGTCTAGCACCCACCTAGCTATAAGCTATGGTAATATATCAGAAATAGTCCTAAGAAGAACTCCGCGCTGTGCTTATATTCGGGCGGATTTTTTCTTGTAAATGCGGTAAAATACCAAAATGGACAGAAAAAAACTCTTAAAATCCCTAGTGTATTTAATGTTTTTGATTTTTATAGCGAATTCTTTAGCTCTGAAATTTTATTGGTATTTTTCTATATGGTGGTCTGATATGTTTATGCATTTTTTGGGCGGGTTATGGGAAGGTTTATTTTTTATTTGGTTTTTTTCTATTATAAATTTTTCATTCTTAAAATTGTCGTTAGAGGTGGTGAATTTCAGGCTAATTTATAAAACCGTTTTATTTGTTTTGTTAATTGGAATTTTGTGGGAATTTTTTGAATTTTTCTCTAATAATTATATTGGCCACGATCCCTTTAATGCCCTGGATACTATTTCCGATGTTTTCTTTGATTTAGCCGGAGGAGCTTTTTCTATACTTTATTTTTTCTTTTATTTTAAAAAATTACGCCTATTAAAGAAAATAAGGTATAATCCCAATAATGGAAAAAATTGCTAAAATAACATTTTGCGGGGGAACAGGTTTGGTAACGGGCGCGAATTTCCTTTTGGAAATTGATGGTAAAAAAATTTTGGTTGATTGCGGACTCGTTCAAGGAGTAAAATTGGCTGACGATACCAACTGGGATCCTTTTCTCTACGATCCAAAAGAAATAGATATTCTTTTCGTTACTCATGGGCACGTGGATCATTTAGGCAGAATTCCAAAATTAATAAAGGAAGGATTTCGTGGAAAAATTTATTCTACAGAACCCACTAAAGGACTCGCTGAGCCGATGCTGGAAGATACTGCGGGCATTTTGAGCAAAAATACGGATTTGGGGCTGGACAAAATTTATACTGAGGAGAATATAAAGCTGGCACTTTCACTTTGGCAAGGTTTTGGCTATCATGAGAAAATAAAAATTACCGACAACGTAGAAGTCTGTTTTTTTAATGCCGGACATATTTTAGGTTCCGCTATGATTGAGTTTCTTTACAATGGCAAAAAAATTCTTTTTACCGGAGATTTGGGCAATAGTCCTTCACCTCTCCTTCCTGATACGGAAAAAATTACCGATACGGATTATTTAATAATGGAAAGTGTTTATGGCGACAGAAATCACGAATCAAGAGATGATCGCCAAAGACTTCTGGCTGAAGCAATCCAAGATAATCACAAAAGGAAGGGGACACTGATAGTGCCAACTTTTTCACTGGAGCGTTCGCAAGAGCTTCTCTTTGAACTTGACGCGCTGGTGAAAAATGACCGCATACCTATTATGCCTATTTTTTTCGATTCTCCGCTGGCAATTCGTTTAACTGAAGTTTTTAAGCGGTATAAAAGTTATTTAAATGAAAATGCGCAAAAAGCAATGTCCCCGGGCAATTTTTTATTTGATTTTTCAGGACTTCACAACACTTTAAAATCCGAAGAGTCCCGGTTGATTGTTAGTGTGCCTAATCCAAAAATTGTCATTGCCGGCTCGGGAATGTCTACCGGTGGACGCATAGTGCATCACGAAAAACATTATTTACCGGATTCCAACAACACCCTACTTTTGACCGGATATCAGTCCGTCGGTACTCCGGGACGTTTAATTCAAGAAGGATTGAAAACAGTCCCGATAACAGGTGAGGATGTAATTGTTCGAGCGCATGTTGTGACGATTTCCGGATACTCCGGACACAAAGATTCAAGCGGTTTGTTAAATTTCGTGGAAGACATGCAAAACTCGGTTAAAAAAGTTTTTGTAGTTATGGGTGAACCGAAATCAGAAATGTTTCTGGCTCAGAAGCTAAAAGACAATTTAGGAATTAATGCTTTCGTGCCGGAACAGGGTAGTAGTGTAACACTTGTTTGTTAATAAAAATAAAAATGTTAGTATGATAATATGACAGATTCTTTATTAGGTTTTCCCAATAAGCATGGACACAGCCAGATAAAAATTTGTGTTTCTGGCGCGGCTGAAACCGGTTATTGCGGATTAAATGCATTAGATAAAGCCAAAGAACTTGGACGAGAAGTTGCTCGTCATGGAGCGGTCCTGTTGACGGGGGCTACGACCGGGTTTCCTCTTTGGGTGGCAATGGGAGCCAAAGAAGAAGGCGGAATTTCTATCGGCATATCCCCAGCCTCTTCGGAGCGTGAACACGTAGAGGTTTATAAGCTTCCGCTCGATTACCTGGATTTGATTATCTATACCGGTTTTGGCTATTCCGGACGCGATATACTCCTGACTCGCTCGGCCGATGCGGTTATTTGCGGTTGCGGGCGTGTCGGAACTATTCATGAGTTTACGGTTGCCTTTGAAGATGGAAAGCCGATTGGCATTTTTGAAGGACCATGGGAAACAGACGCCGAACTTAAAGAAATCATAGAAAAAGGACATCGCCCCAACGTAAAAATTGCCAAAGGAGCTGATCCAAAGAAACTCTTAGAAGATGTTATTGCTCTTGTTAAGAAAGATAAAATAGCGGAATATAAGATTTTGTAAAAATTAATTAATTAATTTTTACAGCTTCCAAAATTTTCGCGAAAGTTTTGGGATGATGCTCGGCGAAGTCGGATAATATTTTTCGATCAAGCATGATGTTTTTCTTTTTAAGAGCGCCGATTAATTTTGAATAAGACATGCCGAGTTCGCGCGCGCCGGCATTTATTTTAATATTCCAAAGTTTTCGATTATGCGATTTTTTATCGCGTCGATGCGCGAAAGAATAATTTCCAGCATGAAGCAATGCTTCTTTTGCTTGGCGTTCCTTAGTGCTACGGCCATGGCGCATTCCTTTTGTCTGTTTTAGGACGCTTCTCCTTCTTTTTAACGCATGTACTCCCTTTTTTACTCTGGTCATATATTTTTTAAATTACTAATTATGAAAATGGCATTAAGTGACTTTTTGGTTTGTTTTTGATGATAAAATTGACACCCTTCTTGCCCGCGAGCTGTTTGGTGCGCGATTGTTTGGCATTGAAATGGTTGAAACCCGGCTTGCGGGAAATTATTTTTCCGTTTTTGGTAATTTTTAGCCTTTTTGCGTATGATTTATTTGTTTTCATTCCTTTCATTTTATTTTCTTTTCTATTATTGTTGTTAAACCTTTTGGGCCTCTTTTGTACGCATCGGATATTTTATAATCTTCGGTAATTAAGTGCAGAATTCTATCCAAGCGCTCTTTCAAAAATTTTTCATCCATATATTTCGCGCGTCCGGCCAGGAAAAGCTCAACCTTAATCCGATGTCCTTCCTTAAGCCACTTGGAAGCGGTTTTCGCTTTAAGTTCCAAGTCGTGGTCTCCGGTGCCTATTTTTATTTGAATTGACTTGGTCTCGGTAGACTTGGCGCCAGCTTTGGCTTTTTTTAATTTTTTATTCGCTTCATACTGATATTTGCCGAAATCCATTATCTTGGCGATCGGAGGATTTCCATTCGGGGATATCTCGATTAAGTCCAAATTCTTGCTCTGAGCTAGCTCCAGAGCATCTCTGATACTCAAAACACCAAGATTTTTGTTTTCACTGTCTAAAACTCGAAGTTCCTTCGCTCTTATTTGGTTGTTTATTCTTTCTCGCAATTGATATAAAAGTTATAAAACTTTTGATACCGACGTCGTTCGGACATTGTGTATGAGAATACTCATCCACATGCTCCTCACTCGTCGATATAAGAAAGCCCATAAGGGCTTTGACTACTAGGGGATAATAGCGCACTAGGGCCTGAAAGTCAACATTGTGATAATATGTAATTATGGTTCATTATACAGAAAACCGAAAAGTACGTTTTAATTATGAGATTCTGGAAAAATACGAAACGGGTATTGAGCTTTTGGGTACGGAAGTGAAATCCGTGCGAGGGGGGCACATGTCTCTTGAAGGAGCCTTTGTTATTATCCGTGGGGGCGAAGCATTTTTAATTAATGCCAGCATTCCTCCATATCAGCCGAAAAACACGCCGAAAGATTATGACCCGCTCCGCAATAGAAAACTTTTACTGACGAAAAAAGAAATTACCGAACTGGCCGGAAGCGAGAAAAATAAAAGTTTGACAATCGTGCCTATTTCAGTGTATAATAAAAACAGAAAAATCAAAGTAGAAGTCGCTTTGGTTAAGGGAAAGAAAAAACTCGACAAGCGTGAGACGATAAAAAAACGCGAAACAGATCGCGAGATTCGAAGAGAATATAAAGAACATTGAAAACACAGAAGTAGATTTTGCCCTTCGCTAAAATAGCTCAGGACAAATTTGCTTCGCAAATTTGGGGATGCAAGGCATAGACAGTTGGCCTTTTATTATTGATGCATACCGAGAATGAATGTAATCTCGTAAAACTTCGTTCAATAGCTTAATTGCAAAATTAGCTTCCAAGGTGAAGGCAGCAGTCTCTCCATACTTCGGTATGAATGACTTTGCTTTCGCTTCAGTTTCCGCTTACGCGTAACTGATGTCTCTCTTATAGACTTCCGATATATAAGGGCAGGCATAATATTATCGGGATAGGAAAAAGATTGCTCTGGCTTTTCTCCGAAACAAAAGAGCTCGATTAAAAGATATTTGGCTCGCTTAAGAATTTTTTAATCTAAACAAAAAAGCGCGCTATGTATGTAGACTTCTTTATGAAAACCTTCTGCACACGGGTTCAATTCCCGTCATCTCCACAATTACAATTTAGCTTAAAAACCAATTTCACTTTTTGGACTTTTTGTGCTAATCTATAGCAATGGATTTTAATTTTCTTAGCCAAAAAGACCCGCAGGGCAAAGGCAAAAAGGGTCCGAAACAGACGAAATTTGGAACCAATATTGCCGGCGCGATTCTTTTCTTTATGCTTATTACGGGGCTATATTTGATAGTGTCCGGGGATGGAAAAGTCATTCCCGAAGTTGCGATTTCCGACTTAGCAAAAAGCGTTTCCGCGGGAGAAGTAAAAACTATTTTAGTGGAAGGCGACAGACTCACAATTACCTACCAAAATAACGATGTGAAAACAGGAAAGAAAGAAGTTGGCTCGGCTCTTTCGCAAACGCTTTTTAATTATGGCGTAACAAGCCAGGCTCTCGCGAAAACTGAAATACAAATAAAAGATGAAAGCGGATTTATGTTCTATCTTGTAAATATTCTGCCATTTCTTTTGCCGATAGTTTTTATTTTAATTTTCTTTTGGTATTTATCGCGACAAGTGAAGGGTGCCGGCATGCAGGCATTTTCTTTCGGACAATCCAAGGCGCGTATCACCGACCCGAATGATAAAAATAATCGTGTTACATTCAAAGACGTCGCCGGCTGCAAAGAAGCGAAAGAAGAATTGAAAGAAATTGTGGATTTCTTAAAAAGCCCGAAAAAGTTTTTGGATATTGGAGCCAGAATTCCGAAAGGCGTGATGCTGACCGGCGCTCCCGGTACCGGCAAGACATTGCTCGCGCGAGCCGTCGCCGGAGAAGCCAGCGTGCCATTTTTCCATCTTTCCGGAAGCGAATTCGTGGAGATGTTTGTCGGCGTGGGAGCTTCGCGCGTGCGAGATCTTTTTAAAATGGCCAAAAAAGCGGCGCCGGCGATTATCTTCGTGGATGAAATAGACGCGATCGGACGAACTCGCGGAGGAGGATTCGGCGGGGGCAATGACGAGCGCGAACAGACCTTGAATCAAATCTTGGTGGAAATGGACGGTTTCGAGCCCAATGATAAAGTTATCGTAATGGCGGCGACCAATCGGCCGGACGTGCTGGATCCGGCGCTCATCCGCCCGGGACGTTTTGACAGGAAGGTGATTCTTGATTTGCCGGACCGCGCCGACCGCGAAGAAATACTCAAAATTCACGCGATTAAAAAACCACTGGCGGAAGATATTGATTTAAAATTAATTGCTGAGCGCACTCCCGGTTTTTCCGGGGCGGATTTGTATTCGCTCATGAATGAGGGCGCGATATTGGCGGCTCGAGAGAATCGCAAGAAAGTTTTTCAATTTGACTTGATTCGCGCGATTGAGAAAGTAATGCTCGGCCCGGAGCGCAAAAGCCATTTGCTTTCCAAAAAGGAAAAAGAAATTACCGCCTATCATGAAGCTGGGCATGCGATCATAGCCTCCGTGCTTCCTTATGCGGACCCGGTTCATAAAGTTTCTATCATTGCGCGCGGGAATGCCGGCGGATACACTTTGAAATTACCTTTGGAGGAACGGCGTCTTCAATCCAAAAAAGAATTTATTGACGACATCGCAGTGTCGCTCGGCGGTTACGTTGCTGAGCGGATGATTTTCGGCGACATTACGACCGGACCGTCCAGCGATCTCTTAGTGGCGACGAATTTGGCTCGGGCTATGGTAACACGCTGGGGAATGTCCGACGTTATTGGTCCGATTGCCTTAGTTGATTCTCCGGGCAGAACCCAATATAGCGAGACAGTGGAAAAAGAGTTTTCCGAAACAGTTTCCACGAAAGTAGATGCGGAAGTTTCCAGAATAATCAATGATGGATTAAAATCCGCCGAAAAAGTTTTGACCGAACACAAGAAAGCATTTACCGCTATCGCGCTCAAACTAATTGAAGTTGAAACTCTGGAGCAAGATGAGTATGAAAAAATATTAACCGCGCATGGTATTATATTAAAAAAGAAAGAAGAACCCGTCCTTAGCTCAGTTGGTTAGAGCACAGAGCTTATACCTCTGGGGTCCTTGGTTCGAATCCAAGAGGACGGACATGAAGAAAAAATTATATGGAAGATCCTTTTAAAAATAGAAACAATTTCATAGAGGCCAGAGCAAAATTAGATGCTTATACTTATATTGAATTAATGAAAAAAAAATCACCAGAGAGTTTGGAATTTCAGCCTAATGGTGAAGTAATAATAAATATAGCAGAAGGTAAAAAAATATTTGATTATGCCAGAAAGATGTATAATTTAAACTCACAAGAAATAATAGGATATACTATAAATTTAGCAGATGCGGTAAAACAAATTCTCCTAAAAAGAAATCTCCAATAATGGACGGACATGAAGAAAAAATTTTCTAAGTAGAATTTTATGCAAATTGTATTAGAAATAATATTCTAAGTTCGGTCAAGCTTTTTGATTTTGTAAAAATGCAAAAAAGGGGCAAAATTTTGGCGCAAAAACCCATTGCCAGCTTGAAAGCTTCCAAACGCACCTTGTTTTATTCTGTTCTATGTTGTTTAAAATATTTTTTTATTAAATTGACAAAAAAATCGAGGTTATCCACTTTACACGAGGGGACTAATCTCGTGTATAATGGCTTGGATGGATGCAAGTAAAAAAAATTATTTCAAATTTACTCTCGGCCTTGCTTTGTGTCTGCTCGTGCGACTAATTCCTTTTCGCGCGCCGAATATTGAACCGATTCTAGCGGCAACTATGCCCTTTAGTAAGGTCCACGGAGCCTTGACCGGTTTTTCCTTCGCTATTTTGAGCATATTGCTTTATGATGTTTTGACCGGGACGCTCGGAATGCAAACATTTTTTACCGCCGGAGCTTACGGAATAGTTGGCTTATGGTCTGCCGGTTATTTTAAGAAGCGCGAAGCCAGCGTTTTAAACTATGTGCGTTTTGCAATCATCGGAACTCTGTTTTTTGACGTATTAACGGGACTCACTGTCGGCCCTCTTTTATTTCAACAATCTTTTATGAACGCTCTGGTTGGACAAATTCCGTTTACCGCGTTGCATCTGGCTGGCAATATTATTTTCGCTTCTGTCTTGAGTCCCGTCATATATAATTTTATAATCAAGAAAAAGAAAACGAACACTGCGCCGATTATCAGCATCCTTCGTCCCAAAACAATTTAAATCCTATGAAAAAAACAGAAAAAATTTTGAAAAGCGAGTTAGCAAAAATAAAATCAATCCGAAGAAGAACCGGCGAAGTTGTTCCTTTTGAATTAGACAGAGTCGCCCGAGCCATTTTCAAAGCCTTCGAGGTAACTGGCGAGGGGGGAGAGGAAGAGTCTGTTAAAGTAGCCAACCATGTTTTCAGAACTCTTCTTGGTCTTAGATCAAAATTAGTTGCTGAGCATAAAGGAGCAAAATTTTTACCGACAGTTGAGATTGTTCAGGACTTCGTAGAAGAGGAATTGATGAAAAATGGTTTTACTGATACAGCTAAAAAATATATTCTCTATCGTAATAAGCGTTCAGAACTTCGCGCAGCTTTCGGACCAGTGCCGGAAGCGGTCAGGCAAGCGGTTGAAGAAAGCAGCAAATATTTTTACAGTCCTTATTCAGAATATATTTTCTATCAATTTTATTCTCGCTGGGTTCCGGAATTAGGCCGTCGCGAGACCTGGATAGAAACCGTCGACCGTTATATGGCCTATATGAAAGAGAATTTAAAAGATAAACTCTCGGTCAAAGAATATGAGGATGTTCGGCAGGCAATTCTTAGTCAGGATATTTGCCCTTCTATGCGGCTTCTCTGGTCGGCAGGAAAAGCTTGCCGAAATTCAAATGTTTGGGCCTACAATTGCTCTTATATTGCTCCGACTTGTCCTCAAGACTTAGGAGAGATTATGTATATTTCAATGTGCGGGGCTGGGCTTGGTTTTGCGGTTGAATGGGAAAATGTCCAAAAATTTCCGCAAATCAAAAAACAAACAAAAGAAAAACCAATCATACACATTATTCACGATAGTAAAGAAGGCTGGGCAGACGCTTTTGTCCTGGGACTCAAAACTTGGTTTAACGGCAGAGATGTAAAGTTCGATTATTCAATGATTCGGCCGGCCGGGGCGCGCTTGGAAACTGCCGGCGGACGAGCATCCGGACCACAGCCGTTAATGGACTTGATGGAATTTGCCAGGCGTAAAATTTTAGCGAAACAAGGTCGCCGTCTCTCCAACTTGGATATGCACGACATGATATGTCAGATCGGAATGATTGTCGTAGCCGGAGGAGTCAGGCGCAGCGCCTTAATTTCTCTTTCCGAGCTGGAAGATACGGAGATGCGAGATGCCAAGAAAGGACAATTTTATTTAACTGAGGGCCAGCGATCCATGGCGAACAATTCAGCCGTTTACAATGCCAAACCCGGAGCCGAGGAATTTCTGGATGAATGGACGGCTTTAGTGAAATCTAAATCCGGTGAGCGTGGAATTTTCAATCGGGCGGGACTCGAAAAACAATTACCGGCTCGCCGATGGGCAGTAGTTAAAAATGAAAGGCAGATGGGATTAAATCCTTGCGGGGAAATTTATTTGCGTTCCAAACAATTTTGTAATTTAACCAGCATTGTAATTCGTCCAAGAGATACTATTGCAACTTTAAAAAGAAAAATGGAATTGGCGACCCTTTTGGGAACTTATCAATCAACTTTGACCAATTTTGGCTATCTTTCAAAAAAGTGGAAAGAAAATTGCGAGGCAGAAAGATTGCTCGGTGTTTCTTTGACCGGCTATTATGACAATCCGATTATTCGGGATGATAAAGTATTGGATACTTTGAAAGCTGACTCGATTGAAACAAACAAAAAGTATGCCAAACGTTTCGGCATCAATCCTTCTACCGCCATTACCTGTGTAAAGCCCCATGGCAATTCAGGCCAGCTTTTAGGAGTCGGTTCGGGTATGCATCCTTGGTATGCCCCGTATTTTATCCGCCGAGTCCGCATTTCTCACACCGATACATTACTCCAAATGGCTAGGGATCAAGGCGTGCCTTGCTTGCCGGAAGTCGGACAGTTCGAGTCATCGGCAACCACTTTCGTTCTGGAATTTCCCGTCAAAGCGCCGGAGGGAGCAATTTTCAAAGATGAAGTTTCCGCCCTGGATTTAATGAAAGAATGGAAAAGGCTCAAAGAGCATTTTGTGGAACATAATCCATCTGCGACTATTTATGTCGGTCCGGATGAATGGATAGCCGTCGGCAATTTCGTCTATGAAAATTGGGATTGGATCGGCGGGCTTTCTTTCCTTCCGCGCTCCGAACACGTTTATCAATTGGCACCTTATGAGGCGATTACCAAGGAAGAGTACGAAAGACGCGCAAAGGCCATCGGTAAAATTGATTTCTCGAAACTTTCTCAATATGAAGCAGCCGACAACACTACTGGCGCAAAAGAATTTGCCTGTGTTTCTGGCGTTTGTGAAATATAAAAGGAGGTGTAAAATATAAAAGCTATGCTTTACACCAGAAAAGGAGACAACGGCACCACGAAAACTTTTGGGTGCGATCAGCGTATCTCCAAGAGCTCGATTATAGCGGAAGCCCTCGGCGCACTCGATGAAGCTAATTCTTTTTTGGGTTTGGCCCGCGCTAGGACAGAAGGCAAAAGTTTTGAAATCGGAAAAAAGAAGATGGACTTTGCCAACCTCATTCTGGATGCACAACAGAATTTATTTATTGTACAGGCGGAAGTTGCCGGCTCGGCTATGAGTATTACCGCCGAAAAAATTAAAGAAATTGAAAGTATTATTGATGGTATTGAAAAGATTTTACCGCCGATAAAGAATTTTTTCATAAGTGGAGCTACTAAAGACGGAGCTGTTCTTGATATCACAAGGACCATTGTACGCCGTGCTGAACGACGAGTAATAGCCGCCAAAGAAGAAGGAAAAATCACAGTGAGCGCAGAAAGTTTATCTTATCTAAACCGGCTCTCCAGCTTGCTTTATGCCTTGGCAAGAATTTCCAGCCACCTTGAAGGCGTCGAAGAAATAAAACCGGACTATAAATAATTATTAGAATTGCATGAAAAATAACATTAAAAAATCACTCGATGGCATATATCAGTTCATGTCCCACTCCTACAATGGAAATTGGCAATACCGTTGGTATAAGACCCCCTATCTGGAGACGAATATCAAGGTCAGTAAGAACGAATCAATATTGGGGCATCAATGGGCCTGTATGGGTTTTTGGTTTTATTTAAAGCACATTTGCCCTTCATTAAGCACTCTAGTTGACACAACAGAAATTTACGAACGTCTTTTGGGTCATGATTTGGGAGAAACTTTTATTGGAGATATTCCTTTATTTCTTCAATTATCCGGAAAGGGTACAAATAAGCATAGTTTAGAAAGAAAAGAAATTCAAAAAATGGGAAAAAAAATTCCTAAGAAAATTTTTAAGATAATGATTAAATATTTTGATGAATTTGAAAACCCGGTTGGGAATATCACAAAATTAGAAATCTTAATTGCGAAATTTATAGATACGATGCAGGGAAATCACTTCGCTTTTGTTTTCGGAAATGATCTGCCTAAACATGAAACGACTATAAATAAAATTGTGAATAGAAGTTTTATTCCGGTTGCCAAGCGGTTATTAAAAGTTTTAAAACAGCGTGGTCATAAAAAGGCTTATAAAGAAGTTGTAAATATTGTCATACATCACTTAGAGTTTGCCAAAAAAGCTGGAGTAAAAATAGATTTCGATTTTTACTCGAAATGAAATTCCGATACTTTTTCATGGACTTTTTGTTTTAGCAGAGGATATTCAATAAGTTCCGGATCTTCTTCTATTAGGCGAACGGCCTCTGTCCGGGCCGCTTCCACCATTTTTATATTTTTTATCGCTTCCATGCCAAGATCCGTAATGCCCCATTGTTTTGTTCCCCCCAGCTCGCCGGCACCGCGGAGCGTGAGATCCAACTCGGCCAATTCGAAACCATTTTTGGCGGTTTTGAGCGCTCTTAATCTCTCCACAGTTTTTTCGCTTCTGGCTTCTGCGAAGATATAACAATATGCTTGGTGCGAACTTCGAATAACGCGCCCGCGGAGCTGATGAAGCTGGGCTAGGCCGAAACGCTCGGCGCCTTCAATGATAATAACAGTTGCATTAGGCACATTCACACCGACTTCCACCACCGATGTTGCACACAGAATATTTATTTTACCCTGGGTAAAATCCTCCATTACTTTTTCTTTTTTCTCTTTACTCATTTTGCTGTGCAGCACGCCTATTTCATATTCCTGGAAGATTTCTTTTTTCAAGCGTTTCGCTTCAACCACTGCCGATTTTACATTCAAAGCCATTTCTTTTTCCGGGTCCGGTTCAAAAATTCTCGGACAAATGACATAAAGTTGTCTGCCATTTTTTAGTTCTCGCCGAATTTTTTCATAAGTTTCCTGGCGTTTCTGTGGCGTGATGATTTCCGTGATTATTTGTTTTCTTCCCGCGGGCATTTCATTAAGCAGAGATAAATCCAAGTCGCCATAAATAGTAAGGGCGAGCGTGCGGGGGATGGGGGTAGCCGTCATGGAAAGCAAATGCGGAGCAATATTGTCTTTACGGACGAGTTTTCTTCTTTGCGCTGTGCCAAATCGGTGTTGTTCGTCTATTACAACCAAGGCTAAATTTTTAAATTTTACTGTTTTTTGTATAAGAGCGTGCGTGCCGATTAAAATCGGTATCTCTCCATTGGCTGTCCATTTTAAAAGTTGCGCGCGGGAAATATTTGTCCATCCTTCCGGATTTACCTTTGATGGGAATTTCCGACAACCGGATCCGGTGATCAGGCCGATATTTACGGGTAAATGCTTAAAATATCCTATAAAAGACTCAAAATGCTGGATTGCAAGAATTTCCGTCGGCGCCATATAGGTCGTTTGTAAACTTCCAAAAGTTTGCAAACGACCTTGAGCAAAGTCAAAAGGTCTGCTATTTACAACAGTATAGGCGGCCGTCGCTGCGACGGCGGTTTTACCGGAACCGACGTCGCCCTCCAGTAGCCGAGACATCGGGAAACTTTTTGCCATATCTGCCAATATTGTTTCTATTGATTTTTTCTGCGAATTAGTCAGCAGGAAAGGAAAGCGTTTTAAAAACTCTTCCACATTTTTTTCCTCCGGTTTTATTTGGAAAGATTTATTTTTTCTGTATTCAAATTTGTCGTGCTGGCGTTCCAGCTGTATGCAAAACACTTCTTCAAAAGCGAATCTTTTTCGCGCGCTTTCGCTGTCATTTTTATTTTTCGGTTTATGTATCCAGATAAGCGCAGTTCTGAGCGTCGGCAGATTATATTTTTTTAAAATATCGGCAGGGATGTAATCTTTTATATTATCCAGAGTTTTTTCTCTCAGTATTTTTTCTATCGCGTGGTAAAACCATTTGGAAGTGATACCGCGGGTTTCCGCATAAATTGGGTATGAAGATCCCATGTTTTTTGCGCTATTTTTTGCGAAAAGCGTGTCGTGCGAATCAATTGGCATGCTCGGCATCTTTTCAAATTCCGGATTGGCTAAATAAACGCCATTTTTACCTTGCGTGACTTTGCCGGTTAATTTTACACTCTCACCATCCCTCATCATTTTGGCGATATATGCTTGATTGAACCAAGTAATTTTTATTTTTCCCGACAAGTCCTCTATCTCTCCCTCGGCCATCGGAATTCTTGAGCGAAAAGCTTTTTTGGTTTTCAATTTTGATACTTTGCCGCAAATGGTTGCTGTATCTCCCGGAATTAAGTCCGCTATTTTTTTTACCTCGCTAATATCGCCATAGCGGACAGGGAAGTGAAAAAGCAAGTCCGATATCGAAAAAAGCTTGAGCTTGCGCAAGGCCCTTTTTTGATTTTCGTCTAGGCGAAATTTTATCTCTAATTTGTCGCTCAATTCCATATTTGAATTATATAACTAAATATAATACAATAGTATCAATATAATGTTTAGCTTTTTTTAGAAAAAAGAAGAAGCATCATAAGGATTAAAAATAAAATCATGTACGAAGCAATCAAAAATTTCAATAAACAATTTTTATATGAACCTGAAATTAAAAATTCGGGGATTCAGGTAAAAAAATCGAGTTTTGTTGCCGTTGGAATGGGTGGATCCGCTCACGCTCTCTTGTTATTAAAAACATGCAAACCGGAGCTGGACATCACGATTCATCGCGATTATGGCTTACCGAATATTCCCATAGAAGAATTGAAAAATAAACTTGTAATATTAAGTTCTTATTCCGGCAATACGGAAGAAGTAATTGATGCTTTTCAAAAAGCCAAAGATAAAAATCTAGCAATGGCGGTGATTGCCACCGGTGGTAAATTATTATCATTAGCTGAAGAAAATAATGTTCCATATATAAAATTGCCGGATACCGGGATTCAGCCTCGCTCGGCGCTTGGTTTTTCCATAAAAGCATTTTTAAAATTTATCGGGGAAGAAGATGAATTGAAAAAAATCGGCTTATTGGCGACAACTCTAAACTCGACTGATTATGAAGAAAATGGAAAAATATTGGCAGAGAAAATGAAAAATCATATTCCTGTTATTTATACTTCAAGCCGTAATTTATCTTTAGCATATATTTGGAAAATAAAATTGAATGAGACCGGCAAGATTCCTGCCTTTTATAATATTTTTCCGGAAATGAACCACAATGAGATGAACGGTTTTGACGTGAAAGATTCCACCAAAGAATTATGTAATAAATTCCACTTTATTATCTTGAAAGATGCGGAAGATAACCCAAAAATCCTAAAAAGAATGGAAGTATTGGAAAAATTATACAAAAATCGCAATTTACGGGTTGAAACAATAGAACTTAGAGAAAAAGATATTTGGCACAAAGTTTTCTCTTCACTTGTTTTAGCCGATTGGATTGCCTACTATACAGCGCTGGGATATGGGCTGGATCCGGAACAGGTGCCGATGGTTGAAGAATTTAAAAAACTTATTTTAGAAAAAGAATAAAAACCATGTATATCCCAATTATTTTAGGTACAGCCAGAAAAGGAAGACAATTGTTAGCAGAACTCAGGTATTTTTAAATGAGCTAATTTCGTATGCTCAAAAATTAAAAGTTAATTAAAAAAATTATGAAAAAATACGAAGAAGTAAAAAAATTACCATTTCAAAATTTAATAGGAATTTCTGACAAAACTATCTCTATTCACCACGACAAACTTTATGTAGGTTATGTTAAAAAATGGCAGGAAATACAAGAGAGATTGAAAACAGTAGATAAAACATCAGCCAATGCCACCTTTTCTGATTTAAGGGAGTTGAAATTAGAAGAGAGTTTTGCCGCCAACGCTATTATCCTACATGAAGCTTATTTCGATATTTTAGGCGGCCAAGGGAAAATAGAAGGCGAAATTACCAAGGCAATTGAAAAAGATTTTGGTTCTTTTGAAAAGTGGCTGGAAGATTTCAAAGCCCTGGGTTTATGCAGCCGTGGCTGGACAATTTTAGGCTATGATTTTAACGATGGAAAATTAAGAAATTTTTTACTGGATGCTCATAATCTTTATGGGGTCTGGGGGGCTTCGCCAATTTTGGTTCTGGATATGTATGAGCATGCCTATTTTATTGACTTTGGCGCCGATAAGAAATCTTACATTGAAACATTTTTTCAGAATTTAAATTGGCAAGCAATAAACAAAAAATTCCAAAAGATTGTTAGGTAAGAAATTTATATATAATAAATAAGGCGGAGCCGGGGGGATTCGAACCCCCGAGGGGTTTTAAAGCCCCTGCATCTTTAGCAAAGATGTACGTTAGACCACTCTGACACGGCTCCTTATAGAACTTAATTACTCTAGCATATTGATGCTATTTTTACATTTTTTATGTTAGACTCTTATCATGTAATGGAGAGATGGGTGAGCGGTTTAAACCAACAGTTTACTAAACTGTCGTCCCTTTAAAAGGACCGAGGGTTCGAATCCCTCTCTCTCCGCAATTTTTCAAAAAAAATTGGGTTAAAAAAATTTACCAAGACAAATGAGAAAATTGCAAAAAAGTTTAATAATTTATCTTTTAATCATTATTATATTAGTAATCAGTGGAAGTGTATATTATTATATTAATAATAAAAACAACATGGAGCAAAATGATGAAATAAAAAAATTTATTACAGAAAAATATGAATTTGCATATCCCTCAGACTGGTCCATAAAAAAGACAAGCGTAAAAAATAAAACTTTTATCCAATATGATATCCAATTTGATCTTCAGCAAAATTCTGCCAAAGAAGGAGAAATCGGCAAATGGTTAAAGATAGTGGTTTGTTCCGGTCCCGAATATCCTCAACCAAAAACATATTCAAAAGATATGGTCTCTGGTCAATTAATTATAGCCGGAGAGAAATATGACCGTGTTGATTTGGGATCCGGCTTGTTTTTATACTATGTAGTAGTCAAAAAAAATAGTTTTATGTTTGAATTTAATTATAACTCAAGTTCTGCAGAAAGCGCTAACACTAGGATTATCGAAACAATTATTCAGAGTTTGAAGTTTAAATAAAAATGGTCCAGAAAAATAATATCTTTATTATATATTTATGAAATTTATATATACAGTCCTGGTAATTTTAATTATTGGAGTAGCTATTTTTTATTATTATAATTATAACAATATGTCTAATATTTCAAATCTTAAAACATTGGAACCTATGTCAGCCGAAAATGAAATGGTAAACCAAGTTGTTCAACAAAAATTATTGAATTCAAAAGAAAATTACCTTCTTGTTGAAGATATTTCTGCTCAAAAAATAAAATCGGAATTTCTCTCGGATTCAATTATCTGGTTGATAATTAAACACCCAGGACTATTGGACAGACCTTTTTTTCCTATCGGAATACAAAATAAAAAACTTTTTATGCTCTCAAATTTGGAAGAAACTGTAGCATTTTACAATAATGACTTTAAAACATTAAGGGGGAATGACTACGCCAAATTAGCCATTGAACTTCTGCAAGTTGCTTATTTCAAAGAAGAATTTGGTTATGCGAACAACGCTTCAAAAGGCAGAGGATACAATATCATATCCGATATAAATGAAATTACTGGATTAACTGGTCAAACTGGGAAATTTGATGTTCAATCACCAAAGACGGTCAAACAAGATGATAAATACATAACCGAAGTATGGTTCTGGGGAACACATAATTGTGAATTGCATAAATTCAGTTTAACTGCCAGTCAATCAAAAATTGAAGATTATAAAGACGAGGTCATGGGCAAATTAGGACAATGCCAGCCCTTGTCTTATGAATAAACATAAAAATACAGCTTTTTAAAATGCGGGATAACAAAATTTTTAAAAATTATTCAGGATTTAAGATATCTATGCTATAGTTTCTCCATGACTTTCGTTGATAAGATCAAGCAAAAAATTTGGGGTTTTATATATAGTTTTTTTCTACCAATTCGCAGTTTCCTTTTAAGGATTGGCATTATTTGGCATAAAAAAGGTAGACAAAAATATCATGTTGGCTGGTTGGCTCCGGGAAAAACCTTAGAGGAACTAAAGAATCACCTTCATGGTGAATGGGGTTTTGGCAATCATTTTATTGCCTGGGTAGACGAAGATCAAGTTTTAAGTTGGAGAAAACTAACAGATTTTCAAGACCAATATCATTTGCGTGTTTTTAGCGATGGAGAAATACGCGGGCATTTTGAATTTACTCCCGAAGCGCATCCGATAGAGCATTTTAATGAAAAAGGAGAAAAAGAATGTAGAAAAGATTTCTTAAAATTCCTAGGTGATTTTGTATCAGAGAAAAAATATATTTCACATCTTGAAATAGATCCAGGTGCATACAATTCCAATTCAGAAGTTTCTTTTAAACCACCAAAGTTAAAATAATTTAATCTATTTTTGATTCCGGCAATACCAGGTCCCAAAGCTTGCCCGCGACATTATTTGGTTTTCCGAAAAGGGGATAATGATGTAAGTCTATAAATGGCAAACTGTTGCATTCAATGATTCCGCAGTGCTGTTCTTCGCGCCATGATTTAGTAATGTCTTCGATTATAAAATCCACGCCGACCAGCGGGTCGTTTAAAAACGAAGCGACATGTTCCAGCATTTTTACATTTTCCGGATGAGTCGTGCCGGTGACTTCCGTGGTGGTGCCGCCACAGCCTCGGCTGGTTTTTTGAGAAAAAGTCACTATTCTGCCTTTTTCCGGCACGTCATCCATTCTTATATTTTCTCTTTTTAATTCTATTTCTGTTTCTTTATCCGCTACTATTTTATGAAAAATCAGACCCGTACGTTCCGGTCGTTCATTTTCTTTTTTCATCAGTTGCCTTAGCGTCTGCACTCCGTCGCCTATTACTTCCGGCTGATCGCGTTTGACCACGCCGACTAATTTCCCGCCGATTAAAGTTCCGCGGAAAAGATAGCCCCGAAGTTCTTCCTCAATCACAACGAGGGGAGAAAGCTTTTTCGCTTTTTTAAAGCCGGCAATTAAATCCTCTCTCGTGTTTATATGTATCATCGTGTGCCGGCTTCTTGAGCCCAAATTTGGCTTGGTAATAATCGGCTTTTTTATGCGATTAAAAATTTTAAGCGCGCCCCTTCTGGTAAAAGCCACTCCGCCCTGAGCAACCGGCAAACCCTCTTTCAAAAATTTTATTTTCATTATGCCTTTATTATCCATCCACTTAAGCGCCGGTGATTCCTCGAGGCCCGGGCGAGGCAGACCGTCAAAAAGTATTGTCTTTCCTTTATATTCTGCGACAAAAGCGTCCCTAATCGGACCTAAATGAAACTCGCGCATTTTGATTCCGCGCCGTATCGCTTCGTCCCAAAAACATTTTGTTCGCCAAGTGTCTTTATTGTCAGGCAAGCCGCTGAAATATCCCAGCTTTAAAAAAACCATTGTTTTAAAAAATGGGATTGATATTTTATTGGAAATTTTTTCAGCGGTATTTTTGAAAAGAAGCTCCATTAGATCGAAAAACGGTTCATCTATCCACCCCAGGACGACAGACAAATATGCGATGAAGTGTATTTCCTGCGCCGGCTCGCAATCTTTGCAATATTTCATAATTATTTTTTCAAAAACAGCTCCCACTCTTTCTTAAATAAAAACTGGCAAATATGAAAGATGCCATAAGTGATGAAAAAGGCGGACAGAACATCTATTGAATAGTGAATGTGTCCTAAAAGTACAACAATTGCGAAAAGAAAAGAGAAACCGAGAAAAGTAAATCGCAGAAATTTATTATCCCAAACCATCAGAGCCAAAAGAAAAGGCAAGCCGGTATGTCCGGAAAAGAAAAGATCGTTTCCGGTAAAAATACCGCTAAAAACTTCTTTATTAAAGAATGGCGAGCTTATTACCATTTGTGTTGGAAAAGCGCTGATATGCGTGAGGATAACAAAGACGGACCTTATTAAGGTAAAGAGAGCAGCGCTTTTCATGGCGAACGGCATGTAATTAATATGCCTAAATCCTATAAAAAGAGCTATAAAAAGTAACAGTACCGATCCATACACAAAAATTAAATCCACATCATAAACTCTTGTATTGCTAAGTATTAAATCAGTTACCGGCGCGCTGGGCAGACTATTCACATAACCGCTTATAAAAAATTGCGCAATAAGACTTATTCCCAACAAGACCAGGCCGCCCAAAAAAGAAATAACAAAATTTTTATCAGAAAAATATATTTTATAAGATTGCATATAATTATTATAGCAATTTATTCTTTTCTATGAAAGATTCTATGGCTTTCGATATTTCTTTTACGCCATTATGAACAGTATTATGATCAACATTGGGTATGCTTATAAACTCGGAATTTTTTATTTTTTTGGACATAGTAATCGAGTTTTTAATCGGAACCATCGAATCTTTTTCTCCATGCATAATCAGTGTCGGCACATTTATTTTTTCCAAGAAATATTCCTGCTCGGGGATTAAGGATTGCCTTAAAGTGTAAAAATGAACACGCAAACCTGTATTTCTCATATCAGCCAGGTTTCTCTTGATGTCCCAGTCGGTTGAGTTTTGGTGTTTTGAATAATCAACATGTCCGCCCGGTTTTAGATTAAGCGTAAATAAACTAAAAATTTTAGATGACCTCAAAGCAAGTCGCACAATTCTCGCCATCGGACCTTTTCCTAGGTCAGTTATTGGCGAAAGTAAAATATTTGCCATAACGTTTTCTCTATATAATTTGATATATTCCAAAGCAATCAGTGTCCCGAATGAATGACTGACAAGAACAAATTTTGAAATATTAAGGTGCAGGATTAAATCGTGAAGATCATTAGCGAAATGTTTTATTTCATAATCGGAATAATGAGGCAATTTTTTTGATTTGCCGTGTCCACGAATATCAAAAGTCAGAATATTGTATTTATTTTCAAATATTTTCTCATAGGGAAACCAGGCAGAGGATGAACCCGAAACTCCGTGCACAAATATTAAAGTTAATCTATCCGGCTTAAATTCGTTGGTTCTATAATAAATTCTGCCTTCAAAAAAATATTCTTTCATTATTTTTTTAGGGCTGAATAATAAACTTCTTCCAATAAATCGACACTTTTATGTATATCATAATACTTGCTTTTTTTAAAACTAGTCTCGCCCATCTTTTTACGCAAAGCGCTATCGGTAATCAACTTAAGAACCTGATGCGCCAAATCTTGGTAGTCTTCTGTCTTAAATAAAAAACCATTACCTTCTACAAAAAAACGAGACGCGCTCATCTCTGCGTCGGAAACAATAATCGGTTTCCCGCAAGCCATCGCTTCTAACACCACCATTCCCTCCAGTTCGGCCAGCGACGGCAACACGAATATATCGCTGGCATTATAAGCCAATATTTTGTCTTCTTCGCTAACTAGCCCCAAAAAAGTAATATGCTTATTAACATCAAGATAGCGCGCCAATTTTTCCAATTTTGGCCTCAAATATCCAGCGCCCACTATCATCACATGCGTATTTGGATGTTTTTTGATGATATAGGGTATTGCTTTAATCAAAGTATCAACAGATTTTTCCGGGAACAGTCGTCCAACAAATAATAATTTTATTTTATCGCGGGGCAGCCTGAATCTTTCATAGAAATTTCCAACCTCCATTAATTGAAAATGTTCTAAATTTATTCCATTACTGATAACAGCTGACGGTTGTTCCTTTCTGCCTAGTTTATCCAATAAACTGCGCGCCATTTCTGATGGGTAAATTAACAATTCTGCTTTGCTGTACATCCAAGCTAGATATCTATTCCATATATGATTAAGCAAAGGCCGGATTATTTTTGGCATATTCATAAACAAATTTTCCGGTTGAGAATGAGAATGCGCCACTATTTTAATACCAAGAATGCGCGCTGCTTTGATTGCGACAATCGCGCCCGACATTGGCAAAATTATATGCACTATATTGATTTTTTCTTCTTCAAAAACCTTTTTTAATTCTTGGATGGTCGGAAAGGCCAGATTCCACCCCCCAGATTTGGGAATTGGAATACTACGATAGCGATAAGTTTTTATGCCGTCGTGATAACTGTGTTCTTTGTGTTCTTTGGACCGCGCGCCGATAAAAATAACATGATGCCCGCGCTCCCTCAATAATTTTCCGAATCGCAAAGTGGAAACAACCACGCCGGATTTATTGTTGCCAATCGGATCGCAGACCATGGCGATATTTAGTTTCTTCTTCCGTGTTTCTATCATAAACTAGTTTTTGTGCCCACTTTATATTTTTGGATAAAAACAAACAATAAAATAACCAATGCGATTACGCTTGCTCCGGCGGCGTAATAATTTAAATATTTTCCTATTTGCACATACGCATGCCCAAATAACACTCCAACCAGAATCATAACTGCAGACTGAACGACAGAAATCAACATACAGGTTTTGAAATATCTTTTATATGGCACATGTGATGCGCCGGCGGCAATTAATCCCGTGAATCCGATGCCGTGCGCGAGTTTGGACATAAAGATTGCCTTTTTATGATTTTCGCTAAAATATATCTTTGCTTTTTCCAATTTTTCATCGGTGACTTTTAAAAAACGCAAAAATTTTTTTCCCGAATATCCAATGTAATAAATTCCGCCATCGCCGATAATGTCGCCGATGACCAACACTGCATAAGTCAAAAGGGGATTAAAAATTTTAAGTGTTATCAAAAATCCACAGACCACGGCCACTATCGGACCTTCAATAATAGCCAGGGGCGCCAATATGATGTATTTATATGTCAGCAAAAGTTCAATCATGTATGCTAATTAATATTATCATATTCTAATGTGCCACAGTAAAAGCAATTACTTTTCGCGCTCCAGCCTGTTTAAGAATTTTTTTTGCTTCAGCCAATGTTGCGCCAGTGGTGGTAATATCATCTATTAAAATTATATTTTTATTTTTTATTAACCCTTCATTTTTTATCGCAAATGAACCGGAAAGATTTTTTAATCTCGCGCGCCGGTCTTTAATGCGCGCTTGATGTTCAGTATTTTTTGATTTTATCAAAATATTATTTTCTAATTCAAAATCTGCGCCATGACGCAAATTGTTTATTTTTACCAATTCTCCGCAAATTAATTCTGCTTGATTATATCCGCGCTCGCGATATCTTTTGGGCGAAAGAGGAATGGGAATTAAAATAGCATTATGAAAGTTTTCCATTACAGACAAATCAGATAATTCCTCCAAAATTTTTTCATAGAGAATTTCTGCGAAAATGCTCACTAACCTCTTTTTACCTTTATATTTTAAAAGCCACAATGATTTTTTAATGACTGGGTGGCGATAGTCATAGAGAGGAAAAATCCATTTGGCGCTTTCACGTTCAGCCGGGGGAGAGTCTTTAAGGCAGTTCAGACACAAATCTACTCCCGTTTTACCACATAATATGCATTTTACGGGAAAAACTATATCCAATATGGTGTTTAAAAATCCCATTTATGATATAATACTAGCATAAATTGAAGTAAATCCCGTACGAAATTCACGGGAACCGAATATTACAACAGATCTTTATTAGTTAATTTCATACGGGATGAATGATTTATTAAAAAATATTTTTTCTAAATTTAGCAAGATTGGAGACGGATCGGAGAATAGCGCCGTTGGTATTGACATTGGTTCTTCGGCTATTAAAGTGGTCGAAATCAAGAAAAAAGAAGGCAAAGCGGTACTTGAGACTTACGGGGCGATAGCGCTTGGTCCTTATGCCGATCTTGACGCCGGGCGTGTTACCAATCTTCCCATTGAAAAAGTTGTGCTCGCTCTGCTGGAAGTTTTAAAACAATCGGGGGTGACGGGCACCACTCTTGCCCTTTCTATTCCGGTTCAATCCAGTTTGATTTTTACTCTTGAACTTCCGGCCCAAATACAAAATACCGAAATAGCTACCATTGTTCCCACTGAAGCCCGCAAATATATTCCGGTTCCAATCACCGAAGTTTCAATCGATTATTTTATATTGCCCAAAAAAGAATCCTCTTTTGAAGAAATGAACAATGCCGACTTATCGTCGGAGCCGGGAGATAAAATAAATATATTGGTCGTGGCGACCCAAAATGATGCAGTTGCCAAATATCGTTCAATTGTTTCTCAGTGCAACCTGGCGGCTTCTTTTTTTGAAATTGAAATATTTTCTTCCATTCGGGCAAATTTTGAACACGAGCTTTCTCCGGTTTTACTAGTGGATTTTGGCGCGTCGCGCACCAAACTTTCCATCGTTGAATTCGGCATGGTCAAGAGTTATCATACGATAGACAGAGGAGGGGCTGATATTTCCAGTTCTATTTCCAAATCTTTGAGCATTCCTTTTTCGGAGGCGGAAAAAATGAAGAAAGAATTCGGTTTTTTTGGAAATCCGGTAGAAAAAAGTTTAGCCGATATTATTAAAGTTCATATTGATTATATCTTTTCTGAGACAAATAACGTATTATTGGGGTATGAAAAGAAGTATAACCGGACTATCAGCAAAGTAATATTTACCGGTGGCGGATCTCTTTTAAAAGGATTGAAAGAAATTGCGGTAAACAATTTTCGAGCAGAAATAGAAATTGGCCATCCTTTTTCCAAGGTTAATGCGCCGGCATTTTTAGGAAAAGTTCTTAAAACTATAGGTCCTGAATTTGCGGTTGCGTTGGGTTTAGCCTTGCGAAAATTACAATAAGTGCGATAATATAGTAAGTATAAAATAAGGGAAATGGATCAAAATTTTCAAACATCGTTTATACCCAAAAAACCCATTATTAAGGAGCGTGTTGCCTCTGCGCAGCCAGTCAGTATTTTACTTATTATTTCTTTATTTATTTTTTTTACCGTACTTTTGGCAACCGGCGGCCTTTATTTTTATAAAGGAGTTGTCATAAAAAATATTACAGACATGGAAAATACTCTCACTTTGGCCGGAAATCGTTTTGAGCCTTCCAAGATAACCGAACTGCAAATTTTAGATAAGCGTTTGCGCGCGGCCAGTGAAATTTTATCTAAACATATCGCTGTTTCTCCAATTTTCAATGCCTTGGAGAATTTAACCATGAAAAGTGTTCGTTACACTAAGTTTAGTTATGTTCTAGGAACGGACAAAAATGCTACAGTAGATGTTAAAATATCAGGGCAAGCTATCGGTTACCGTTCAGTGGCGCTTCAGTCTGACTTGTTTGCCAAAAATAAAAATCTTATTGATCCTATTTTTTCCAATTTAACGCTTGATAATAGTGGTCGTGTCCTTTTTGATTTAGAATTTTCAGTCGATCCGAGTTTTGTTAATTACAAACAAATGCTTTTGACAGAGAGCTAAATTTTTATGATGAGATTTATTGTACCAATTATTTTTGTAGGAATCGCAATCACTGTTTTTTTTACGTTTACCAATCCTATTTATAATGATATATCCACCTTGCGAGCTCAAGTTGCATCTTATAATAATGCGCTTGATAATTCTAAAATGCTTGAAAATGAACGGGATAAATTGACCGCCAAATACAACACTATTGATCCGAATAATTTAACAAAACTTCAGAAACTTCTTCCAGGAAGCGTTGACAATATCCGTTTAATTCTTGAGATAGAACAAATAGCATCGCCCTACGGTATAACGTTAAAAGATGTGAAATATAATGCAACGGATACAAACACCTCAACAAATACATCAGCAGCTGCATCGGCAACAGTGCAAAGAAGCGGAATCGCGGAGCTGGCCCCTAAAGATTATGGAGTTTTTGACTTGGAATTTTCCACCTCCGGAACTTATAATAATTTTATTAATTTCATCAAAGACATGGAAAGCAACCTCAGGATTGTGGATATATCCTCAATTTTATTTTCATCCGATACGACAAGCGCCGGCGCCAACCTGAAAACAACTTCTCCTGAAGCTTATAAATATAATTTTCGCATTAAAACTTATTGGTTAAAAAATTAAAATGGCTTCAAAAATTAAAAACATCATAATATTTGTGATAATCGCGGCAGTTTTTATTTTGATTTATATTTTTTTTATAAAATCGTCTCCGGATCAGGCTAGTTTGGTTTCATCACCATCAGGCACTTCGTTACCGAATATAAATGATTCCGGGGCAGGTACGAATATTCCCAGTGGAAATTCTTTAATCCCCAAAAATTTTCTGACGCTATTATTGAGTGTTAAAAATATAAAATTAAATGACGCTATTTTATCTGACCCGGTCTTTAATAGTTTGCGTGATTCCAGTATTGTGCTTACACCAGACGGTACTGAAGGCAGGCCAAATCCATTTGCCCAATTCGGCAACGACAGTGTTACTGTACCCGTAAATAATACTTTAAATACCGTCACCGTCACGCCTTAATTTAATTATGAGTTTTTTAGAAGAACTAGCTAAAGGGGGCGCAATCAGTGAAAGCCAAATAGGCGAAATTAAGAGTCGCGCAAAACAAAATTATAATGGAGACATCGATAAAGCTTTGATTGAGTCCGGTGTTCCAGAAGAAAAAATTCTTGAAGCAAAAGGAAAATATTTGGGCCTGCCAGTAAAAAGTGTGAACATCCAAAAGATGTCTTTTGATGCTCTGAAATATATTTCAGAGGACTCGGCGACACATTATCACTTTGTTCCAATTGACCTGAAAGACGGAGTACTGGAGGTAGGGGTGATAGATCCGGAAAACATTCAAGCAATGGACGCGCTTCAATTTATTTCTACAAAGGTAGGTATTCCCTTTAAGATTTTTCTTATTTCTAAAAACGACTACGATAGCATAATGCAAACTTATAGAGGCATAAGCACTCAAGTTGAAGAAGCCTTGAAAGAATTAAGCCAGGAAGAAATAGACAATGCAAAAATAAGCGAGGCGAGTTTAAGTAAAGAAATTAAAAATATAGAACCGGGCAAAGAAGCAAAAATCGTAGAAGATGCGCCAGTTATAAAAATCGTTGCTGTCATACTGCGTAATGCCATAGAAGGTGATGCTTCAGATATACACATTGAATATACGGGTGAAAAGGTCAAAGTGCGTTTTCGAGTGGATGGTGTACTTCATACCACGATAGTATTACCGCCGAATGTTTATAGTGGAATCGTAACGCGCATAAAAATTCTTGCTAAATTGAGATTAGACGAGAAACGCAAACCCCAAGATGGATCTTTTAGCGCAAACATTGACGGACGTAAAATTGATTTTCGTATTTCCACTATGCCGGCGTATTATGGCGAGAAAGTTGCTATGCGTATCCTGGATTCCGAAAAAGGAGTCAAGCCGTTGGACCAATTGGGTCTATCGGAAGTAAATTTAAATATAATTCGAGAGGCAATTCGCAAGCCCTATGGACTTATTTTAATTACCGGTCCGACAGGATCTGGAAAATCCACCACTCTGTATTCAATGATGAATGAACTTGATAAAGAAAAAAGCAATATTGTGTCTCTGGAAGATCCGGTGGAATATCACATGCCGGATATCAATCAATCGCAAATGATGCCCGAAATCGGTTATACATTTGCTTCAGGACTTCGTTCAATACTCCGCCAAGACCCGGATATAATAATGGTTGGAGAAATTCGAGATAAAGAAACAGCCCAACTCGCTATTCAAGCAGCTTTGACCGGGCATCTTGTGCTCTCCACTCTTCACACTAATAGCGCGATTGGCGCGATTCCTCGTTTGGTAGATATGGGCGTTGATCCGTATCTGATTGCGCCGACTTTGATTGTTTCTATCGCTCAGCGTCTTGCCAGAATGACTTGTCCGTCGTCACGCAAACTTGTGCCAATAGATCCAAGCATTGTAATGCAAATGGAAGAACAAATGAAAGATTTACCGAATGAGTTTAAACAAAATATTGCGTCCAAGAAGGAGATGTATGATACAGTTCCGTCTTCAGAATGTCCTTCCGGCACGCGGGGCCGTATTGCGGTTTTTGAAATGTTCAAAGTTGACAAAGAAATGCAGACTGTAATACTTAAAAATCCTACCAATGCGGCAATTTACAAATTGGCTCGCAGTAAGGGAATGCTAATGATGAGAGAGGATGCCATGTTAAAATCCTTGCAAGGCATAATTCCTTTTACCGAAGTGTATAACTTTAGCAACGAGAATGAGTAAATACATAATATTTCTTTTAAAGGTCGTTTTATAGTATAATTAAAGGGTCTTGTTTATAAAAAGATATATGGAAGGAGAAAAAAGAAAAATTTTAATAGTTGATGATGACAGTTTTCTTTTGGACATGTATGCGCTTAAATTCAGCCAAAATAATTTTGAAGTTTATACGGCCTCGGGCGGCGCGCAGGCTTTAGAAAAACTAAAAGGCGGATTAAGCCCCGATGTTATGCTGTTGGATATTATTATGCCGGAGATGGACGGTTTTGAGATGTTAAAGCAAATAAATGCCCAAAAATTATGTCTGAATTGCGTAAAAATAATTTTGTCCAATAAAAGTCAGCAATCGGATATTGATGAAGGCAATAAACTGGGAGCGGCAGGTTATATTGTGAAGGCAAATTCCACCCCCGCCGAAGTAATTGACCAAGTGGTAAAAATTTTAGAAAAAAAAGTTGTTGTTCCCAAATAAAAAATTATGGATTACAAAAAAGAACTCGAAAAACTTATTCTAACGGTTATCCACGAAAGTGGTTCAGATTTGCATTTAGGCGCCGGGCGTGTGCCGGCGATTCGCGTATCCGGAGAACTTGTTTTTCTCGTTAAATATCCGGTTTTAACCCAAGAAGATATATTTGGAATTTTGGATGAAATATTAGAAAAAACAAAAATTGACAGATTCAAAGAAAATCAAGAGGCCGACTTTTCCTATGATTTTCGCGGAGAAGCGCGACTTCGCGGCAATGCTTTTTTTCAAAAAGGTTTAGTCAATATAGTTTTTCGATTAGTACCCAAAGTCCAGACTATGGCAGAATTGCGCTTACCCCCTATCCTGGCCGATTTGGCTCGCAAGAAACAGGGATTTTTTCTGGTTGTCGGTCCTGTTGGACAGGGTAAATCAACCACTTTATCGGCCATGATTAATGTAATTAATAATGAACAAGCGCGTAATATAATAACTATTGAAGATCCGATTGAGCATGTGTATATAGCCAATAAGTCTATAATCAATCAGCGTGAAGTTGGTATTGATACCAAAGATTTCCATGTGGCTCTTAAAGAAGTTTTTCGTGAGGACGTAAATGTGATTATGGTTGGCGAAATGCGCACACCTGAGACTATTTCAACCGCTGTCACGGCGGCGGAAACAGGACATCTCGTGCTTTCAACACTGCATACCAACAACGCTTCTCAAACGATAGATAGAATAATTGATTCTTTTCCGGGCGGCCAGCAAGATCAAATTCGCGCTCAGCTGGCAGCCAGCTTGCTCGGCATTTTCTCTCAGAGACTTATTCCTAGAATTGCAGGCGGACTTGTTCCGGCTTATGAACTTCTTTTGAACAATAATGCGGTTGCCAATTTAATTCGCGAAAAACGCACACATGAAATAGATGTGGTTATTGAAACAGGAATGGAATCTGGGATGGTGGATTTAAACCATTCGTTGCTTGAGCTTGTTCGCGCCGGAGAAATTTCTATCGAAAACGCTTATCAATATTCACTCAATCCGAAAGGGCTTGAGCGCTCGATTTAACAAATCCCTACCCCGGGGATAGGGGAAATCCCCTATCCCCGGGGTAGGGAAAAACAAAAAACATGCTATTTAAATATAAAGCAATAGATGATGAAGGGATAAATAAAGAAGGGGAAATTGACGCGCCTAATCGCGACATGGCGATCAGCGGACTTCAACGCCGAGGTCTGGTTGTCATTTCTATCAAAGAGGAGAGTGAAAAAAAATTAATTTTCCAATTTTCTTTTTTTGAAAAGGTCAGAATGAAAGACGTGGTAATTCTTTCTCGCCAGATTTCCACTTTGTTTGAGGCGCAAGTTTCTGCCCTGAAAGCTTTTACAATGCTTGCAACCAATACTGAAAACAAACTTCTCGGTCGCAAACTTACTCAAGTTGGCGATGATTTACAGGCAGGAGTTTCTATCTCGAGCGCTCTGGCTCGTCATCCGGATGTATTTTCCGATTTTTATATAAATATGGTAAAGGTGGGCGAAGAGACAGGGAAACTCAATCAAACCTTTTTATACTTAGCGGAATATTTAGATCGTCAATATGCCCTCACATCTAAAACCAGGAATGCGCTTATTTATCCGGCGTTTGTTGTCGGCACTTTTTTTGTCGTGATGACTTTGATGTTTACGGTTGTAATACCAAAACTTTCTGCAATTATCTTAGACTCCGGCCAACCGCCGCCTTTCTTTACCCAGATAGTAATTGGAATCTCAAATTTGTTTGTTCATTACGGTTTTTTTGTTTTGATTTTCTTGATACTTCTGGGAATTTGGGTTTGGCGTTTGGCTTCTACTGAGAAAGGAAAAATATATCTTGATACACTAAAACTCTCTGCGCCAGCCATCGGCAATTTATATAAAAAACTTTATCTTTCCAGAATAACAGACAACTTAAATACAATGCTTTCATCTGGTGTTCCGATAGTTCGAGCGATAGACGTTACTTCAAAAGTCGTGGGATCTCGCGTCTATAAAGAAATGTTGGAAGAAGTAGCTGATGGCGTAAAGTCAGGCCTAACCCTATCGGCGGCATTTGAAAAACATAGCGAACAAATACCTAAAATTTTAGTGCAAATGGTCTTGGTGGGCGAAGAAACGGGCTCACTTGGAATTATTTTAAAAACTCTAACTGATTTTTACAAGCGTGAAGTGGATGATACGGTTGATACGTTGGTGGGCCTGATAGAGCCGATTATGATTGTGGTTTTGGGTCTCGGAGTAGGCATACTTTTGGTTTCTGTTTTGATGCCGATTTACAATATGGCAGGGAGTATTAGTTAATGGGGTGTGGATAACTTTTTTATACGTGTCTCTATGTCCGTATGTTATAATGAGGGGATTAAAAGCGAGTCGAAATTGTTCCGCCGAGGGCCTGCTTACGTAGGTGGGCGGATAGCATTATAAATAATATTAATAGTTAGAATTTATTATGAAAATGAATTTAAAAAAAGGTTTCACATTAATTGAACTTTTGGTGGTCGTAGCTATCATCGGTATTTTGGCTTCAGTTGTTTTGGCATCGCTCAATACTGCGCGCGCTAAAGGCGCTGATGCAGCTATTAAAGCAAACTTGGATGGTATTAGAGCGCAAGCTGAAATCGTTTATGATGCGACAGGTAGCGCTTATGGTACCGCTGCCCAAGCTGGAGCTACTTGTCCAGCAACAGCATCAGCAGCAACGGCTGGTTCTCTTTTTGCTAATGCAACTGTTGGCGCCGCAATTACCGCAGCTCTCGCTTCATCTGGCGGAACAAGTTGGTGTGCTTCCTCAATAGGTACTGGATCTGCTTGGATGGCTTCAATACAGTTGAAAGCCAATACTGCCCAATGGTGGTGCGTTGATTCAACCGGTGTCTCAAAAGTAGAAACAAGTGTGGGTGCCGGTACGGCTTGCGCATAGTTCTATTTTCTTGAAACAAAAACCATCTCTCGCTTCGGCTTGGGGTGGTTTTTGTATTGGTGAATGTGGTATAATATAAAAGCTTTTATTATAAAAATTAATAAATCCTTATGAAGAAAATGAATCTTAAAAAAGGTTTTACGTTAATTGAACTTTTAGTAGTCGTAGCCATTATCGGCATATTGGCTGCGGTTATTTTAACTAATATGACTCAGGCCAGAAACAGGGGCACAGATGCGGCGGTGAAAACAAATTTGAGAAATGCCGTCAATCAAGGAGAGATTTTTTTTAACACCAATACTGCGGTTCCTAATAGTTATACTAGTGTTTGCACTAACGGTACGGTTGGAGGAGCTAAAGGTGTCGGCGGATTTGTATTGGTTGCTGCGCGAGCCGCTAGTTTGAGTAGTTATACTATAAACACTACCGGTACAACGACAACTGCAACATGTAATGATAGCGCAAATGCCTGGGCAGCCGAAGTGCCGCTGGCGACTCCTGGTCAGATGTGGTGCGTAGATAATACAGGAAAATCAAAGCAAGAAAGTACCTCAATTGGAGCTGGTGCTGTTTGCAATTAATTTTGTAGAATAAATATGATAACAATTCTTACCTTAATTTTCTTTACTTTTGGACTTATTATCGGAAGCTTTTTGAATGTTGTAATTATTCGGCTCAACACGGAAAAATCTTTTGGCGGGAGAAGCGCTTGCATGTCGTGCCAAAATAAACTTCGTTGGTATGAGCTTATACCGCTCATAAGTTTTTTTGTCCTAAAGGGTAGATGCCGAACTTGCAAAACAAAAATATCAACGATTTATCCTTTGGTTGAGCTGATAGCCGGTTTAATTTTTGCGGCGCTTTTTTTAAAGTTTCAGGATCTTTTTTTTCTAAACACACTAATATTTAGTTTTACATATGCTTATTACGTTGCCGTGTTTTCGCTTTTGGTAGTCATCGCGGTCTATGATTTAAGGCATAAAATAATTCCCGACGCGCTTTCTTTTGTTTTGGGTATTCTTGGTTTTATCGGATTATTTTTTTTCAATAGCTATGGTTTTTACCCGCATGTTCCTTCAATTTTGGAATTTTTATCAGGTATATTAATTGCCCTACCCCTTTACTTGTTTTGGCTTGTGTCTTCCGGAACCTGGATGGGACTGGGGGATGCCAAGCTCGCAATCGGCTTAGGATGGTTATTAGGTCTTTCTCGGGCGCTCTCCGGCATGGTGGTCGCTTTTTGGATTGGGGCTATCGTTGGTCTCTCTCTGGTTCTTTTTACTAAAAGGCATGGGATGAAAAGTGAAATTCCCTTTGCGCCGTATTTGATTTTAGGCGCGCTTTTGGTTTTTCTTTTTGAATTGCGTCTTTTTTAGATGAATAAATTAAATAAAAAAATAAAAATGAATGGAGGCATGAGTTATATAGAACTCATTGTTGTCCTGTCTATTTTCGCTACCATATCTTCCATTATGATGTTTAATTATGGGGACTTCCAAGCGAAAGTTGATATTAAAAATTTGGCCAGTGATATTGCTTTAAAAATTGTTGAGGCGCAGAAATTATCCTTGTCCGGCTTATTGCCGCCCGTAGGATTTTCTACTATTCCAAACTGGAAACCCTCTTATGGAGTTTATTTTAATTTAACATCGCCCTATGACAATAAAAGTTTTATTTATTTTGTCGACCTGGATAATCTGAAAGACTATACTGGCGGGTCCACTTGCACGGGAGAATGTTTAAGTAAAATTACAATTACAAAAAACAATAGTATATCTGAAATCAAAGTTTTTTATAAAGATGCCTCTTCGGCTGTTTTAAACGATTTAACTATTACCTTTTCCAGACCCGACTCAGGCGCAATATTATTTTCCAATAGCGCACAATTATCAAATGTATCCTATGTTCAAATTACCATTGTTTCACCCAAAGGAGCTATCGCTAAAATAAAACTGTATCCTTCGGGCAGGGTACAGATAAATTAAAATGCCTAAATTTTTTTTAAAAACTAAGGGCGGGTATACCATAATTGAGACAATGATCGCTGTTTCTCTTTTTATAATTATTATTATGACGGGCATGGGCGCGCTTTTAAATGCCAACCTGCTTCACCAAAAATCACAAAGTATGCGCTCGATCATGGATAATCTTAGTTTTATTATGGAAGATATGTCCAGAAATTTAAGAACAGGATACAATTATTATTGCGTTACGGGAGCTGATAATTTATCCAATGTTAGTACGACAAAAAGCGGTCAGAATTGCTGGGGAATTGCATTTGAATCTGCAACCGGTACAGCTAACCCAAATGATCAGTGGGTTTATTACATAGGCACTAATGGTATAGATAGTAATATTAGAATTTTTAAATCAATACAAGGTCCTTACATACAATCCAGTTTTATCCAATTAACTCCTGACGAAGTCGTTATTGATCCAATTTCTAGTTTTTCAGTCTTGGGCGCTGAGGCGCCTAATCCCGATGGATCAGGAGACCATCAACAACCTTTTGTTGTCATTAGATTGGTTGGGAGTATAACTTTTAAAAATGTGATTACACCTTTTTCTTTACAAACCTCCGTATCAGAGAGGGTGATAGATATTTAAAACATAATGCAGAAATTTTTAAAACAAAAAAATAAGGGTTTTACTTTAGTAGAAACGCTGGTTGCCATTTCAATTTTTACCGTATCAATTTTGGGCTTATTGATGGTTTTATCTCAGGGAATTGCCGATACTAATTATGCCAAACAAAAAATGATAGCCGCTTATTTAGCCCAAGAAGGAATTGAATATATTAGAAATATGCGCGACACTTATGTTTTATATACTGAAGCGACCGGGAATGATTGGAATGCGTTTAAGGTGAAATTAAACCCATGCAATCTGGGTAATGAATGCGGTTTTGATAATTCAATTTTTCCACCCGATGTCTTCAAATGTTCTACTCATAGCAATCAGTGTAAATTATATTTAGATAATGGAAATTATAATACCAATTCACTCGGTAGTGATTCCGGCTTTGTTCGTAAAATTTGGATGGAGACAGCAGGTCTGGGTCCAGATCAAGTAAAAATTTCTTCCAAGGTTGAATGGACACAAGGTTCCGGTAATTACAATATAATTTTTTCAGAAAATTTATTTAATTGGGAATAATTCCATCACGATAGGATAAAAATAATAATCAAAATGATTTTACAAAAAATAAAAAAAAATAAAGGTTTCGTGATACTTTTTGTAGTCACACTTTCAAGTATTCTTTTGGCTATCGCTCTGGGCGCTGCCAATATTGCTTTGAAAGAAATCAAGTTTGGCACTTCGGCTAAAGATACCAACAACGCTTTTTTTGCCGCCGACTCTGGCGCCGAGCTTGCGCTTTTTAATGACAAAACTCTCGGTTATTATCCGATAGGAACAACGAATTTTGTTGTTTCTGGATTGGGCAGCAGCGGACTTAGCTGTGCCAATGTGAGTGTTGTTAAAGATGATACTACTAGTCCGCCATCGATAATCACGACAGTTGTTTCAAAGGGATATAATATTGGCGATGCCGCCTGCTTGTCGTCTAATCCGGATCGCATTGAACGTGAAATCATAGTGTCTTATTAATTTTTTGGTATGGAAAACACAGAAGACAAAAAAAGAACCAGCCTCGCCGAGTCTAGGCGGGTAAAAAAACTGCGAAGTGAAATCGCACGATTACGCAATGCGTACCATGTAGAAAACGCGCCCAGTGTCACTGATGATGTTTATGATTCTCTTACTCGTGAACTCAAAGAGCTTTTAAAAAAATATCCTAAATTTAATGATCCGAATGCTCCAGAAAATAGAATTGGTGGCAAGCCACTTGATAAATTTGCGAAAGTGAAACACGAAGTGCGGATGTTTTCTATTGGTAATGTTTTTTCCAAGGAAGAACTTTTTGCTTGGGAAAAACGCAATTTAAAACTTTTGTCTTCCAGCGTAAAGTTAGATTATTTTTGTGAACTTAAGTTTGATGGTTTAGCGATTTCTCTCATTTATGAAAATGGTAGATTAGTTAAGGGTGTTACTAGGGGGGATGGGGAAGTAGGTGAGGATATAACTCAAAATCTAAAAACAATTAAAACTATTCCGCTTGTTTTAAATGCGCCTTTTCCTCTAAAAATTGAAGTTCGGGGTGAAGCCTTGATGAAAAAAAGTGTGTTGAAAAAGTTGAACGAACAAAACGAAAAAGAGGGTAAAACACTTTTTGCTAATTCTCGAAATGCTGCTGTTGGTTCTCTCCGTCAACTCGATCCAAAATTGAGCGCAGAAAGAAATTTGAATTTTTTTGCTTATAGTATTGACCAAATTGAGGGGAAGGAATGGCAAAAATATATAGTTAAGCATTCATTGAAACATGAATTGCTAGAGAAGTTAGGTTTTACAGTTGATCAGCGCTCGCGAATTTGCCCGGATTTGAATGAAGTTTTAAAATTTATAGATGATATTTCTAAAATTCGTGACGGTTTATCTTTTGGCATAGATGGAGTAGTGATAAATATAAACAATACCGCTATTTTTGAAAGTTTAGGAGTAGCGGGTAAAGACCCAAGAGGAGTCACTGCTTATAAATATCCGGCTGAAAGAGCGACAACCATAATAAAAGATGTAAAGATTAATGTTGGACGCACTGGCGTGCTCACCCCACTGGCTATTTTTGAACCAACGCTGGTAGCGGGTTCCATGGTATCCAAAGCGACTCTTCACAATATGGACCAAATAGGGCGTTTGGATTTACGAATAGGAGATACGGTGGTAATAGAAAAAGCCGGTGATGTAATTCCGAAAGTGGTGGAAGTGCTGATTCGGATGCGCAATGGTAAAGAAAAAAAATTCAAAATGCTCAAGCATTGTCCGGCCTGCGGGGGAAAAATAGAGAAGAAAATTTTATCAGATACGTCCTCCGTTGCTTTTTATTGTGTTAATCCGAAATGCCCCGCAAAAAATGAGAGATATTTAGAGCATTTTGTTTCGGTTTTTGAAATATATGAATTAGGTCCCAAAATTTTAAGGCGATTCAAGGACGAGGGCTTGATAACAGATGCGGCTGACATTTTTACTCTGACAAAAGAAGACATCGCGCCCCTGGAACGTTTTGGAGAAAAATCAGCGGAAAATATAATAAGTGAAGTAAAAAACAAAAAGAAAATTCCACTTTCACGATTTCTTTGGGCGCTCGGCATTCTTCACGTAGGGGAGGAAACAGCGCGGGATTTAGCTCTCCATTTCGGCACTTTGGAGAAATTAGTATTTTCCGCTAGGCAAGACCTGGCGGAAATAGACAGTATAGAAAATATCGGTCCGGCTGTATCAAAAAGTGTTAGTAATTTTTTCAAGGATAAAAATAACTTAAATTTTATAAAAAAATTGGAAAAAAATGGCGTGGTTGTGGAAAAAATGGAAAAGAAAAAAATGGGGAAATTTACCGGACTCAATTTTGTCCTAACTGGTACGCTTTCTCAAATGTCGCGCGAAATTGCCAAAGAAAAAATCATTTCTCTGGGCGGGAAAGTAGTAGGTTCAGTTTCAAAAAATACTTCCTATGTCGTGGCTGGCGCGGATCCGGGCTCCAAGCTGATTAAAGCGGAAAAATTAGGAGTAAAAATTTTAAATGAAAAAGAATTCTTAAATATGCTAGGATAGGTTGGAGTATTTGGAGGGTTCGCATAGTGGTCTAGTGCGCATCCCTGGAAAGGATGTATGTCCGAAAGGGCATCGAGGGTTCAAATCCCTCACCCTCCGCCAGAAAGGATTTTGCAAGTGAAAGCTGTCCGCCTCGCTTCGCTCGGCGGCTAATTTGTGTGAGATTTTTGGCGAAAAAGAAATGCTTTTATCAATAAAGGCAGAAGAAATTTTTTCATAAAATTCAAAATTCGATTTTTAAACTGATAATTGCTACACTTCATTTAGGCGCAGATTGCACATTTCAAATATCGTGAAAGGAGATGATAACCGTGAGCGCTTGGATTAAGTCCCTTCGCTTGTTCGTCTGTGTCCTTGCGAGTTTTTTGGCCATAACTGGCTATACGCTCGCAGGAACAAGCATTTCGTGGGTTGCGGTCATGGCGGTATTCTTTATCGCCAGCGCGACCATGCTTCAGAACGACTGGCGTGACAGGTTCCACGACATACGCAAGGGCAAAGTGCTTGCGTACCAACACGCGGGAAAATTCCTTGCGTTGCTGTTGGTGTTTTGGCTAGTAAGCGGAGGTTTAATAGCCCTTGCTGCTGTCAACGACACCAGTGTCGGAGTCGCGCTGGCAATACTCGCAGTTGCCGGAGTGGTTTACTCGGAAACTCGCATGATTCCGTTTGTCCCAATCGTGCTCGTCTCGCTTGCTTCGGCAAGTCCGGCAGCACTGCCTCTCGCGGTGGGCGCAAGCTCCGAGAAACTCTGGCTGTTGTTTCTGTCAGCGACCTTCGTTGTCTTCGCGAGAGAGATAACGAAAGACCTGGACGACAAGCAGATTGACGGCGGCTATAAGTGGACAATTCCTCTTGCGTTCGGTGAACAACAATCAAGAATACTTGCCGCCGTTATCATCGTTGCAGGACTTGTCGCCGCCGCGAAAGTGTCGCTGATGATTCTGCCAGCGGCTTCTCTCGTGGTTATCACAGCAGTCGTGCTCGTTCGCGGCACGGAACCATCCACGAGTCGAAAGTATCTCGACGCGGGAATGGCTCTCGTCATCCTCACACTCATCACCCTCGGGTGATTCGGGGTCTTGCCGCAAGCGAGACCCCTTATTTTTTGAAAGAACAATTTGTGCGTGCTCCGCACGCTCGAATTTGTATTCCGCCAAAGAAAAACTTGAAATCGTCCTTTCCGCTCCGGTTCCCGCCTATTTGTCGGGGCAGGCGAGGCGAGACGAGGCGGGCGGAAGGGGGGTGGGGGGGGGGAATTCCGCCCGCTGAACCCAGAGAGTTCCGTTCGGATATTTTCCAACAAACACCGCCAGATGTGTTATAATTACCAAATAATTTTATGTTAAATACAGATAAAATAAGAGCCGATTTTAATATTTTAAATCCGAAAAATGGGTCCGCTCCCATATATTTTGACAGCGCCTGTATGAGCTTAAAGCCCAATAAGGTTATTGAGGCAATGAACGATTATTATTTTAATTATCCGGCTTGTGCCGGTCGAAGTTCTCATAAATTGGGGGATAAGGTTACCAAGAAAGTAAAAGAGACAAGACAAATTATTGCGAAATTCATAAATGCGCAGAATGAAAATGAAATAATTTTTACCCGCAATACAACCGAAGGCATAAATTTACTGGCAAATTCTATTGGTCTCCAAAAAGGGGACATTGTCCTAATTTCTGACAAGGAGCACAATTCAAACCTGATTCCCTGGTTATTATTGAGAGATAAAATAGGTATTATCGTAAAAATAATTCCTTCAAATGAAGATGGCAGCTTTAATTTGAATAATTTTTCAGAATTAATTATTGGTGTAAAGTTGGTTTCAATAGTTCATACTTCAAATTTGGACGGTGTTACCAATCCGGCCAAAGAAATAATAAAAATCGCGCACCAGAATAAGGCCTTAGTTTTATTGGATGCTGCCCAGAGTATTCCTCATAAAAGAATTAATGTTCAAGATTTGGATGTTGATTTCTTGGCATTTTCCGGACACAAAATGCTTGGGCCGACAGGCATAGGAGTTTTTTATGGCCAGTATAAATTGTTAGAAAAATTAGAACCATTTATGGTCGGCGGGGATACAGTATTATCTTCAACTTATGAAAATTATAAATTTTTGCCCGTACCGGAGAAATTTGAAGCCGGCTTGCAAGATTATGCTGGGATTATCGGGCTGGGGGAGGCAGTTAAATACCTGAGTCAATTTGATTTTAATGACATAGCGGAGCATGAACTTAAATTAAACACTTATATAACTGAAGAATTGCAAAAAATTCCGCAGATAAGGATTATTGGTCCGGAAAACGCCCAAAACAGATCTGGAATTATTAACTTTTATATGGATGGGATGGATATGCATAAATTCGCAATTATGCTCGACGAAATGGCGAATATTTCAATACGCTCCGGACAGCATTGTGTGCATTCTTGGTTTGCTAATAAAAAGATTTTCAATTCCGCCCGTGTTTCTTTGTATTTATACAATACGATGGAAGAAGCGGAAGCATTCATTGTAAATTTAAAAAAGATTATAAAAATACTATAAATTTATGCTTTGTATATTAGCTTTAATTATATTTTCAATCTTGGGAATATTCAGCGCCTCCCAAAGAGCCTTGGCCAGAGAGGCCTTGGATTGCGTATTTAGAAGGGTGACTTTCCGTCCATGCAATACCGGTTTTCAGGAAAAAATAAAGGGTAAAATTTTATCAAAATTAATAAACCGCTCTGTTTTTTTGGCACGAATTTTTAATAAACATTATGAAATATTTTCCTGGACACTTTTTATTTTAATGGTCGGCAGCACTATTTGGGTTCTGCGCGGCGGATATAATTTTTATATTTATGGCAGTTGTAATGGCTTAAATGAAAGTGGATTTTGTGCTTTTGATCCAAGCGGAGAAAATAATAAAGTAACAACGATCGGAAATAATTCTGCTTGCGGTATTACGCAAAAATCGGAAAAAAATGTGACACTTAGTAATGTTGATCTTTCCAGTTTCCCGACTCAAAATATCGGGTCAAAGGACACCGTCGTTTTTATCGGCTGTTATGCTTGCGACTATAGCCGGAAAGCGTACCCTGATATCCAAAAATTAATAAAAGAGAAAAAAACAAATTATGTTTTTGCCCACTATCCAGCCAAGGGCGATACCACCTTTTTAGGAGATATAGGATATTGCGTATATAAAGATTATAAGGACAAATATTGGAATTTTAATAATTATTTATTCACGGCGGATAAGGATTTTGTTCTCAATAAAGCAAATGCAGATAAAATACTGAGAAGCTTTAATTTTGACGTAAAAAAAGTCAATGAATGTGCCAATAGCGCCGAAACAAAAAATGCCGTGCAAAATCAAGTTACAGAACTTAATAAAACCAATCTTTACGGCACGCCCACTATCTTTATAAATAGTAAGCCGTTCGTAGGACCAAAACCGTACAGAGTTTATAAAAGCACTCTAAATAAATTTATTTTTTTCTAAAATACGGTAAAATTACAAGAGTCGAGTTTAAAAATTAAAATATAAAATTTTATGAAAGGATATAAGGCAAATATTGAAAAAGATAGTTTGGAAAATGAAAACTTCAGAAAGGTTCTCTATACGGCAAAATATAGCCAGCTTGTATTGATGAGTCTTTTGCCCCAAGAAGAAATAGGGTTCGAAATTCATCCTGACCGTGATCAATTTTTCAGATTTGAAAAAGGGATAGGAAAAGTTTTTATTGATGAAAGCGAATATGACGTAAAAGACGGCGATGTGGCAATAGTACCGGCTGGGGCCCGCCATAATGTGGTAAATACTTCCAATACTGAAAAATTGAAATTATACACAATCTATTCCCCGGCTGAGCATCTGGATGGGGTTGTTAGAAAGACAAAACAAATAGCGGAAATGCAGGAAGAACATTTTGACGGAAAAACAACCGAATAAAGAAAAAGACAAAAACACGAAAATAGAGTAAAATATGGGAATGATATTTTCGGTCTTACTAACGATAGTTGGTCTTTCTCTTTTTGAGACCATATCATCCGTTGATAATGCGATAATTAACGCAGAAGTGCTTTCTACGATGGGTCAGCGCGCGAAAAAGTGGTTTCTCACTTGGGGAATGTTAGTGGCTGTTTTTCTGGTTCGGGGACTTCTTCCGTTTTTAATAGTTTGGGGATTTAATCCTTCTTTAACGATTTTACAGATTTTATCAGCGGCCTGGTCGAGCGATCCCTTGGTTCAAGAATCCATTCATCGATCGGCTCCAATTTTACTTGTAGCGGGCGGAGTATTTTTGCTTTTCTTGTTTTTGCACTGGCTTTTTCTTGAAGATAAAAATTTAGGCTTACCAAGGACGGAAAAATTTTTTATGACCCAGGGTGTCTGGTTTTACGCGGTGGTTTCAGTTTTGCTGGCGGTTATTTCATGGTTTGCCTTGCAGCAGGATAATTTAATGGCTTTTGGAGCTGTGGTCGGATCAAGTTTGTTTTTTATTACTCATGGTTTTAAGCAAAATGCGGAAGAACAGGAAAAAAAATTACTTGGAAGTTCTAAATCCGACCTGAGTAAATTATTTTTCCTGGAAATTATCGATACCACATTTTCAATAGATGGAGTGCTCGGCGCTTTTGCCTTTACCCTTTCTGTTCCTTTAATTTTGATTGGAAATGGGCTGGGTGCGCTTTTAGTGCGGCAGCTGACTATCAGCAACATAGAACGGATAAAAAAATATGTTTATTTAAAAAATGGAGCGATGTATTCCATTCTTGTTTTGGGAATAATTATGATATTGCATAGTTTCGGTTTTGATATTCCGGAATATATTTCGCCCGTTTCTACTTTCACTATAATTGGATTTTTCTTTTGGAAATCAAAACTGCATTTTAATAATAAAAACATAATATAAAATGACCTCTAAATTTGAAGGGGAATACAATAATGAATATAAAAAGCTTAATAAAGCTCAAAAAGAGGCAGTGGACACCATCGACGGGCCAGTGATGGTAGTAGCAGGTCCGGGGACGGGCAAAACGCAGATTCTGGCTCTTCGCATAGGTAATATACTTTTAGAAACCGACACCAAAGCCGATGGTGTTTTATGTCTTACTTTTACCAATTCTGCCGTTAAAGCTATGCGCGAGCGATTGCGCAAATATATCGGTCCCGAAGCCTCAAAAGTCAAAGTTTCAACTTTCCATAGTTTTGGAATGGATATGCTGGATAAATATTTTTCTGTATTAGGACTTGATGAAAAACCGAAATTAATGGACGAGAAAGACGCAATCACGCTTTGCGACGAAATCTTGCAAAAAAATGATTGGGAACATATTCGTCCGCGTTCCGATTCTTCCAGATATTTTAAAGATCTTAAAAGCCTGATTTCATTTTTAAAAAGAGAACGCATCCCCCCGATTAATTTTGAGAATGAAATAAAGCAGGGAATCAAAAATATTGAGCAGGATCCATCCAGTATTTCTTCCCGCGGAGAGAATAAGGGCGAGCTAAAAAAAGAAGTGCAAAAAAAGATAGAAGGCCTTTATCGCACATTGGAAGCTGTAAAATTTTACGGCATTTATGAAGCGAAGAAAAAAGAAAAAAATTTATTTGATTACGATGATATTTTAGAGTCGCTTGTTTTTATTGTTGAGGAATCCGTCGAGGCAAAAAATTTTATAAAAGAAAATTTTCTTTATGTTTTGATAGACGAGCATCAGGATTCAAGCGGCATACAGAACGAATTTTTGGAAAAAGTCTGGGGGAATGAGGAGAAGCCGAATATTTTTGTAGTCGGGGACGATCGCCAGCTTATTTATGGTTTTGGCGGAGCGTCTCTCCAATATTTTCAGGACTTTAAAAATACATTTGGAGAAGCGAAATTAATCACCTTAATGGAAAATTACCGTTCCACTCAAAAGATTCTGGATTCCGCCCATAATTTGCTGGAAAGCGTTATTACTAAAGGCAAATTAAAGAGTAATCACAAAGAAAATCATCCACTTCGCTTAGTTGAAGCTTATTATCCAAGAGATGAAATTATTTTTTCGGCTTTAGAAATAAAAGATAGAATGAAAAAAGGTCATAATCCCAACGATATGGCTATTTTGGTTCCAAAAAACCGCCAAGTGCGAAGCACTGTTACAATCCTGAAAGATATGAATGTCCCGGTGGCAGGCGCGGAAACGATGGACTTTTTTGATGTTCCTGAGGCAGTTTCGTTTCTGCAGGTTTTGAAAATTATTGCTAATCCCAACGACGGTGTCGCGTTGGCCGCATCTTTTTTTGATCGATTTTCCGGAATTTCTCCGTTTGAAGCGCATAATTTTTTAAAAAACAATAGCCTGCGCGATTTTTCATTGGTTAATGTTACGGAAGAAAAAAATAATTTATTTAAAGATAAAAACGAAGTAAATATTTGGATTAAAAAATTAAAATTATGGCTTTCATATTCTACCGAATCCCTTTATCCCTTTATCCAAAAAATCGGGACAGAATTTTTGCTTGATACATCAAAAAATCACGAAGAATTGGTGATTCGAATAGAAGTTTTAAGGACTATACTTCATTTAGCTTTGCTTGAGATGGAAAAAAATCCAAAAATAAATCTAAGCGACTTTCTGGGTTTTTTGGAAAGAATAGAAACATATGGGGAAAATATACCACTGGCCGTATTTTCTCCGAATGAGGGCGTAAAAGTCCTTACCCTGCACGGCTCAAAAGGACTTGAATTTGATTATGTGTGGATAGCGCATATGGATGAAAGGTCTTTTTCCGGAAGCAGACGGGAAGGTTTTTCCTTACCGGAATCTATTAAAGAGAAAGTTGAAAAAAAAGATGAAATGGTTTTAAAACGGGAATTATACGTGGCTATTACCCGCGCTAAAAGATTTTGCACTGTTTCTTACGCGTTAAAATCTTATACTGGGGGAGACCAGGAATTGGCGCATATTGTAGCTGATTTGGAAGATAATTTTGAAAAACAAAAAGCCGACGAAACGGAAAAAATTATTTTAGACCGTGACCAGAAGGCTTATGTGGAGAAAAAACAAAATAAAGAAGAATTTACCAATTCGGCGGGCTTGGTAAAATTGGTCGCCAGAGATTATGAAGGCCGAAAGGTGTCCGTGTCGCTTTTGAATAATTTTTTTGAATGTCCGTGGAAGTGGTATTTCAGGAATTTACTTCAATTGCCGGAACCAAAAAGCGAAAGTTTGGAATTTGGGAATATAGTGCACGGATCCATTGACGCAGTTTTGAAATTAACAAAAAAGCCGAGTGAGAAAGATTTACAAAATATAATTTTGCATCAAGTAAGAAAATCGGGTTTTGGCGACGAAAGAAAACAAAAAGAATTATTCAATTTAGCTTTTAAAATTATCTCTAGGTGGACGAGAATAAGATTAAATGAGATAAGCAAAAGCCGGGAAAATGAGCAGAGTGTTTCGGTAAACGATGACAAATTTCCGCATTTGAATATTTATGGAAAATTAGATTTGATAGAGAATTTAGATGCTAAAAACGTTCGGGTGACAGATTTCAAAACAGGTGGTATCCGCAAGAAAAGTGAGATTGAAAAAATAGATTTCGAAGGGAGAATGAGCAGTTATTTAAGGCAGTTGGCTATGTATTCATATTTAATCAAACAAAGCCCCAAATGGAAAGTGGATGTGAAAGAAAGCAGACTTGAATTTCTGGAAGCCAAAGATGTAAAAGAAGTTTTTTATGACAGAGTCATAACCGTAGAAGAAATTGATTTGCTGATTAAAGATATAAAAGATTATGACCAGCTCGTAAAAAGTGGAAAGTGGATAAACAGACCTTGCAATTATAATTCTTACGGCAAAAATACCGAATGTGAATATTGTAAAATGGCAGAGATTTACAAATCTTAAAAAAGAGGTCTTGGGCCGTTATCTAGCCAGCCTAAGTAAAAACCAACAACAGCAAAAATAATCGTTGCGATTATCAAAATTAAGTAAATTTTTCTCGTTTTCTCATTCATTTGCTAATCATAGCAAATTCTTGTGATTTTGGTATAATTATTTATTATAAGCTCAATTGATATAATAATTTATGCCAGAAGAAAAAAACACAATACCAGAAATTCACGGTCATCAAATTGACCCAAACGGTCATCATGAGGTTGCTAGTTTTATGCAAGAGCACATGGATAAAAAACAAGTCGAGCAACTAGCCCATACTGCTCAACATTCTGAATATGGCGCTATTTTTACTGCTCATGTTAATGGTGGGGATCATCAATATAGACTAGCATCTGATGGGAAAATTCATAAAGTAGAATAATTAATGAACGAAGAAAACAAAAAGGGAACAATACATCCGCTTTCTTTGTTGGCCAAAGAAGCCTATCAGGCTTTTTCTGATATGAATTTTGAAATTGCCGTTGGGCCTGAACTTGAAAGCGACTGGTACAATTTTTATGTTCTCAATTTCCCCAAAGATCATCCGGCGCTAGATATGCAAGACACTTTTTGGGTTAGGGACCCGAAAAGTGGTTGCGAAATCACTGAAGATAGATATGTTTTACGTACGCACACTACAACAGTTACAGCTCGCGCTATTGAACAAGCGGGGAAAGAAGGAAGAATTCCTTGCGCTTTTATTTCTATTGGAAAAGTTTTCAGAAATGAGGCTACCGATGCGACGCATGAAATGCAATTTTATCAGATAGACGGAGCGATGGTGGGAGAAAACATTTCCTTGGCCGATTTAAAAGGAGTGCTTACCCACTTTTATAAAAAAATGTTGGGCGATGATATTGAAATAGAATTCAAACCCAGCTTTTTTCCATTCACCGAACCTTCTATTGAAGTTTTTGCAAAGTTTAAAGGTCGCTGGTTGGAAATGATGGGCGCAGGAATGTTGCATCCGAATGTTTTGCGTAATATCGGTCTTGATCCTGCCAAAGTGCAAGGTTTCGCTTTTGGTGGCGGCTTGGATCGCATCGCTATGATTAAATGGGGCATTCCCGATATCCGTCCCATTTATCAAGGAGATTTGCGTTTAAATCAATTCTAATATGAACATTTCTTATAATTGGCTTAAGTGGTATATACCGGAAGCACCAGATGCGGACAAACTTGCAGATGTTTTTAATTACCATCTTTGCGAAGTTGAAAGTTTGGAAAAAAAGCCGGATGGGAACATTATTTTTGATATAAAAATTTTACCGAACCGCGCGCATGATTTACTGTCTCATCAAGGAATTGCACATGAGCTTGCTTCGCTTTTGAATATAAATTTTGTTGACCCAACCCCAAAATATAAAATTCCCGCCTCCGCTAAAGCTACTGCGGGCAAGCCGGAATTAAAAATAGAAGTAAATACGAACAAATGTAGGAGATATATGGGCAGAATTATTCGTGGAATAAAAATTGGATCTTCTCCGGAATGGGTGGTTAAGCATCTTGAGTCGGTAGGACAGAGAAGTATAAACAACATAGTGGATGCTGCAAATATAGTGATGTTCGATTGCGGTCAACCCGTGCATGCTTTTGACTTGGATAAATTAAACGGCAGTATTATTGTGCGAGAAGCCAAAGACGGCGAAGAGATGACTACTCTGGATAATAAAGAAGTAAAATTAGAGAACTCAAATATGGTTATTGCAGATGCAAAAAATGTCTTGGCGGTTGCCGGGATAAAGGGCGGGAAAATTGCCGAAGTGGATAACAATACTAAAAATATTGTTATTGAAGTTGCGAATTTTGATCCCATATCCGTGCGAAAAACCGCGCAGGCATTGAATATTATTACCGATGCCAAGAAACGTTTTGAGAACGATTTATCACCAGAGCTGGGCTCGTATGCAATGCTGGAACTTTCCGCACTTATTTATGAAATGTGTCCGGAAGCAATTTTTGAAAATGTCGTGGATATTTATCCCAAAAAGCAAGAAACAAGGAAACTTTCTTTTTCATCCGATAAAATCTCGAAGATTTTGGGTTTATCTGTGTCAATAGAAGAAATCAAAGATATATTAAAAAGATATAATTTTGAATTTACAGAAAATGCAGGAAAATTTGAAATTATCATACCCTTAATGCGTCTTGATTTAATGATTGAAGAAGATATGGCGGAAGAAATAGGCAGAATTTTAGGATACGATAAAATAAAAGGTAAAATACCAAAAATAAACTTTAAACCAAAAATAAATGAGATATACTCAAAAATTCTTTGGGTCAGAAATAAATTACTTAGTGATGGATATAGCGAGGTGATGACTTATGCTTTTTGTGATAAAGGAGAAGTGGAAGTTATGCAGAGCGCTTCAGATAAAAAATTTCTCAGAACAAATTTAGCCGATGGATTAAAAGAAAGTATAAAATTAAATCAAGCAAATGCTCCGCTTTTAGGAACAGAAGAGGTAAAAATTTTTGAAATTGGAACGGTGTTTAAAAAAAGCGGAGAAGAAATGCATGTTGCCTTTGGGAACAAAAAAGAAACAAGAGAGATAACACTTGACGAATATACGAAATCAGCAGAGTTATTTTTGAATGGTCTGGCTGGGGTAGGGGACCCAGAGAACCGAGGACCTAAAAAAACAACTCTGCCGATGAAGTTTAAAATGTGGCCTCTTTTTCCTTTTATTGCGCGCGACGTGGCAGTTTGGGTGCCAGAGGAAATAAAGAGTGAAAAAGTCGCTAAAATCATAAAAGATAATATGGGCGATATGGTAATACGAGGCCCGGAACTTTTTGATGAATTTAAAAAAGATGGAAAAGTTTCTTATGCTTTTAGATTAGTTTTTCAATCTTATAATCGTACTCTTACGGACATAGAAGTGAACGAAATTATGACCAAAATAACCAATAAAATCAAGGAGAATGATGGTTGGCAGGTGAGATAAATTTTGGTATAATACCCTTATATGGTGAAAGGAAAAGCGAAGGAAAAAGATGCCGAAAAAGGGCATCATTATAATGCCTCTGACATTTCGGTTTTAGAGGGCCTAGAACCCGTCAGGCGTCGTCCAGGCATGTATATTGGCACTACCGGTCCTGAAGGCCTGCATCATTTGGTATGGGAGATTTTTGACAACTCGCGCGATGAAGCGATGGGTGGTTTTTGCAACGATATTGAAATTGTGTTTCTCCCGGATAATCGTATACGGGTAGCGGACAATGGTCGGGGTATACCCATAGATATGCACAAGAAAACACGCGTGTCTGCTCTGGAAACCGTGATGACGACACTTCACGCTGGAGGAAAATTCGGCGGGCAAGGGTATAAAGTTTCCGGAGGGTTGCACGGAGTTGGAGGGTCGGTCGTAAACGCCCTTTCTATTTATTGCAAAGCGGAAGTGTATAGGGATGGCGGTAAATATATTCAAGAATATTCCCGAGGCAAGAAAAAATTCGCGGTAAAAAAAGTTGGTATTTCAAAACTTCACGGTACAATTATCACTTTTGAACCAGACCAAGAAATTTTCGGCAAAGGTGTTGCCTTTGATTGGAATACAGTCGTGAACCATATTCGCCAGCAAGCATACTTGGTAAAAGGATTAAAGATTTTAATAATTAATGCGCGAGAATGGGATAATAAGAAAGGGCTCGATGAATCTGATGTTTTTTATTTCCGAGATCTCGGTTTAGAGCTTCCTTCCGTGTCTTTTTATTTTGAAGGCGGATTAACTTCTCTTGTAAAATATTACAATAAATTCCAGAAACCAATTCAAAATAATATTTTTTATATTGAAAAAGAATTGGACGGCGTCGGCGTCGAGATATCCCTGCAATACGTAGACGACATCGTGGATAGAATTTTCCCTTTTGCCAACAACATTTACACTTCGGAAGGCGGAACGCATATTACCGGTTTTAAAACAGCGCTCACCAGAACTCTCAATACTTACTGCAAGAAAAACGAAATGATAAAAGAATCTGAAGGCGGGTTCACCGGAGAGGATGTTTTGGAAGGTCTGACGGCTGTTATTTCCGTGAAACTTCGCGAGATACAATTTGAAGGCCAGACAAAATCAAAATTGGGAAGCATGGAAGCCCAAGGCGCCGTAGCGACAGTTTTTGGGGAGGCCTTTGCGAACTTTTTAGAAGAAAATCCTGATGATGCACGCGCTATAATAAATAAGTCAATTCTTGCCTTAAAGGCTCGCAAGGCGGCGAAAGCGGCCAAAGATTCCGTGCTTCGCAAAGGCGCATTAGAGGGAATGACTCTTCCCGGGAAACTTGCAGACTGCCAGAGCAAGAATGCTTCCGAATCCGAATTGTTCCTAGTGGAGGGAGATTCTGCAGGCGGTTCAGCTAAACAAGGCAGGGATAGGCGTACTCAAGCGATATTGCCGCTCCGCGGAAAAATTTTGAATGTTGAACGCGCGCGCATTGATAAGATGCTTGCCTCAAAAGAGGTAAAATCTCTCGTCATCGCTATGGGAACTTCTATCGGAGATACTTTTGATTTGGGAAAAATGCGTTACCATAAAATAATTATCGCGACCGATGCCGATGTTGATGGATCGCACATTCGCACCCTGCTGCTGACCCTTTTCTATAGATATTTCAGACAAGTCATTGATGCCGGATATATTTATATCGCTCAACCACCTCTTTATAAAATAAAAAAGGGCAAGGAGATTTTTTACGCTTATACCGATGAAGAAAAGATTAAAATTGCAGGAAAAGGCGCGGATGTAAAAGAGATAGAAGCGGTGGAGGAAGAAGAATCCGAAAATACAAGTGAAGAAGAAAAAGAAGAAGTTAAAGCCAAATCCAATAAAATTCACATTCAACGTTTTAAGGGTCTGGGAGAAATGAATCCCGAGGAACTCTGGGAAACGACAATGGATCCTGCACACCGCGTGCTAAAAAAAGTGAATATTGATAGTGCCGAAGAAGCCAATAAGATTTTTGATATCTTAATGGGCTCCGAAGTCCCGCCGAGAAAATCTTTTATCCAATCTAACGCCAAACTGGCCGAGATTGATATCTAGGATTATTTTTTGTTCTTGATTTCCTCTAAGAATTTTGAAACTAATTCTTCTTTTGAAATTTGGCCGAGCTGGCCGGCGTCGCGGGATTCCAATGTTACTTTTTTAGCTTCTATTTCTTTATCACCGACAACAATCCAATAGGGAAGTTTATTATTTTTAGCATCACGGACTTTTCCGCCCAAGTTTGCTTCAGCATCATCCAACTCCGCGCGAATATTATTTTCTTTTAACAATTCGAAAATTTGTTTGGCGTATTCATTATGGTTTGTGCGGACGGGAATAACTTTTACCTGCACGGGCGAGAGCCAAAGAGGGAAATTGCCAGCATAATGTTCAATTAAAATCCCCATAAATCTTTCAAATGATCCTAATATGGCGACATGAAGAACAACTACGCGATGTTTTTTGCCATCTTCTCCTGTGTAATCCATTTCAAAATTTTCTGGTTGGTTAAAATCAAGTTGTATTGTTGTCAGTTGCCATTCTCTTCCAATTGAATCTTTTACTTTTATATCAATCTTAGGTCCATAAAAAGCAGCCTCACCCTCTTCAATGCTATATTTTAAACCCAATTTTTTTGCGGATTTTACCAGAATCCCTTCAGCTTTTTCCCATACTTCATCGTTCCCGAAATATTTTTCTTTATTCAAGGGATCTCGAATAGATATTTCAACCTTATAATCATTAAAACCGAATAAATTATAAACTTTTTGCGTTAAACCAAAAATCATTTCAATTTCCGATTCAATTTGATCAGTTCTTATAAAATGATGCGTATCGTCTTGAGTTAAATTTTTAACACGTAAAAGTCCAGCCAGTTCTCCGCTTTTTTCGTTACGATATACGGTTGTGTTTTCCGCTATACGCAAAGGCAAATCACGATAACTGTGTGGTTCGGCATTGTATATTTCAAAATGGTGGGGGCAATTCATTGCTTTCATCACAAACTCCTCGCCATTTTCATCTGTCATCGTCGGCATCATTGCATCGTACTTACCCATGTGCCCACTCTTGATATAGAGCTCCTTTCTAGCTATATGCGGAATTGTCACAAAAGAATAACCCAATTTTTCTTTTTCCTTTCTTATAAAATTTTCCAATTCTGTTTTAACAATATTGCCTTTTGGCAAATACATCGGCAATCCTTTTCCGACTAAATTTGAAACAGTGAACAAACCCAATTCTTTTCCCAATTTCTTGTGGTCTCTTTTTTCGGCTTCTTCTCTCTGTTTTAGATAAATATCCAATTCTTCTTTTGTTTCAAAGGCCAATCCGTAAATTCTCGTGAGCATTTTATTTTTCTCATCTCCACGCCAATAAGCTCCGGCGATGCGATCCAGTTTGAAAGCTTTTGGGTCAATTTCTTTAGTTGAATCAACATGCGGTCCGGCGCAAAGATTGTCAAACCAGCCGGATTTATAAAAACTAACTTTTTTTTCGCCGGTAGCTTTCAGGTCGTCAATAAATCCGGTTTTATAAGGATCGTGCTGGTAAAACTTATAGGCTTCATCATAATTTACATCATGTTGTTTGAATTCAATATTTTCTTTGATCATCTCCCTTATTCGTTTTTCCAACCTCGGTAGAATTTCCAGGCTGATTGTCTCCGGCAAGTCATAATCTTGGTAAAAACCATCATCAATAGCCGGTCCGACACCCAAACCGACTTGCGGATATAATTCCTGCACCGCCATACTCATTAGGTGTGACAACGAATGGCGAATTTTTACCAATTTTTCATCCTTCTCCATATCTCTTATAATAACATATTTTTTTATTTTCCAAAATTTGCGGATTTTGCATTTCAGTTTCAATATGCTAATATATACCCATTATGGTAGTACGAATGAGACATACAAAATCGCATACGAAAAACAGGCGCTCGCACCATGCCTTAGCGAGTACGAGTTTTTCTAAGTGCGAAAATTGCAAGGCCCTAAAAAGACGCCACACAGTCTGCTCATCTTGCGGTTTTTACCGCGGAAAAAAGATTTTGGATTTGGTTAAAAAAACAGAAAAGAAGCAGAAGAAAGCCAAAGCGAAAAAGGCAGAAAAATAAATCACTTTGTTCATTAATTTATGGCAAATAGGCACCTTTCAAGATCAATAGTGCTCCAGACGCTTTTTGAGTGGGATTTCCTACTTGAAGATAAAAAAAGTGGCAATCTCGCGAATGGTAAAATTAAAGACGTATTGAAAAGAAATTTAAAAGAGTTTGCTCCTGGATTCGAGGATGACGTTTTTGTGTTCTCGCTTCTAGATCAAGTATTGAAAAAGCGCGCGATAATTGACGAAATCATAGAAAAAGCCGCGCCGGATTGGCCCATCAGTAAAATTTCCATTATTGATAGGAATATTTTGAGAATTGGTTTAACCGAGCTTCTTTTCGGTGACCGAAAAGAAGTACCTCCGAAAGTAGCCATCAATGAATCGATAGAATTGGCAAAAACTTTCGGCGGAGAGAATTCCGGCAAGTTTGTAAATGGCGTGCTCGGCGCAGTTTATAAAGAAATAGGCGAGCCGGGCAAAGAACAAATAAGTAAAAAGAAAAAACATGAAGAAGTGCCGGATATTACAAAATTGCCAGTTGAAAAAAAGGGCGGGGCTCTTGTTTATGCCAAAAAAAACAGTCGTATTTATTTTGCCATGGTACATGATGTTTTCGGATATTGGACTATTTCTAAAGGCAGTATTAAGGAAGCAGAAGACGAAGAGCAGGCGACGATCAGAGAAATAAAAAAAGAAATCGGACTCGATATTAAAATAGAAAAAAAATTGGGAGAAAATGAATATGTCGCAACCCATCCGGAAAAAGGAAAAAGTTTAAAAAAAGTAGTTTATTTTTTAGCCAAAAGCGAGTATAAGGAACTTGTATTGGAAAAATCCGGCGGACTGGACGGAGCCAGGTGGTTTGAACTTTCGGCAATTCCAGAACTGCGTATCTACAACGACATTATTCCATTAATTAGCAAGGCGGTTGAAATTATTTCACAAAAAACAAAATAAATAATAAGATAAACAACATGATTCAACTTTCAGATTTTGAGAAAAAAATAAAAGTGGTTTTCAAAGACAGAGATCTGCTCAAACAGGCTTTTACACACCGTTCTTATATAAATGAAAATCCAGCAACTTCTCTTTCACATAATGAACGTTTGGAATTCTTAGGTGATGCTGTGTTGGAGCTTATTGTCACGGATTTTCTTTATAAGAAATATCCTCACTACGCCGAAGGGGAATTGACGGCAGTACGATCCGCTCTCGTCAATGCCGTTATTATTTCCGAAATTGCTTCAAAAATAGGAATGAATGATTATTTGCTCTTATCCAAAGGTGAAGCAAAAGATTATGGCAAGGCCAGACAATATATTTTGGCGAATACCTATGAAGCGTTTATCGGGGCTATGTTTTTAGATCAGGGTTATGATACGGTGGATAAATTTGTGGCTAAAACTCTTCTACCGAAAACGGAAGAAATAATAAACAAGAAACTTTGGCGCGATGCGAAATCTTTGGTGCAAGAAAAAGCGCAGGAATTTGTTTCAGTCACGCCGGCTTACAAAGTTTTACATGAAATGGGCCCGGATCACGACAAGCATTTTACGGTGGGCATTTACTTCGGGCCAGATTTAATCGCCGAAGGTAAAGGCAAATCAAAACAGGAGGCCGAACAGAAAGCGGCCGAAACCGCATTAAAAGTAAAAAATTGGCTGGATTAAAATTATGCGGCTCAAGACACTTCTGATAAATGGTTTTAAATCCTTTGCTCAAAAAACAGTTTTAGATTTTAAAAACCCCATTATTGCTATTGTGGGTCCGAATGGATCCGGAAAATCAAATATCGTGGAGGCTATTCGTTTTGTCTTGGGCGAACAATCCATGAAATCTATGCGCGGGAAAGGAGGTTCCGACCTCGTTTTTAAAGGATCAAAAAATTTGCCGAAAAGTTCGCGGGCGTTTGTCACTATCTATTTTAATAATGCTGACAAAGTTTTTAAACTATCAAACGATGGAGGAGAAAATATAAATTTGAATTACGATGTTATCTCAATCTCCCGCGAGGTTTTTTCTGATGGGCTAAATAAATATATTTTGAACGGTACCGAGGTCCGATTGAAAGATATCCATAATTTATTGGCCTCGGTCAATATTGGATCTTCCGGGCACCATATTATTTCCCAAGGCGAAGCTGATAGAATTTTGAATGCTAACGCCAGAGAGAAAAAAGAAATGATAGAAGATGCGCTGGGACTCAAAATTTATCAATACAAAATAAAAGAAAGCGAAAGAAAGTTGGAACGGACAAATGAAAACATGAAAGAGGTTGTCTTAATGCGACGAGAAAATGCTCCACATCTTAATTTTTTAAAGAAACAGGTAGAAAAATTTGAAAAAACTAAAGGGATGCAGATGGAATTGGCAACTCTTTACAAAGAATACTTAAAAAAAGAAAGTGTTTATATAGAGCAAGAAAAAGCTGATTTATCGGCTGAAAGAAACAATCTTTCAAGTGAACTTAAAAATGTGGCTGGCAGAATTTCCAATGACGAAAATGCCGATTCTTTAAGGGGAAATAAAAAAATAGAAGAATTAAAAATAGTTGAGCAAAAATTAAATGAGATACGCAATGTAAAAAGCGAGATGAGCAGGAAATTAGGCAGAATTGAAGGAATGATAGAAGGGGAAGAGCGCCGACTGGAGAAAAATACTGAAACCCTTGTTATTTCCCCGGAGGAAATTGAGATTTTTGTAAACGAGATCAATAAAGGAATAGATGAAGCATTTTTAAAAAGCAACATAGATGAAATCAGGCCCATTTTGAAAAGAATCAAAGAGATTTTGAAGTCTTTTGATAGAAGTAAAAACCAAATAGAAAAAAATAAAAATTCTCTTGAAATAAATAATTTCAAGAATACCCAAAATGAAATTCTAAAAGAAATTAAGGAAATTGAGAATAAAGAAAAGGAAATTATCAGATCAGCAGAAATACTGAAACAAGAAATAAATAAAGAAATGGAAACCCTGCGCGACAAAGAACGGGAAAAATTTGCCTGGAAAGTTAGGCAACAGGAGTTGTCTTCCGCTTTAGAGCTTATAGCTATCAAAGAAAGTAATCTAAAAAGCCGGGTAGAAGCTTTTGAAAACGAGACAAAAGAAGGCATTGCGCTGATTGGTTCTGAAATTTTATCTTATAAAAATTTTAAAATTGAAGAAAAAATTGAAAATAATAATCAGGAAGAACAAAAAAGAAAAATTGAACGCATAAAAATAAAACTGGAGGATGTAGGACTCGGCAATGGGTCGGAATTAATGAAAGAGTTTGAGGAAGTTTCCGAACGAGATCAATTTTTGGCGAGGGAAATGGAAGATTTGACTAAAAGCATTGAATCCTTACAAAAGCTTATTGTGGATTTGAAAGAAAAGATAGATATAGAATTCAAAGAAGGCGTTAAAAAAATAAATGTGGAATTTCAAGAATTCTTTTCACTGATGTTTGGTGGCGGGCATGGATCACTTTCCATTATTATTGAAAATAAGTCCCGACGCCCTTCGGGGTCGGGATCCCGATCACCAGCGTCGGGAAAAAATTATGAAGAGATGGATGAAGAATTAGAATTAGAAATAGGCGACGAAGAGGAAACTATTCCTGAAAAAGGAATAGAAATAAATGTTTCTTTGCCACACAAAAAAGTGAAAGAACTTCAGGCGCTTTCTGGAGGAGAAAGATCGCTCACATCCATCGCTTTGCTCTTCGCTATGTCGCAAGTTAATCCGCCGCCTTTCCTAGTGCTCGACGAGACAGATGCGGCGCTGGATGAAGCGAATTCTCGCAAATATGGAGATATGCTGGAAAAACTCTCCAAACGTTCACAACTTATCGTTGTCACTCATAATCGCGAAACAATGTCTAGAGCCGGAGTTCTTTACGGTATTACAATCGGCGCCGATGGGGCATCCAAACTCTTATCCGTGAAATTTGAAGAAGCTACCCAGATTGCTAAATAAGTTTTACTTATGACGAAGTTTTTATTTCTTAAAATTCACTTTCTCTTCTTTGCCTTGAATTATTTTATTTAATTGAAAGACAGAATTTAATTGAGTAGGATCTTTTTTCACCGTCATAGAACCATCTCTGTATAATTTCAATTCCAAAAGCATACCCTGCATTGTCGGCTTGCTCCAAGATTGATCAAAAATGAAATTACCGAGCGAGTAGGCGATAAAACTATTTTTATAAACTTCCGTATCTTCCACAACATGCGGATGCGAGCCAATGATGAGTTTCGCTCCGTCGTCAACTGCCCGATGCGCCAAATATTCTTGCCTCTTATTATGCTTAGTTTGATATTCTTCACCAAAGTGAAAATAAACTACCAAGTAATCAACTTGCTTTGACGCATTTTTTATTATTTCATCAAAATCCGGATCATTTGCAAGAAGTACGCCTGCTTTGTCGATGCTTGCGACCATATAATCAGGTCCCTTGTCGGAGAATCCCAGAAAGCCAATTTTTATTCCATATTTTTCAATAATCGTCGGTGTTTCGGCTTCTGTTTTATCGTTTCCTCCGCCAGTATAAAGTATTTCATTTTCTTTTAAACGTGCCAAGGTATCAATAAAAGCGATACGGCCCCAATCTGCGACATGATTATTAGCCATAGATAAAATAGTAATACCCGCGCCCTTTAAAGCCGGAATAATAGCCGGGTCCATTCTAAAAGAATATAAATTTTTCTGGTCAACGCCCTGGTCGGATGCGGTACCTTCCAGATTAGCGAAAATAATATCGGATTTTTTTAATATATCTATTTTTTCAAAAAGCGCCGAGTAATCATTACTAAAATTCTTTATAACCGAATTTCTTACCCCGCGGTCAAGCATTATATCCCCAGCAAAAGTAAATGTCACAAAATTTGGGTTTCTGATATCCGGCATTCCAACTTTTTCTTGTACCCAATTGGTATTTGCATCTGCTTCTCCGCCGTAATATATATATTTCTCTAAATATTTTAAAATACTTTCTATATCTTTGTGGCGATCAGAGCTTTGCAGCAGCGTGATGGCAATAGGACGGTAACCAGTTTCCCCAAGAGGCAGGGAGAAAAGAGAAACGACTGTTTGTTTCGCTTCATCCGTGTATCCGCTTTTACCTCCCAAATAACCATCTTTACCCAGAAACTGGCTGATATTTGACCAGCTGTGTTTCTTATTGGAATAACTCCTTTCGGCTGTAATTTTAAGCAAGTCCGGTTGTTGTTGCACTAAATATCCCACCAATTTGAATATATCGGAAGCAGTTGATTGGTTATCCGGAGAAAGTCCGCTCGGGTCTTCATATGATGTTCCGGACATTTTTAATTTTTCTGCTTCTTGGTTCATTTTTGAAATAAAACTATCTCTTCCAAAATATAAGGCAAGCACTTCGGCTGCATCATTGCTTGATTCCAAGAGGAGAGGATATAATAAATCTGAAATTTTTATTTTTTCCCCCAGTTTTAATTCGCCATTTTTGCCGGAAGTTGCCAGAGCCGTTTTACTTACTCGCGCTTGCGCTGTATTATCCGGAGCCATTATTTCCTTAGTGACCAGCGCCGTCATCAGTTTGGATATAGAAGCAATTGGCAATTTCTGGTCTTGATTTTTTGCTAAAATGACTTCTCCAGTATTTAAATCACCAACTAAAAAGGCCTTGGCGGAGATTTTAAGTTGTCCATTTGTATCTTTATTAATGTAGAAATATTCAGATTTTACTATTTCTGGGGCGATGATTTGTACAACCGAAGCTTGATTGTTTTTGGGTTGGTAGGTATTTTTGTTTTTTAAAATCGATAGTACAAAAAATGCCAGAAATATTCCAATTAGCACGGAAAATATTACCCAGAATGTTAATTTAATTTTTAAATTTATAGGAAATTTCATGGTTCGATTTTACTCACCATGACCTCTTCGAGCCTGAGCCTCAGAGCGAAGGCCTGAGTTTTTGTCGAATGGGTCATATTAAAACATAGTCTATTGTTTTTCTTTCCAAGTCAGCTCCTTTTACTTTTATTTTGACGCGGTCACCCAGGCGATATTTCTTTTTCTTTTTTTGTCCGATTAATTCTAATTTCTTTTCACTAAAAATATAAAAATCATCATTCATATCTCGTACTCGCACCAAGCCTTCACATTTTGTTTCTATTTCTTCAATATACATACCCCATTCGGTTATCCCGCTGATAACTCCGTCAAAATTTTTTCCTAAACGTTTAGACATATATTCCACTTGTTTATATTTTATAGAGGCACGTTCCGCGTCAGAGGCGCGTTTTTCTTGTTCGGACGCTATTAGGGCAATTTTTTCATATTCAAATAACTTGTCTTTTCCGACTTTTTTCTTTGCAAGATAATTACCGAGCAATCTATGTACCATAATATCCGGGTATCTTCTAATTGGGGAAGTGAAATGAGTGTAATATTCAAACGCAAGTCCGTAGTGTCCTATATTTTTTGTAGAATAAATGGCTTTAGCCATAGAGCGGATAACCGCGCGATGCACCATATCCGCTTCGTTTTTACCCGTCAGACTCTCGAGAAGCTTGTTTATTTCACGCGTTGGAATAACTCCATTCTGTAGGGAAACTTTATGCCCCAAACTTCGTAAAAAAAATGCCAGATCAGCCATTTTTTCTTTGTTGGGCAAGTCGTGCACGCGATAAATGGACACACTTTCATTTTCATTTTTTATGCCTTTAATGTTTCTGGGAGATAGAACTTTCGCTACTTTTCTATTTGCCAAAAGCATAAATTCTTCAATCAGCCTGTTTGAGTCGCCGCGTTCTTTTTTTATTACTTTGAGCGGCACCCCATTGGCATCCAAGACGAATTTTACTTCCTCTTGGTCAAGTGATATTGCGCCTTGCGCAAATCTTTCCTTGGTCAATTTTTTTGCCAAATTATTTAAAATAAAAAGCTCTTTATGAAATGGCGCGGACGATTTTTGAGGTTTAATACCCTTTATTATCTCCTCGGCTTCTTCATAGGTAAATCTTTTTTTTGAATGTATGATAGTGCGCCCGAACCATTCACTTTTTACTTTTGCATTTTTATCAACAATAAAAACCGCGCTCATCGTGAGCCGGTCTTTGTGGGGGACTAAGCTGCACAAATCATTGGAAAGTATTTCTGGGAGCATCGGGATTGTTCTATCCACCAAATAAACCGAAGTTCCTCGCTCGCGCGCCTCAATATCCAGTTCGCTGCCGATTTTGACATAGTGCGAAACGTCGGCAATATGTATGCCTATCTCATATTCATTATTTGCATTTTCTTTGAAAGATATTGCATCATCAAAATCTTTTGCGTCCGAGGGATCAATTGTGAATGTCAAAGTTTTTCTGAAGTCGCGACGCCCTGCATAATCCGTATCTTTAATTCCGTTTTGTTTTATTCTTTTTGCTTCTTCCTCTACTTTTTTAGGAAGTTCTGAATCAAAACCTTTCTCCAGCGCTATCGCGTACATTTCAGTATCATTATCGCCGGGTCTCCCAAAAATTTTTACTACTTTTCCCAGAGGAGCCTTGTTTCTATCTTTCCAGGAAACTATTTCCACAAAAACTTTTTGTCCTATTTTAGCATTATTTAAAGCTTCCTTGGGAATTAAAATGTCCGTATACATTTTTATGTCATCCGGTTTCAAGAAAAATAGTTTATTTTCTTCTTCCAAAACTCCGGCAAAACGAGTCTTAGCGCGCGATATTATTTTTATTACTTCACCGGTCCTTCTATCTTTTCCTTTTTGATGCAGAATTATTTCAACCATGTCTCCGTGCATAGCAGTATTTAAATGTCTGAAATCAATTTCTATGTCGTCTTTATAATCCAGAACCTTGACATATCCTATGCCCTTGGAGGAGATGGAGATAATGCCCTGTAATTTATTTATATGTTTGTTTGTATGATTTTTCACCTTTTAAATATAGCATAAAAGGCCAGATTTAAAGGCCTTTTTAACCCCATAGTTGACTTGACAAAATAGCTCTAACGTGCTATACTTTCTACCGAATAGGGTGAGCTAGTAAAGCACCCTGAAGACAAGGAGATTGTTCCATGAAAACGCTATGTTTACTTTTCGCGGTGTTGGCTACACTGGCCAACGCCCAGACTCCCGCCTCTGCTCCGCCTCCTGCGGGCGCATGCTACACTCTTTCGTACACCAAGAACCTGAAAGGAGATTATAAAAAGCTCCTAAAGGCCGGATGTGAGAGAGAGATCCGTGAAGCCAAACAACTCGCGCCAACTTCGATCGTCGCACCTACTCCTGTTGTTCCTGGCCCAATCGGCGTCGCCACAGCGAATGTCGCGGTGACCACGGTGACCTACCGGGACAATACCGGCAAGGCACTCGAGGGTAGTGGTGGCTGGGCGAAACTCGAATTGGCCAAAATCAAGGCCGAAGAGAATGTAGCCAAGGCAGAAGCGAAAGCTTCTCAACCGCAAGGTTGCGGGTGGCTGGGGTGCTATACTCCAGTCGTCTACGGCTACACCGGCGGGTACTACTACGGCGGTGGAGGCTACTATGGTGGTGGTGCTTACGGCACCAATCAGTGGTATGGCACCGGCGGTGGCGGTCATGGCCGTCGCCATTAGCAAATCGACCCGAGCTCAGATTATCGAGCTCGGTATCATAAACGGCGTCGTCGCGGGTCCTCCTGCACGACGTCGTTTTACATTATGTTTGCCTTTTTAATAATTTATGTTAAGCTGTCCTTATTGTGTTGAAAATAAGACTTCAGAGAATAGGTAGAAAGAATGATCCGGCGTTTCGGACCGTTTTAACTGATTCAAAAAACAGCACCAAGAGTGGAAGGTTTTTAGAAATATTAGGCACCTATAATCCAAAAGCCGGAGAGAAAAATTTAAATGTCGACAGAATAAAGTATTGGATTAGCCAGGGCGCGAAATGTTCAGACACAATGCATAATTTTTTAGTGCACGACAAAATCATTGAAGGCAAAAAAATAAATGTATTACCCAAGAAACATCCGACACAAAAGCGCAAAGAGTTGAAAGCAAAAAAATAATCCTGTATAATTTCCGTAAGCAGTATTGGGTCGTAACACTGCCAAGATTTCAGCCAAAGGCTGATCCGCCTCAGGCGGAAAAAATTATAAATAAATTCTGAAACACTATGGAAGAAGCTGACAAGATATTTCTAGAATATGTGGTAAAGGCTCTCGTGGATAATCCGAACGATGTAAAGATTGATCGCACGGTGGATGAAATGGGCGTGCTTATCTCACTGACCGTAAATCCTGCCGACATGGGAAAGATTATCGGAAGAATGGGTAATACCGCAAAAGCTATCCGCACCTTGCTTCGCATCATTGGTATGAAAAATAATGCTCGCGTAAATCTAAAAATCAATGAACCAGCCGGAAGCACAAGGCCTCAAGGTCCTACGGGTTCAGTGAGTTCTGCTCCCACACTCAAGACGGTTGACCAAGCAATGGAAGATTTGAAAGGAATCTAGTAAAATTTAAATAAAAATAAGTAAAAAACACCCCCAAGGGGTGTTTTTTACTTATTGACTTTTATATTATAGTATGCTGTACTAATTAAGAATTTGTGCGCATTTGCCCATAGAGGGCGTAGTGCTCTTGAAAGGAAGGATGGAAAAATGAGAATCTTGATCATCGTTGCGTGTCTCGTTCTGGCCACTGCTTGTACCGCACCGGTGGCATCCCGAAACAATGACAGGCTGGCGGCAGTGTCCTCAGAAGTCTCTACCCCAAATGTCAGAAAAGAGGTTGCGCCAGTAACTTATGGACACTGGCGACATTTTGGGGTTATCGGGTCAGTGTATCGGGATAAAGTGGCTCAGGGAACGATTCAGGGTGCTTTAGAGGAAGGAGTTCTTGCGTTCAAGACCCTGCAAGGCCCTGTCTGGTTCGCGGTTTTCGAGCCCAACAACGATCGTAGTCCGCTTACCCACCGCCGAATCTATCTCGTACACGTCAGTGATGATCTGTGTCGGGGTTGTGGGTACGCGATGGAGGATTTCCGCCCGACCCCGGCGCAGTGTGTTATTGAAGAGAAAATCTTGAGCTGGCAGCAGACCAAGTATTTCTTCAACGGCAAGCTGGCAAATTCCACTCTGCTCTTTTGGGAAGACGTGGAGAAGTTTCTTCTCTTTCGACAGTGGAAATAAGCGCGCTTGGCGCTATTATTACCAGGCAAGCGCCGCTCGTCGAAACGAGCAAGCCCGAGAGTGCAAACTCTCAATAGCCAGCAACACCCGAAAGGAGGATATGTTTGTTGGCTATTTTAATTTCAAATAAACAATATCTGTGCTATAAATAATTTATGCGTTTCCATATAATTACAATTTTTCCTGAAATGTTTGATTCTTATTTAAAAGAATCCATTATTGGACGGGCGATAAAGGACAAGAAAATAAAAATTCTTTTTTATAATCCAATGGATTTCTGTGAGCCGAAAAAGCGAGTAGACAACAGACCGTATGGCGGAGGGCCGGGAATGGTACTTCGGCCGGAACTTTTTTTGAAGGCATTTTCAAAAATAAAAAATAAAAATAAAACAAAAATTATTTTACTATCTCCGTCCGGCAAAAAATTTAATACAGCTTACGCAAAAAAATTAGTTAAACAAAAATACATCGATATTATTTTAATTTCAGGAAGATATGAAGGAATTGATGCGCGAGTACAAAAAATATTGAAAGCTGAAGAAATTTCAATCGGGGATTATGTATTAACCGGTGGCGAGCTGCCGGCGATGGTTTTGATAGATTCTATTTCCCGACAAATTCCCGGAATTCTAGGTAAATATGAATCTTTAGAAGAAGAACGAATTTCAAGTAGTGAAGTTTACACTCGTCCGGAAGTTTTAAAATATAAAAACAAAAACTATAAAGTTCCAAAAGTTTTGCTTTCAGGGAATCACGAAAAAATTGAGGAATGGAAAAAGAATAAATAGATTCAGCTAGGTAGAGCCTAGATGGTCGGAAAAGTTGGGTAATTTTCTTAATCCACACTTCATAGTTGACAAAAAAGATAAAAAGGAGTAAGGTATCCTGGATTCATTGATTGAGTATCGGATGCAATCTTAGTTTGTATTACAAGGTTTTAACTTAATCATATCTAAATAAATTTTAAAGAAGCTAGAGAAAAGCATTTTTCGCCTGTTTTTCTTTTGTTTTTTGGTTTGTTTAGGTTAAATAAATATGCAAACAGGAACAAAACGTCCGAAGAAATATTTTTCACGATACAAGAAACCCCTTATGGAGTTTCCGAATTTAATTGAGGCTCAAGTAAAAAGTTTTAAATGGTTGATCGAACAGGGTATCGGGGAAGTTTTTAAAGAATTTTCTCCAATCATAGATTACTCCGGTAAAAAGTTTCAATTGGAATTCACGTCTTTTTCTTTAGGCGAGTCTAAGACCGACGAAAATAATTCTAAAATAAATAAACTCTCCTATCAAGGATTACTCAAGGCTCGGGTAAAATTAACTAATAGAATTTTAGGCACAGTCAAGGAACAGGAAATTTTTATGTCGGAGCTTCCTCTAATGACTCCGCACGGGACTTTTATTATCAACGGAGTAGAACGCGTCATTGTGCCCCAACTCGCGCGTTCTTTCGGAGTTTTCTTTACCGAGTCTGAAAGTAAAGGCCAGAAATATTTTGGCGCAAAAATTATTCCGGCTCGCGGAGTATGGATTGAAATAGAGTCGGAAGCGGACGGGGGAATTTATATCCGCATAGATAAAAAAAGAAAATTCCCTGCGACAGCGCTTTTGCGCGCTCTGGGGTATGAGACGAATGAAATAATTCTAAAAACGTTTGGAAAAGACCTTGTTGTAGAGGAAGTCATCAAGGCTTCTTTGGCGAAAGACGGAATAAAGAACTTAAATGATGCGTATATTGAAATTTACAAACGTCTTCGAGACGGGGATATGGCAACCGCCGACAATGCCAAGGAATTTATCAACTCTTTATTTACCGCGGAACGTTATGATCTTTCCCCAGTTGGACGATTTAGATTTAATCAACGTTTTTCGAAATCAATGGACGAAACAGAACTCATTCGCCGAACCATTTCCAAAGAAGACTTAGTAACGGTAATTTCTCATATTATTGTTTTAAACAATACTCCCGGAGCAAAAGCTGACGACATCGACCACTTGGGCCAAAGACGCGTGCGTTTTGTCGGGGAAATACTTCAGCAAAAAGTGCGTACCGGTATGATGCAAATCAAAAGAAATATTCAAGACCGAATGTCTATTATTGATGTTGATACTGCAATGCCTATTCAAATTATCAATCAGCGACCGCTGCAAGCCCGCATCAAGGAATTTTTCACCACCAATCAGCTTTCGCAATTCATGGCGCAGGAAAATGTGCTTTACGAAATAGAGCACTCGCGCACGCTATCGGCTCTCGGACCCGGAGGTCTTACCCGCGAGCGCGCCGGGCTGGAAGTACGCGACGTGCATCCTTCACACTATGGAAGAGTATGTCCGATTCACACTCCCGAAGGCCCGAACATCGGACTTATCTTGCATCTTTCAACTTACGCCAGAATAAATGATTTTGGAATTATTGAAACGCCTTATGCTAAAGTTAAAAATGGAAAAATTACCAGCGAGATAGTTTATTTGAATGCGCTGGAAGAAGAAAAATATAACATTGCGCACGCCGGAATTCCTTATGATGAAAATGGAAAAATAACCGAAGAAAAAGTAGAAGCGAGAATAAAAACCGAACCGGGCCAAGTTTCCAAAAACCAAGTTGATTTTATTGATGTTGCTCCCAATCAGGCTTTTTCTGTTGCCACTTCCATGATTCCCTTTTTGGAGCACAATAATGCCAACCGTGCTCTAATGGGAAGCAACATGCAGAAACAGGCTGTACCTTGTGTACTTCCCGAAATGCCGCTCGTTGCCACTGGTATTGAAGAATTGGCATCCCGAGACTCAGGCCGACTGGCTATCTGCTTGGAAGATGGCGTTGTTTCTTACTTGGATGCGAAAAAAATAGTTGTTCGGGGAAAACCTGCCTCGTCGAGTCAAGGCGGGTCGGAGAAAACTTACAACTTAGTTAATTTTCTAAGGAATAATAACTTTTCCGTATTCCATCAGCGTCCGTTGGTGAATATCGGCGATAAAGTGAAAAAGGGCGATGTGTTGGCAGATACCACCAGCACGGTGAATGGACAGATTTCACTCGGACAAAATATTTTTGTAGCCTTTTTATCCTGGTCCGGAGCGACTTATGAAGATGCGATTGTTATTTCCGAACGCCTTGTAAAAAATAGCAAATTTACCTCGGTTTATGTCGAGGAATTTGTCTGCGTGGTTCGCGATACCAAACTTGGACCCGAAATTACCACTCGCGATATTCCCAATGTCGGAGAACTTAAATTGAAGGATTTGGATGAAGACGGCATCGTTCGTATCGGAGCCGAAGTGCGGGAGAACGACATCTTGGTTGGTAAAATTACTCCAAAGGGTGAAACCGAACTTACTCCGGAAGAACGGCTCTTGCGTTCAATCTTTGCCGAAAAAGCGCGGGATGTGAAAGATACATCATTGCGCATGGAACACGGCAAGCGTGGCCGTATCATCGGCGTGAAAATTTTCTCTCGCGATCTGGGACATACGCTAGAAGCGGGAATTATCAAAAAGATTGTGATTGAAGTCGCGCAAATCAGAAATATTTCCGTCGGAGACAAACTCTCCGGACGACATGGAAACAAAGGAGTTATCTCAACAGTTCTTCCCGAAGAAGATATGCCTTATACAGCCGACGGTACACCGATTGATATTATTCTCTCGCCACTAGGTGTTCCTTCCCGTATGAACTTGGGGCAAATTTTAGAAATGCATTTGGGCATGGCGGCCAACAGCCTCGGCTATCAAGCGATTGTTCCGCCATTCTTGGGAGCTAAGCATGAAGAGATAAAAGAAGAACTGAAAAAAGCCGGACTTCCGGAAAATGGCAAATTAAAACTTTTTGATGGACGAACGGGGGAAGCTTTCCAGCAAGACGTAGCTGTCGGTTATATGTATATGCTCAAACTTCATCACATGGTGGAGGACAAAATTCATATGCGTTCAATCGGACCCTACTCGCTTATTACTCAACAACCCCTTGGCGGAAAAGCTCAGGGCGGCGGACAGAGGTTTGGAGAAATGGAAGTTTGGGCACTTGAAGGCTACGGCGCGGCTTATACGCTTCGTGAAATGCTCACTATTAAATCCGACGACATCCTGGGTCGCTCTCAGACATTTGATTCTATTATCAAAAATGAAACAATCAGACCGCCGAATTCTCCCGCTTCCTTTAATGTATTGCTCAATTATCTGCGGGGCCTGGCGCTGGACGTGGATTTAAAGAAAATCGGAGATAAATAATATGAAAACCTTAAACACAACTGAATTTAATCAAATCGTACTCCGACTGGCATCTCCGGAGCAGATAAAGGAATGGTCTTTTGGAGAAGTTACCAAGCCGGAAACGATAAATTATCGTACCGGTAGGTCCGAGCGCGGGGGTCTCTTTGACGAAAAAATCTTTGGACCGGAAAAGGACTATGAATGTTATTGCGGGAAATATCGCCGGATTCGTTATAAAGACATCATTTGTGAAAAATGCGGAGTGGAAGTCACCCGTTCAATAGTGAGAAGGGAGCGCATGGGGCACATCGAGCTTTCCACCCCGGTCTCGCATATTTGGTTTTTGCGCGGAGTACCTTCCAGGATGAGCATTCTTCTCAATATATCTGTTTCCGACCTTGAAAAGGTAATTTATTTTGCCGGATATATCATTACCAAAGTTCATGAAGATGAAAAAGAAACAATCATTACCAATCTGGATAAAGAATATAAAACTAAATTAAAAACTTCGGCCGATGATGACACTCGCGAGAAATTAAAGAATTTACTTTCGATTACAAAAAAAGAAATCGGAGAAATTTACGAAGGAAAAGTTTTAAATGAAATTTCTTTCCATCATTATTCCTTGAAATACGGCACTTGTTTTGAAGCCAATATCGGGGCTGAAGCTATTTACTCTATTTTTAAAAATCTTGATTTAAACAAACTAAAGCATCTCACCGAGAAAATGTTGGAAAAAACGAGTGCGGTTGAAAAAGAGAAATTACAAAAAAGACTTTCCCTTATTCGCGCGATGACTTACGCCGGAATTCGGCCGGAATGGATGTTTTTGACTGTTATTCCGGTTATCCCGCCAGTGCTTCGTCCGATGGTGGCTCTGGATGGGGGAAGGCACGCAACTTCCGATTTAAATGACCTTTATCGTCGCGTGATAAATAGAAATAATCGCTTGAAGAAATTGAAAGAAATTAATGCTCCGGATGTAATCTTGCGAAATGAGAAAAGAATTATTCAAGAAGCGGTTGATGCATTGATTGATAACTCAATTGCCAAACAGAATGATTCGGCGGCGATGAGCCAGTCCCAGAAGCGTCCCCTTAAATCACTTTCCGATAATCTAAAATCCAAGCAGGGTCTTTTCCGCCAAAATTTATTGGGAAAACGCGTGGACTATTCGGGCCGCAGCGTTATCGTCGTTGGCCCGGATCTTAAGCTTAACCAATGCGGGTTGCCGAAACATATGGCTCTGGAACTTTTCCGACCATTCGTAATTTCAAAAATTTTACAGGCAGAGCTTGCATTTAATATTCGCGGAGCCAACAAACTCATAGAGGAACGCACTGGAGAAGTTTGGGCAATGTTGGAAGAAGTTATTCAAGGCAAATATGTGCTTTTAAACCGCGCGCCGACTTTGCATCGCTTGGGCATTCAAGCTTTCAATCCGATTTTAATTGAAGGAAACGCTATTCAAGTGCATCCGCTCGTTTGTCAGGCTTTCAACGCTGACTTTGACGGAGACCAAATGGCTGTATATGTCCCATTGCTTGAGGAGGCGCAATGGGAAGCGAAAGAATTGATGGCGGCCAATAAAAATTTACTTAAACCGCAAAATGGGAATCCGATAGTGAATCCCAGTATGGATATGGTGCTCGGTTCTTATTGGATGACTAAGTCAGTTGACGGAGAGAAAGGTGAGGGAAAATATTTTTCAAGTCCCAATACCGCTATTACTGCTCATGATTATGGAGTCATTTCTCTTCACGCCAAAATAAAGGTTCTCGCAACCGATTCGCATAAATACAGAAAATTTGACGGGGGAATTTTTGAAACTTCTGTGGGCCGGCTTTTCTTCAATAGTATTTTACCAAATGATTTCACTTATATAAATGACGAAATGACTCAAAAGAGATTATCTTCGCTTTTAGATGAACTCATTGTCCACTGTGGCGTAGATAATACTCCAATGATCTTGGATAAAATTAAAGCGTTTGGTTTTAAATATTCAACAGTTTCCGGTATTACTTGGGGATTGGATAATGTTTCTGTATCTCCCGAAAAGCCGAAAATTATTGCCCAAGGTAAAAAATTGGAAGAACAAATAATATCGGAATGGAGCGAAGGTCTTCTGTCGGAAGAAGAAAAATATCAAAAGATTATTGAAATCTGGACACATACTAAGAAAAACCTGGAAAAAATCTTACCGAGCACGCTTAATAAGAATAGTTCTACTTATGACATATTCACCTCCGGTGCCAGAGGGACAATGAGCTCTTTAACTCAGATGACCGGAATGATAGGATTGATCCAAAATAACCAAGGCAAAACACTGGAATTCCCAATTATTCCTTGTTATCAAGAAGGGCTTTCTCCGATTGAATATTTCGTTATTACTCATGGTGCTCGTAAAGGTGCATCCGACACTGCGCTCAATACCGCCAAAGCCGGGTATCTAACACGAAGATTAGTGGATGTAGCGCAAGATGTCGTTATTACCGAAGAGGATTGCGGTACCAAAGAAGGGAAGATAGTTACCAGAGAAAATATTTCCGGAATTGAAATTCCTCTTTCCAAAAATATTCGCGGACGAATACTCGCCGGCGACCTTAAAGATAAAAATGGCAAGGTCATTTATAAGAGGGGATTTTTAGTTACCAAAGAAGAAGCGTACAATATCGAAGGAGCGGGTTTTACGGAAGTATTCGTTCGTTCCCCCTTTAGCTGTAAAACAGTGCATGGTCTTTGCGTAATGTGCTACGGACTTGATTTAGGAAGAAATCATTTAGTAAAACCAGGCGAGGCTGTCGGAATTATCGCCGCTCAAGCTATTGGTGAACCGGGTACCCAGCTGACGCTCCGCACATTTCACGCCGGAGGTGTGGCCGGGACTGATATTACCACTGGTCTGCCGCGCGTTGAAGAAATCTTTGAAAGAAGAATTCCGAAAAATCCCGCGATTATTTCCGAGACTGATGGCGAGGTGATTGAAATCAAAACTAAAGATGGGAAAGAAAAAATAATTAAGGTTCTGTCCGACCTACCGGCGCAAACAGGTGTTAAAGACGGCCCGCTTCGCCATAGCAATAGCGAGGCGAGCAAGAAAAACGAAATGGAGTACGATGTCGCCTTTCACAGAACTCCGATAGTCAAAGTAGGAGACCAGGTGAAAAAGGGTCAGCTTTTAACCGATGGATCGGCTGATATTGCTGAAATGTTCAGATTGGGTAATAAAGAATTAGTCGAAGAATATATTATTCAAGAAATCAATAAGGTTTATGAGTTGCAAAGCGCTTCAATTTCCAGAAAGCATATAGAAATTATTATTCGCCAGATGTTCTCTCGCCAGAAAATAAAAGATGCCGGCGAGACTAATTTTTCAATTGGCGATATCGTTGAGAATACCGCTTTTATAGAAGAGAACGCCAGGGTTGCCGAGATTAATGGAAAAGAAGCCAAAGCGGAAACGATAGTGCTTGGTATTACCGAGGTTTCGCTTCGTACTAAAAGCTGGCTCTCAGCCGCTTCCTTCCAAAACACCAATCGTGTCCTCATTGAAAATGCAATTAAGGGCGGAGTTGATAATCTTCGAGGACTGAAAGAAAATGTCATCATTGGACGATTAATTCCGGCTGGAACCGGATTTAGGGGTAATAAAATTATTCCGACAAAAGAGGAATAGAAAAATATGGAAAAAGAATATGATAATTGGAATAAATTAAAGAAAGATTTATCAACCAAGAAATCAAATGTCTTTTTTCATGAAAGAGAAATATGGTTTTGTTCACTTGGTAAAAATATAGGTTATGAAGAGGATGGAAAAAATGACTTATTTGAAAGACCCGTTCTTATTATTAGAAAATTTAATAATTATATATTTTTAGCAATTCCATTAACTAGTTCTAAAAAAGAAGGTAATTATTATCATCAATATGAATTTAGTGGTAAAACTTATGCTGGTATTTTGTCACAAATAAGACTTTTAGATCGTCGAAGACTTTCGAGGAAAATTGGCATGGTAAAGGAAAGGGATTTTAATATGATAATTAGGAAAATACATAACATTTTGCCATAAAAGACGAAACCCCCTTGCGGGGGTTTCTCGGAGGCCGAAGCCATTTACTAGTAGAGTGTAGCAAACGAACGAACGTATGTCAAGCGAAAAAGCGGAAAAACTCAATATCTATAAAAAATACTACTTCCTAGAGGATTATCTCTTCAAAGAAATTAGTAATAATTTTAAGAAGAATCACTATCTAACAAATGAAGAATTTTTTGCAATTATAATTTGGAAAAGGAATGCTTCTAAAACAAAAATATTAAGTGGTATTAAAAAAAGTGATGAAACAGTAAAAAAAATTACAGAGAATTTATACAAGGAAAAAGACAGAGAAAGAAAAATATGTATTCTTACAAAAATTGATGGGATAGGTATTGCAATAGCGTCAGCTATTTTGACTGTATGTTATCCTGGTGAGTTTACAATTGCTGATTATCGAGCCTCTGCTTCTTTAAAAAGTTTAGGTTATGAAGTTAAAGGAGATCCTACAACCAAAATTCCTGTATATTTTGACTATTTAGATAAGTGTAAGAAATTAACAAAAAAGAGCGATCTTTCTCTGAGAGATTTAGATAGGTGTTTGTGGGGTTATGATTTTTATGAAGGTAAAAATGGATTAAAAGAGCTAGCGAAAATTTTAAAATAAATTTATATGAATTCACCCGTTCAAAAAATTAAAGAGAGGCTCTCAATTGAAGAAGTAGTCTCTTCTTATATAAAGTTGGAAAAGGCGGGTGCTAACCTAAAGGCGAAATGCCCTTTTCATAATGAAAAAACTCCGTCGTTTTTCATTTCTCCCGACCGTGGCACTTATTACTGCTTTGGTTGCGGGGCATCGGGAGATATTTTTACTTTCGTTGAAGAATTTGAAGGACTTGATTTTAAGGGCGCCTTAAAAATGCTGGCTGATCGAGCAGGAGTGCCGCTGGAACGCTACAATAAAAAAGAAGAAAGTGAAAAGGAAAAATTATATAGAGTAATGGAGGAATCCGCTAAATATTATTCTCTGAATTTGCTTCAAAATGAAGAAGTGTTAAATTATCTGAAAAACCGCGGTTTGAATGAAAAGAGCATAAAAGATTTTACAATTGGGTTTGCAAAATTGGATTGGCGTGAACTTTATTTTCATCTGCAAAAAAAAGGTTTTTCAGACGGAGAGATGGAAAAAGCCGGATTGATCAAAAAAGTTGAAAAAGCCGCGCCGGCTGGCGGGCAGGGATTTTATGACAGATTTAGGGGTCGGATAATGTTTCCGATTTCGGACTCAAGCGGGCGCATTATCGCTTTTTCCGGAAGAATTTTTGCGGATGACGGAAAATCCGCTAAATATCTTAATAGTCCCGAAACCCCCATTTTTAGCAAAAATGCCGTGCTGTATGGAATAGATAAAGCCAAGGACTCAATTCGCAAAAATAATTTTTCTATCTTGGTAGAAGGCCAGATGGATTTGATTTTATCGCATCAAGCGGGGTATAAAAACACAGTTGCGACATCCGGCACGGCTTTGTCTGATTCAACTGTTTCCAAAGAAAATGCTGTTTCCAATCTAGGGCTTGTTCGTCGTCTTTCTCCAAATATAGTGCTTGCCTTTGATGGAGATATGGCGGGGGAAAATGCTTCGACTCGAGCGGGACGAATTGCTCTTTCTTTAGGTATGGATGTAAAAGTGGTAGATCTGCCGAAAGGAGTTGACCCTGCGGATTTGATTTCAAAAATGGGTGCTGACGCTTGGCGTGAAGCTATTAGAAATTCCAAACATATAATAGAATTTCTTTTAAATAAAGTTTTGGAAAATTCTCCAAATGATGCGCGTCAGTCTGGCCGGGACGTAAAAAAAAGAATATTGCCTTTTGTGAATGCGATTGAAAGTTCAATAGAAAAAATGTATTTTATAAAGAAAATTAGCGAGAAAGCGGCTATTCCTCAAAACGCTCTCCAGGATGATTTAAAGAAAATTGAGCAAGAATTAAAATATGAAAATGAAGAAATAAAAGAGGCGAAAGAGGCCTTAAATACAGTATATAGAAAAGATTATATTGAACGAAAATTATTGGGTATTATTCTTTGGCAGAAAACTTTAAAAGAACAAAATATTGATGTTGAAAAAATATTGAAAGAGCTGGCAGACATTTTAACCATTCCCCCTTTAGAATTATTGGAAAAAACGAAGGGCAAGGAAGAGGATTTGATTTTTGAAGCTGAAGTTTTTTATGGAGAGGGTGCCGACACAACAAAAGACGCAGAAGAGATGTTGAGTAATTTAAAAGAAGAATATTTAAAAGAAGAATTAGAACATAAGATGCGGGAATTATATAATGCTGAGGACGCAAAAGATTCTCAGAAATCATCCCAGATTTTAAAAGAGTGTCAAATTTTAAATAGCCGGATACAAGATATTAGAAACGGTCGTTTTCCGCCCAAGGCGGATTAGCATAGGACTGAAAATAAGTAAAAAATAATTATGAAAAAGAAAAACAAAAAATCAAATAAAAAATTTATTAAAAAAGCTAAAAAGCTTAAAAAGAAAGTAGTGGAAAAAAAGGTAAAAAAAATCAAGAAAAAATCTCATAAGATAAAAAAGGCAGTTAAAAAAATTAAAAAATTATCTTCCGCTGAAAAAAAAATCAAAGAATTGACTCGTCTAGCCAATGAACTTATAGAAAAAGGAAGAAAGCGCGGATTTATCACTTATGACGAAATATTAAAAACTTTCCCCGATATAGAAAATAATATTTTATTTTTGGATGAGCTTTACGAGAAATTTGCCGCCGCTTCGATTGATGTGCTGGAAGGTGGGAACTTACTCAATCTGGATCTTGACCTGAATGATAAAGATTTGAATAAGGGAAATATGCATGATTCTATTCAGATGTATTTGAAAGAAATAGGGCAGTATCCGCTTATTCATGCCGGCGATGAAAAAGATCTTGCCCGGCGCATTGAGCGTGGTGATTTGGAAGCGAAAAATTTGCTGGCACGCGCCAATTTACGTCTTGTGGTTTCAATCGCTAAAAAATATGTCGGCCGAAGCGCAAACTTAACCCTGCTTGATTTGATTCAAGAGGGAAATTTGGGTTTATTTAAAGCAGTCGAAAAATTTGATTGGACTAAGGGATACAAGTTTTCCACTTACGCTACTTGGTGGATTCGCCAATCCATTACTCGCGCGCTGGCTGATCAAAGCAGAACTATCCGTATTCCGGTGCATATGGTGGAAACAATTTCTAAATACAAACAAACTCATCGCCGACTGAGTCAAGATTTGGGCCGAGAGCCTCTGGCTGAAGAGATAGCCACCGAAATGGGCATTCCGGTTGAAAAAATCCATATCATTGAAAATATCAGCCAAGAAACCGTGTCACTGGAGCAGCCGGTGGGGGATGATGATGATAAATCAACGTTGGAAAATTTTATTCCCGACGATAAAATTTTGCGTCCGGACCAAGAATCTTCCCGCCGAATTCTTTCCGATCAAATTCGTGAGGTCTTAAATGAGCTTAATCCCAAAGAGCGCAAAATTCTGGAAATGCGTTATGGATTGCTTGATGGTATTCAGCATACTCTGGAGAGAGTCGGAGAAGAATTTGGCGTGACGCGCGAGCGTATTCGTCAAATTGAAGCCAAGGTTCACGAAAAACTCCGCCAGCACGAGAAAATTTCCCGTCTGAAAAATTACTTTAACTGAACTCTGAACTATTTCAATCCCAAACCCGCTGCGAAAGATTTTAAGTTAATGTTTGAAAAGTTTCCCCGATTTTCTCCATTTTGGTGATTGTAAAGATAATCGTGATATTCCCAAAATTTACCCTGGTCCCCGGCGCATCTGGCAGCTTCAGCGGCTTCGATTGATTCATTGCCTAAAAAGGCGAAATCCCTATGAACAAATCTTATTTTTCCTTCTTTTGTGTAATTATTTATCAATGTTTGTTCCGTTTCTCTAAAAAACTTTCCACAAAACGGACATTGAAAATCAGAATATTCTATTATTGCAATTTCTGCTTCCTTGTTGCCGATTACAAAATCTTCATTTGAAATTAGTTTTAGCGCAATACTCACCGCAGTCTTGTTGTTTTTATCAGCTAAAGCGTTATCAATTTTTTGTTTGACAACTTCTGTAGATATAGCGCCATCAATTGTATCCACCACCTTGTCATTTTTTAATATAAATCCTTGCGGAGTGCTATTGACACCCGCCTTCTTCCCATCATTTGTGGAATCGGCAACTGCCTTGGCATATTTTTGAGAATCAAGACATTGATTAAATATTGGCGAGGATTCCGCAGGCTCTTTTGCTATTGGCGGATTGCTTCCTCTTAATAAAATTGCCCCAGCTATCAAAACTCCCACGATAATTATTGCGCCGACTATAGGTTTTTGGCCGTTATTTTGCATATTTTTACATTGTATAACTTATAATATGCTATTGTAGCATATTTAAGGAATATGATATAATGATTGTATTGCAAAGGTCTTTTTATTAGTTAATTCATTCGAGTCTAGAGACTCTCAGAATCTTGCGACTTGAAAAAATATATGTGTAGTGAAAAAGGTTGTTGTGGAAGTGGTTGTGTTGTTAGGAAGATTAGAAAGGTTTTGTTAATAGTAGGAGGTTTAAACTGGGGTTTAGTTGGCATAGGGATGTTAATGGGCAATGATTTAAATGTTGTTCATATGATCCTCGGATCTTGGCCAATAGTTGAGGGTATTGTTTACGTGCTTGTTGGTCTTGCAGCTCTTTTAAAGATTTTTGGTTGCAGATGCAAAAAGTGTATGACTGCATGCGCCACCTGCTGTAATGCTGAAAGTATGGACAAGAAAATGTAATTTTTCTTTGCATTTAACTCTATAAATGTTATAGTGACAATAAGTAAATGACTTTAATTCCAGCCGCAATATTTCACATGTTGATTTTTTTGTCTGTTTATGTACAGGTGTTTTTTCTCGTCACTTTTATAGAGAACAGAAAAAAAATAATCATGAGAAATGGAAAAATTATACTGGCTGAATATCCAGCCGTGACAATCGTTGTACCTTGCTGGAATGAAGAAAATACAGTTGAAAAAACCGTGCGCTCGCTTCTAAATTTAAATTACCCTAAAAATAAAATTCAGATATTTCTTATTGACGACGGGTCTACTGATAGCACCTTAAATATTCTCAATAAGTTTGTGGAATATCTTAATATAAAAGTTTTTCATAAAGAAAACGGGGGAAAATATACCGCGCTGAATCTAGGGCTCCAAAATATGCGAACAGATTTTTTTGGCGGCCTTGATGCTGATTCGTTCGCGGATCCTGAATCACTTGTACGGATTATGAGTTATTTCGAAAAGAATCCTGACATTATGGCGGTTGTTCCTTCTGTTACTGTGGATAGCCCTAAAAATTTTATTCAAAACGCTCAGAAAGCCGAATATTATATGGGTGTTTATTTCAAAAAGATGTTAGGTTTTTTGGGGGCTATTGATGTGACTCCGGGACCTCTCACAATTTTTCGCAAGAAAGTTTTTGATGATTTGGGATATTATCGCCATGGTCACAACACGGAAGATATGGAAATTGCTTATCGAATGCAAAAAAATCATTATAAAATAGAGCATTGCAACGATGCTTATATTTATACCAATACACCGAAAACAATCAGGAAGCTTTACCGACAGCGCTTACGCTGGATTTTTGGTTTTATCAATAACATGATTGATTATCGGAATGTTTTATTCAGAAAAAAATATGGCAATTTTTCCATTTTTACTTTACCTACTCGTATTGCTTCGATTGTAGCCGTCGGTTACCTTTTTGGGAAAATCGTTTACAATTTAGGCGACTTTTTGTACTCAAAAGTTATGCAATTTAAAACAGTCGGCTTTAATCCCGGTGTTAAAAATTTTATTTTTGATCCGTTTTTTTTCAGTGCGCAAACTTTCTTCTTTCTTATTATTCTTACTTATTCCTTAATACTTTTTTCAATGATTTTTGGCAGAAAAATGGCCGAGGGCAAATGGGGTTTTTCTTTTAAAATGCTATACTTTTTTCCTATTTTCAGCATCATTGCTCCATTTTGGCTTATGAATGCAGTTTATAATACTCTTTTAAAAAGAAGACCAGCCTGGAGATAGATATATGAATAACAATATTGATTGGAAAAAATATTTAATTGTATTATTGATTACTGTAGGTCTTTTTCTGACCGCTATTTACCTAAGTAATTATTTTGGCGCTCAAAAGATTAATCAGTTGAAAAGTATTCAAGATAAAATAGCTATTGATATTCTTTCTTCAGAAACTCAATTTTCCCTGCTTTCCGAACTTTCCTGCAAGAATATTTCTGATTCTGTATTTTCCGGGGAGCTTGGAGAATTGGGCAGTAAGCTGGAATGGAGCCAGAAGAATTTAGGTGCATCAGATGAAGTGTCTTATTTAAAAAAATATTATTCATTACTACAAATTAAAGATTACTTATTAACAAAAAAGATTTCCGCGCGCTGTGGGGTGAAATCCGCATTTATTCTTTATTTTTATACGACTGCAGAAAATTGCAGTTTGTGTGAGCAAGAAAGTTTGGTACTTTCAAGCCTTCGTGATAAATATCCGGAACTGCGCGTTTATTCTTTTGATTACAGCATAGACCTTTCAGCGGTAAAAGCCATGCTTCAAATCTATAAAATAAAAGATACCGAGCTTCCGGCGCTTGTTTTGAGTGATGAACTATTGACTGGTTTTCATAGCATTGAAGAGCTTGAATCCCGCGTTAAAGAATCCTTTAAGCTCCAAGGGATAAAAGCTCCAGCCGGGGACAATAAAACGAGTTCTTGATTTCAGGAGCCGCCTCTCGGATTCGAACCGAGGACCTTCACTTTACAAAAGTGTTGCTCTACCAACTGAGCTAAGACGGCACTATTACAAATTCTTTTCTTCCTCGTGTATTTTATGCTTTATTTCTCTGATTTTATGTTTGTATTCGGAAATCATTTTGAGAAATTTACTGACTTCTCTTTTTTCTCCCGAGTTGCTATTTAAACTTTTGGCGCGTATATTTTTTATTTTAATTTTTACTGCCTGATATTTATTTTTTAGGAGATTGGAAGATCGAACGTAAAATCTAATTGTTGCTACGAGTCCCGTATAACCATGTTTTTTTATATTTTTTATGGTTAGATGTTTCCACTCTTCAAAAAATGGAGCTTTTAAAAGAGCTTCTTCTTTGTGGAGTGTATGTCCATTTCTTAATAAAACCAGCTTTCTTCCAATCATGATTGTGATTCCGAGAAGCGACGTAAAAAATAAAATTAAAAGAAAATACATATTTTTTTATTCTTATATTGAATAAACTTTTACTTCTTTAATTTTCGCTTTCGCTTTTTCCAAAAGCTTTCCGATTGTTTCATCCGCATTTTTTATGAATGCTTGATCCAGCAGAGTTTTTTCTTTGAAGTAAGCTGCTATTTTACTGTCCAGCATCTTTTTCTTTATTTCCGCCGGTTTATCTATGCCGGCAATTTCTTTTTCAAAAATTTCTCTTATTGTTTTTCTGGCGTCTGGAGTTATTTCGTCTGGTGAAATATATTCCGGTTTCATCGCAGTTACGTGCATGGCTACATCTTTTGCCAATTCCATATTGCCGCCTATTAAGCTTACAATAACTCCAATCTTGTTATTATGCACATAACTTCCTAAAACATCTCCTTTCACTTCATATGCATCGCCCAATTGAATATTTTCTCCGGTTTTCTGAATTATGGGATTTATCATCTCTTGAGCGCGACTTTTCATTTTTTCCACCCCGTTATCAAATGCTTCGCCCGCCAGTTTATCAAGCAAGTTCGAGAAATCTTCGTTTTTAGCTACGAAATCAGTTTCGCAATGTAAGGACACCAAAACCGCTTTTTTATCTGCTATTTTAATACAAACTCTTCCATCTTTGACTTCACGATTAATCTTTTTGAGCGCGATATCAGAACTGTTTTTTTTTAAAATAGCCAACGCCTTGTTCATATCACCTTCAGCTTCTTCAAGGGCGCGCTTACATTGCATTACCGAGATGCCCGTGTTGTCGCGGAGCTCTTTTATTTGCTCTGTGGTGATTTGAGTAGACATAAATATTTAAGATTTCTTCTCGGGTACGGAATTCTGACCCTCTTTGTAGGCGTTCTCAATAGCCATGGCAAAAAATTTAATGGACGGTATTCCAGTATCGTTCCCAATAATGGGATAATCAATACTTTTAATATTTGAGTCGGAATTTACCAAAGCAATCACCGGAATACCGGATTTTTTAGCTTCCGTTGCCGCAATGTGTTCACTGCGCGCGTCTATGACAAACAGCGCATCCGGAGCTTTTTTTAAACCAATCAATCCGGAGTAGTATCTAGTGAGCTTTTCCATTTTTTTTGCCATCACGACTCTTTCTTTTTTGGTGTATTTGTCAAGTCCGCCTCCGATGCTATCCTTGCGATAATTTTCAAGTTCGGTGATTCTCTTTTTTATTTCTGTAAAATTAGAGAGCGTTCCACCGATCCATCTTTCTATAACGTAGGGCATATTCAAAGATTCTGCTATGTTTTTGATTATTTCTTTAGCTTCAGGTTTTGTGCCGACAAAAAGAACAATCTTGCCCGAGGCTCCTAAGCTTTTTATGAATTCCACGGCTTCATCCAACATCACGCTTGTTTTTTCAAGATTGATTATATCCCCATTGTTTTTTGTAGCGTATATGTATGAAGAAACAGAAGGGTGTCTTCTGGTCTTGCTATAGCCGTAATGCGCCCCGGCTTTGAACATTTTTTCTATTATCGTCTCATTGTTCTTAATTTCCGCTTTTTGCATATGAATAATATAGCAGAAAGTTCTGTTTTTTGCAAACTCTCCTTCCGTTTTTCAAAAGAGTTTTTGCTTTGACCAAAAGACTTTTTTCGGGTAAGATGAGTCCCATGAGACAATCTAAGCTTTTTACTAGAACTC
>ERZ1292629.22-Hain-H43-01um-R1-22-length-157446-cov-8_pt1 | contig 157446 bp, 155 predicted proteins | sample MGYA00564399_ERZ1292629 | MGnify/ENA primary metagenome ERZ1292629 (study PRJEB36523, sample SAMEA6512636) | groundwater metagenome | collected 2019-01-08 | study: AquaDiva: Metagenomics assemblies of 32 groundwater samples | reverse complement strand
TTTGGATTTTGCTCGAAATAGTTTCGAACTTTGTCCAACAAACACCGCCAGTTAAATAATTATTATTTTATGCAGTGATTTTGACCACACCCAGTAGGACATCAGAACTTTTCCATAAATGGTTGTGCTATAATCTAGGTAAAGATAAATAAGTAAAATTACAATGAAAATTATCAAATCTATTCTAATTTCATTGCTTTTCGTTCCACTTTTTGTCTTTGCTCAAAGCCAAGCGGCATTACCGAATGCGGGACTTACACCCGAAAGCCCTTTTTATTTTATTGATAAATTCGGTGAAGCACTACAAGAGTTCTTTACTTTCAACCCCGAAGGAAAAGCTCGTCTCCAAATCACCTTTGCCGCAGAACGAGTAGCTGAAATTAAGGTAATCTTGGAAACAAAAGGCGTTGAAGCAAAGGGACTTGAGATTGCTCAAGCACGGCTTCAGGCACATCTTGCAAATGCCGCTACTATTGTTACTGAACAAAAATTAGAAGGTAAAGACGTAAGCGAACTCGCTAAAGAACTTGATGATGATTTTGAAGAGCCGAAATCAGCACTCGCCCAAAGTTTTAAGGAACAGGAACGGGCATTGGAAGCAAAAGAAAACGAACTCAAAGCCCAGCTCAAAGCCGCTCATCGTGCGGGCGATACTGCCAAAGCGGAAGTATTAGCCCAAGAGCTTGGTCAAGTAAAAGCTCAATTGGAACTTTTGGAGCTTAAAGAAGAAGAGTTTGAAGACGATTTAGACGAAGAGGAAGAGAAGCTGGAAAATGAAATGGACGCTCGCGCCCAAGCCGAGGAAGCAATCCGAGACGCTGAAAAACAAAAACAAGACGCACTCGACGAAGCCCAAGAAGAGGGCATAACGCTTCCCGCAAATACTTTTGCAGGATTTGACAGCCTGCTCACCCAAGCCAAGAGTGCATTTCAAGCTGGGAATTATGAAGAAGCAGAACGCCTTGCCGAGCAGACGGGAGATGTCCTTGAGTTGATTGAAAACGATATTGATGAAGAAGAACAAAAACTGGACGACAAGGAAGATGCCGAAGAAGCAATTGAAGAACAAAAAGAAGAAGAGGGTGAACGGAAACAGAAGGAAGCTGAAAAACAGCAAGATGAAGCCGAAGAGCAAAGTAACGAAGCAGAGGGGAGATAATCTCCTTAAAATAAAAATAGCCCGGCTTTATACCGGGCTATTTTTATTTTATAATGCGCGGGATTCAAATCCATCATCATGGCAAACGCATTATCGATACAAAATCTACAAAAAGTTTATTCCAACGGAACGGAGGCGCTCAAAAGCGTTTCACTCGAAATAGAGGAAGGCGATTTTTTCGCCCTTCTCGGCCCGAACGGCGCCGGCAAGACAACGATTATCGGCATCGCCACGGGGCTCGTCAATAAAACCGCCGGCTCGGTCAAGGTTTTTGGCCATGACATCGACGAGGAGCCGGAGAAGGCGAAAGTCCAAATCGGCGTCGTCCAGCAGGAAGTAAATTTCAATCCATTCGAGAAATGCATCGACATCGTGGTCAACCAGGCCGGCTATTACGGCATTCCGCGCTCCCTGGCCATACCGCGCGCCAAGAAACTTTTCGAAGACCTCGGCATCGCCGACAAAATGGAGCAAAAAGGAATGGAACTGTCGGGCGGAATGAAGCGAAGGCTCATGATAGCGCGGGCTCTCGTGCACGAGCCGAAGATTCTCATTCTTGACGAGCCGACCGCGGGGGTGGACGTGGAATTGAGGCGCGGCATGTGGGATTATCTCCGTTCCGTTACGACGCGCGGCGTGACCATTCTTCTTACGACGCATTATCTGGAAGAAGCGGAGCAGCTTTGCAAAAACGTGGCGATTATAAACCGCGGGGAGATTATCGCCTCGGGCACGATGAAAGACATTCTCGGACGTCTCAAAGGGGAGACGGTTCTCATCGACCTCACAAAGCCGGTTCCGCCGGCGGCGCTGGCCGCGCTTGCTTCCTACAAAGCGAAAAAAGTGGACGAGAACACCATCGAAGCTGAAATCGGTGAAGGCAGAGGACTGAACGACGCCATTCTCGCGCTTCACCGGCACGATTTAAAAATCGAAAGCATACGAAGCAAAACCGGGCGTTTAGAGGAAGTGTTTGTTAAATTAACCAGCAATAACGATGAATAACATGCCCCGCAGGAAACAGCGAGAAAATATTTTCGAGCCGAAATCATAAACAGCAAAAATGAAAACAGAGGGTTATTTAAAAGTCGAATCAGGAATGACAGAAAATATTTAATTTCCTACGGGGCATGAACGCCAAAGGACTTTGGACATCTTTTTACACAATCGTCCGCAAGGACGTGGTCCGCATTTTCCGCATCTGGGCGCAGACGTTTTTGCCGTCGGTCGTCACGTCGGTGCTTTATTTCCTGATTTTCGGTTCTTTCCTCGGTTCGCGCATCGGTTCCATCAACGGCTTTCCCTACATCGCTTTCGTGGTGCCCGGGCTGGTGATGCTCGCGGTTGTCATGAATTCATATTCCAATGTTTCTTTCACTTTTTTCACATCAAAATTTTTCGCGCGGAGCATCGACGAAATTCTTGTTTCCCCGACTCCGCCCTGGATTCTCATCGCCGGATATGTCATGGGCGGAATAATCAGGGGATTCATGGTCGGGTTGCTCGTGCTGCTTATTTCGCTTTTCTTCACGCATCTTACCGTCGTGCAGCCGGCGCTCGTTTTCCTTTTTTTCATTCTGACGGCGCTTATTTTTTCGCTGGCCGGGCTCGTGAACGGCATATACGCAAAGTCGATAGACGGCATCAACATCATCCCAACTTTCGTTCTGACGCCGCTTGTTTATTTGGGCGGAGTTTTTTATTCCGTCTCGGCGCTGTCCGGCTTCTGGCAGACGTTGACTTACGCCAATCCGATTTTTTATCTCGTCAACGGATTCCGGCACGGCTTCCTCGGTTTTTCTGACGTGCCTGTTTTCACTTCGGTTTTGGTTTTACTAGCGATTACCGCGGTTCTCATTATTATAAACTGGTATCTCCTGAAAAAAGGGCTTGGGCTGAAGCAATAAGAATATTTTTTGCCGGAATATTAAAAAAATCGGCAGTGGCTCCCGTTAGGAACCTCTGCCGATGAATCAACTCGCGAACGTTCAGCGCCGCCTAGTTAAGGCGGAAGTTTTCGAGAACCGTTAGAGATATAAAATTGCCATCTTCCAAAACCGAAAGCTCCATGCTATAATTGCCTACCGCGCAGGAATCTATGCGGGAGATTAGAGTGGGAAGTTAAGTAATTAAGATATTTGGTGATTATAAACACAAATGGAAGGCAAATTTCACATAACACTGGCGGCGGAGAAGCTGACAAGCATATTCGGTCTGCCTGTGACCAATACCATTATTACGGCCTGGCTCGTCATGGCACTTCTTATTATTTTGGGCGTCGTCGTCAGGAAGAAAATCGCGCTCGTGCCGGGGAAGCTCCAGAATTTGTTTGAAATGCTCGTCGAGTATCTTTTCGGCCTTATCGAAGAAATGCTCGGTTCGCGCGAACTTGCCAAGCGTTATTTTCCGCTAATCGCCACGATTTTCATTTTTATTTTGGCGGGAAACCTTTTAAACTTTTTGCCGATTTTCGGCACGATTGGGATACATCATAACGAAGAATTCGTCCCGCTTCTCCATCCAATCAACGCCGACCTCAATTCCACGCTTGCGCTCGCCATAATTTCTTTTTTGGTAATAGAATTTTCCGGAATTTTTATGCTCGGCTTCTTGAAATACGGCTCGAAATTTGTTAATTTCAGCGGAGGAGTGATTGGTTTCATGGTCGGACTTCTGGAACTCATCGGCAATCTCGCCCGCCTCGTGTCGTTTTCTTTCAGGCTCTTCGGAGCCATTTTTGCGGGAGAAGTGCTTCTAATGGTCATTGGCGCGTTCGTGCCATTGGCATTGCCCGTGCCGCTCATGGCATTCGAAGTGTTTATCGGCGTTTTGCAGGCAGGTATTTTCGCGATTCTGACTTTGGTGTTCATTAAAATCGCCATAGCGGAACCGCACGGGCATGAAACTTCTCACGGCACGACACCGGTAACCAATAACTGATGACCATGACAATAAAAATGACTAAATGACAAAACATCGAAATCAATAAGGTCGAGTAATCAAAAATAAAAAATTTATGGATATTGAAGTAGGAAAAACATTAGCTATGGCAATTGTCGTCGGGCTTGGGGTTATCGGCCCGGGCATCGGTATCGGGATTATCGTCGGGAAAGCCCTGGAAGCAATGGGTCGTAATCCGGAAGCAACGGGAAAAATTACGCCGATGATGTTCGTGGGTATCGCTTTTACGGAAGCCCTGGCGATATTCGCGCTGGTTATCGGCTTCATCCTCAAATTCACCTAACATTATTTTCTTGTGGAAAAGATTCTAACTGTATTCGGCATTGATTGGCGTCTTCTCGTAATCAACGCCATCAATTTCGGTCTTCTTCTGTTAGCTTTGAGATATTTTCTTTACGGCCCGATTATGGCCGTGCTCGAAAACCGCCGTCAAAAGATTTCCGAGGGCGTCCGGAACGCCGACCTCGCCGAAAGAAAGCTCAAAAAAATAGAGGCTTCGCGCGCCGAGATACTGGCTCAGGCTGGCAAAGAAGCCGACGAACTTCTTACTCATGGCCGCGAGGGCGGCATGGCCAAGGAAAAGGAACTTGTCGCCGCCGGAGAGGCCGCGGCCGAATCGCTTTTGAAAGACGCCGAGAGCCGGGCCAAAGAAATGAAGGTCCAGGCAATAGCCGAAAGCAAGGAAGAAGTAGCCAAACTCATCGTTCTCGGGATGGAGCAAGCCATGACATCTCCGCCCAAGGCGGGTAAAAAATAAAACAATGACCATTGCCGCACAATACGCCAGAGCGCTTTATACTTTGGCAGAAAAAAATGAAAAAGAGGGCAGGACATATCTGAAAAATTTGCGCCAGGCGCTTGAACATCACGGACACATCAAACTTCTGCCGCAGATTTTTTCCGAATACAAGAAACTGGCGCTGGCTCGGGAGCGCGCGGAACTCCACAAAAAAATAACTCCGGAAAGCGAACGAACGAGAACTCTTCTGGAACTTTACCGGAAAATGACGGCGACGAATAACGAATTATGATGGTTACAATGACGATGACAATGAAATTAAGAAAATGCAAAAATTCATAGAACAATTCAAAAAAGAGATAGAAAACTTCGCGCCGACGGCGAGAAAGGAAGGCGGCGGCATCGTGACGCGGGTCAGCGACGGAGTCGCCGAAATCGACGGGCTGGAAAACGCGGTCATGTCGGAAATGGTCCGTTTCGAAACGGCGCACGGCAAAGCGCTTAAGGAAGCCGTCGAATCGCGCGGCGACGTCTACGGCGTAATTTTAAATCTTGAAGAGGGAAGCGTCCGGGTCATAATTCTCGGCGACGACGGACGCGTGGCCGAAGGCATGCCGGTCGCGTCGACAGGAGAAGTTCTTTCCATTAACGTCGGTGAAGCCTTGATGGGCCGCGTTGTTTCGCCGCTCGGCGAACCGCTCGACGGCGCCGGCCCCATCGCCGCCAAAAAGAGAAATCCGATAGAGCGCGAGGCCTACGGCGTCATGGACCGCTTCGGCGTGAACACGCCGCTCCACACCGGCATCAAAGCCATCGATTCGATGATACCCATCGGACGCGGACAGCGCGAGCTCATAATCGGCGACCGGTACACCGGCAAGACCACCATCGTCATCGACACGATACTGAACCAGAAAAATGAACCGAAGGAATCGCGACCGATTTGTATTTACGTCGCCATCGGGCAAAAAGAATCGAAAACGGCGCGGCTTGTCCAGACCCTCCGCGAAAAGGGGAGTTTGGAATATTCCATTGTCGTCGACGCCGGCGCTTCGGCTCCGGCGGCGCTCCAGTATCTAGCCCCTTTTGCCGGCGCAGCGATCGGCGAATATTTCATGGAACAGGGCAAGGATGCGCTGGTGATTTACGACGATCTTTCAAAGCACGCAGTCGCTTACCGCCAGCTTTCGCTTCTTCTCCGCCGTCCTCCTGGACGAGAAGCCTATCCGGGCGACGTTTTTTATCTCCACTCCCGCCTTTTGGAGCGCGCCGCCAGGCTTTCAAAAGAAAAAGGCGGCGGTTCGCTGACGGCTTTGCCCATCATCGAAACTCAGGAGGGCGACGTTTCCGGTTACATTCCGACAAACGTAATTTCGATAACCGACGGACAGATTTTTCTCGAAACGGACCTTTTTAACAAAGGCATGCGTCCGGCCATCAACGCCGGCATATCCGTTTCGCGCGTTGGTTCGGCGGCGCAGACCAAAGCCATGAAAAAAGTTTCGGGACGCATCAAGCTCGAACTCGCGCAATTCCGCGAACTCGAAGCATTTATGCAGTTTTCGCAGGACCTCGACGCGGACACCAAGAAGCGCATCGACGCCGGACAGCGCCTGATGGCTGTCCTGAAACAAAAAAACGGCGAGCCGATGCCGTTCGAACGCCAGGCGGTTTCCATTTACGCCGCCGTAAACGGCTATCTGGCCAAAGTCGCGATAGATAAAGTTCCAGAATTCGAGGAGAAACTTCTGGCTTTCATCGGTTCGGACGCTCCGGAAATATTCAGGAACATCGGGCATTCGGGCGACATAACGCCGGAGACCGAAGAAAACCTCAAAATGGAACTCGTGAAATTCACCGAAGCGCACCCCTCGCTATTCGGCGTGTAAAATCATGGCAGGCCTCAAACAAATAAAAAATAAAATCAGGAGCGTCGAAAAAACGCAGACCGTGACCAGGGCCATGGAGGCGGTTTCGGCCGCCAAAATGCGCAAGGCGCAGTCGCGCGCCATTGCCGGCCGCGCTTACGCCCGAGCCGCCGCGGCCATCCTGGCACGTGTTTCCGGTTCGTTCAAAACCGCGAATTATCCTTTAATGCGGGCGCGGAAAGTTAATCGTGCGCTCTATATTGTCATCACCAGCGACAAGGGCCTTGCCGGGGCGTTGAACTCCGCGGTTTTGCGGACGGCGTCCGGCGACATCGCCGCGCGCGGCCTTTCAGCCGATTCGGTTTCAATTATCGCCGTCGGGCGGAAGGCCAACGACTTTTTTTCGAAGCGCGGCTTCAAAGTGGAAATTTTCCATCCAAACACCGAACGGATTTCTTCCGAACTAATCAGGGAAATCGTCAACGAAGCCGCTTTCCGTTTTCAGGACGGGGCCATCGACGAAGTAAAAATCGCGTATCAGAATTTCCGCTCTACTTTCGAGCAGATTCCGATATTGAGGGTGATTTTTCCGCTGTCGCTCGAAGAACTCGAAAAAGTAGTCCATGACATTCTGCCGGCGCGCGGGACATTTTCGGAAATCAAAAACGGAGCGTATCCGGGCGTTTACACAATCGAGCCGTCAGAGGAAGAAGTGCTCGACGCCGTTCTTCAGCGCCTCGCCGGGATATTCGTTTACCACGCGCTGCTGGAATCCCAGGCTTCGGAGCACAGCGCCCGCATGGTCGCGATGAAGTCGGCTTCCGACAAGGCGGGGGAGATGGAACACGCTTTGACGCTGCGGTTCAACAAGGCGCGGCAGGCGACCATCACTCGCGAGGTCAGCGAAATAATAAGCGGAATGGAAGCGATGGCAAATTAGCGAATGGCTAATGGCGAAGAGCAAATAGAAAATAGAAAAACAATTATTAATAAACATAATTTTAGGTACTATGCTGTAGCATAGCACTCATAAATAAAATGCAAAAAGGAAAAATAACGCAAATAATAGGGCCGGTCGTCGACGTATATTTCGAGGGAAAAAAATTGCCGGCATTGAGAAACGCGCTTGAAGTATCGATACCCGCCTCCGCCAACTCGGCCTTCGTAGCCACTTCGGCGAAGGAGGCGGCTACGGCGGGCAAGGAAAGAAAAATCATTCTCGAAGTGGCCCAGCATGTCGGCCTCGGACGCGTCCGCACCATCGCTTTGCAGGATACGGCCGGACTGTCGCGCGGAGCGGAAGTTATCGACACTGGCGGGCCGGTTTCCGTGCCAGTGGGCGAAAAAACTCTCGGCAGGCTTTTCAACGTTATTGGAGACACTATCGACGGCAAGCCGTCACCCGAAGGCGCTCCCAAGCTCCCGATTCACCGCGAAGCCCCGCAGTACAAAGACCAGCGCATCAAAGCGGAAGTTTTCGAAACGGGTATCAAGTCAATCGACCTTTTGGCGCCGTTCATCAAGGGAGGCAAAGTCGGACTCTTCGGCGGCGCCGGAGTCGGCAAAACCGTTTTAATGCAGGAACTCATCAGGAACGTCGCAACCGAGCACGGCGGCTATTCGGTATTCGCCGGAGTCGGCGAGCGCGTGCGCGAAGGCAACGACCTTTACCGCGAAATGGAGGAATCGGGCGTGCTTTCGAAAACAGCTTTGGTTTTCGGGCAGATGAACGAAGTCCCGGGCGCGAGAGCCCGCGTCGGGCTTTCCGGCCTGACCATGGCGGAATACTTCCGCGACGAAATGGGCAAGGACGTGCTTTTTTTCATGGACAACATTTTCCGCTTCGTGCAAGCCGGCTCGGAAGTATCCTCGCTTCTCGGACGCATGCCGTCGGCGGTCGGTTATCAGCCGACTCTTTCGGAAGAAATGGGCCAACTCCAGGAACGCATCACTTCGACCAAAAAGGGCTCGATTACTTCCGTCCAGGCGATTTACGTGCCGGCGGACGACCTGACCGACCCGGCGCCGGCGACCACTTTCACACACCTTGATTCGACAATCGTTCTTTCGCGCCAATTGGCGTCGCTCGGCATTTATCCGGCCATCGACCCGCTTGAATCGAACTCGACCGCGCTCGAGCCGGAAATCGTCGGCCAGGAGCACTACCAAACGGCCATGCGCACCAAACAGGTTCTCCAACGCTACAAAGATTTACAGGATATCATCGCCATTCTCGGCATAGAGGAACTCTCGGACGACGACAAGCAGACAGTTTACCGCGCTCGGAAAATCCAGCGTTTCCTTTCACAGCCGTTCGCGGTAGGCGAGGTCTTCACAGGCAGGCCAGGCAAGTATGTTTCTCTTCCGGAAACCATACGCGCTTTCCGCGAAATTCTCGACGGCAGGCACGACGACAAGCCGGAGAGCGCCTTTTATATGAAAGGCGGAATAGACGAAGTCAAAGCGGAATAAAAATGCCGATTAAACCGAAGTGCGACAAGTGCGGAAAAGAACTTAATATATTCGGAGCTTTGATGTTCAGTCCTCCCGACAAGAAAGGCAATACGAAAAAATTTCACATCTGCGTTGATTGTTTCAAAAAAATCGCCGCATCAATGAAAAAGAAAAAATGAGAGTTATTATCGCAAAAGTTGACGAAACTTATTTTGACGGGGAAGCTGATTCTCTTACAGCGCCCGGCGCCGATGGCGAGATGACGATTTTGTCCAAGCATATGCCGCTGGTCACGACCCTGAAACCGGGCACGGTGATAGTGCGTACCGCAAAGGATACGAAAGAATTTCCTATTGATGGCGGAGTTTTGGAGGTCCGCCAAGAGGGCGCAACTGTGATTTTGTAGATGGAAAAAAATCTCCAGGCCAACGTTTGGAAATACACGCTATTATTGATTTCCAACAAGCGGGTTTTTGTGGCGATTTTGGGAGCTTATTATCTGACCATACCGGGCGTTACTCCTCAGTGGATTGGAACAATTTTACTAGCTGGAAGCCTCGCCGGTTTTTTGTTTGAAATTCCGAGCGGGTATGTTTCCGACAAAATCGGACATAAAAAGGCGCTTGTTATTTCAAGGGCATTAATGCTGATATCGACAATTTTGTTTCTTGTAGCGGACAAAATAATTTTTTTGGTGCTTGCGTCGATTTTTATGAGCGTCAGCAACGCTTTTCACAGTGGCACAGGCAGCGCTTTCATGCATGAGACATTAAGGGGACTTAACAGAGAAAAGGATTATTCGAGAATAATGGGCAAAGTCAGCTCGATAGGATTCGCGGTGCCGATAATTCTTATGGTTCTGATTCCATTTTTGGTGAGCATCAGCTATAAAATTCCATTTGTCATTTCGCTAGTTATCGATTTAATCGGGTTGTTCACGGCGATTTCTTTAGTTAAACCATCTGTTCCACAGGAAAACATAGAAGAAATTAATGCGACTGATTTCAGACAAGTAATGCGCGAGGGGTATCATTTGAAATTTTTCAGATTCGCCGTATTCTCTGGGATTATCGGGGGTATGCTTATTGGAGTAAGCGCGTTTCGTGCGCCGTATCAATTGATTATGGAAATACCGGTTATCTGGTTCGGTGTATTTTTTGGCATAGGCCGGGCGCTTGCATCGCTAATGCTCGCATATAGCGGAAAAATAAAAGAATTAACTAATAACATATATCATTTTTATAAATTACAACTCGTGCTTTATTCAATTCTGATTTTGATTTTGGGAACTGTATCAGTTCCATGGGTAGTGGTTATTGTTTTTATTGTGGTTAACGCTTTTCAGTGGGGATTAAGTCAGGCTGATACTGGCTATCTGCTGGAAATCATTAGAACAAGTAAGTTTAAAGCAACGCTTTTATCAGTTTGTTCGCAAATTGATAAAGCTTTTATGGCAATTTCCGGTTTCGGACTTGGATTTGCAATCGAGCGCTTGTCTTACAGTTTGGGATTTTTATATTTGGGAATTGCTTTCGTCGCGCTTCTGTTACCGCTCTATCTGTATATAATTAAAAACAAAGGTACCAGCTTGCCGGAGCCGCTAAAATAAACCAATGAAGAAGATAGTCATCGCCTCGAAAAATCCGGTAAAAATAAACGCCACCCTCAACGGCTTCCAAAAAATGTTTCCGGCGGAAACTTTCGAAATCGAAGGCATACAGGTTCCTTCTGGGGTAAGTGAACAGCCGCTTAGCGATTCGGAAGTTTTTCAGGGCGCGTGGAACAGGGCGGACAACGCCTCAAAAGCCGTTCCGGGCGCAGACTTCTGGATAGGCATAGAGAGCGGAGTGGAAGAAAAGAACGGCGAGATGGAAGCGTTCGCCTGGATTGTGGCAAAAGATAAAAACGGCAAATTCGGCAAGGGCAGAACGGGAACTTTTTTTCTGCCGCCGAGAGTCGCCGAACTTATAAAACAGGGGAAAGAACTGGGCGAAGCCGATGATATAGTTTTTCAGAGAAAAAATTCAAAACAGGAAAATGGCGCAGTCGGCATTTTGACCGGCGACGCCGTTGACAGGACGAAGTTTTATACCGAAGCCGTGATATTTGCTTTAATTCCATTCAAGAACGAAGAGCTTTATTAATGCTAAAATCCCCGTATGGGCGGAACTTCAGCAGAAAGAATTCAAAGAATCAGGGATGAAATCAGGTCGACCAATGCAGACGCTTTTTTGCTTTTTAACCACGAACTTTCCGGACAGCCGGGAACGAGATACTTGTCCGGCTTTTCCGGGACCGAATCGGTTTTGCTTATAGGGGAAAAAGAAAAATCTATTTTCACCGACGGACGTTATTTATCGCAGACAAAAGAGGAATGCGGGGATTTCGAGCTTATGCCGACGCGCTGGGCCTCCTTTTGGGAAGATTTCGAAAAAATTTGCCGGAAGCTCAACTTGAAAAAGCTCGTTGTTGACCCCGCGCGGACCGGCTACGGCTCAATCTTGAAGCTTAATGAAAAGTTAAAAGACGTTTCCGTGACGGGCGCCGAAAATATTTTGCAGAAAATACGCGCCGTAAAAGACGAAACCGAGCTCTTACAGATTAAGAAAGCCGCCAACATTGCTATGGAAGCTTTCGAAGAATTTTTGCCGAGCGTTAAAGAGGGAATAACGGAAAAAGAACTTGCCGTCAAACTGGAAACTTCGATTAGGGAAAAAGGCGCGGAAAAAATTTCTTTCGACCTTATTGTCGTATCCGGGAATAATGGGGCGAAACCCCACGGAAAACCCTCGGATAAAAAAATAACGAAAGGGGAACTGATTACTTTCGATTTCGGCTGTTTTTTCAACGGCTATGCTTCGGACGTAACGCGGACGATTGCCGTCGGCCGGGTTTCAGAAAAGCTGGCTGAAATTTACGAAACGGTAAAAACAGCGCAGGAACTCGGACTTAAAGCCGCCAAAGCCGGGATTTCCGGCGCGGAACTCGATGAAATATGCCGGAGTTATGTTTCCGGCAAAGGATACGGCGATTATTTTTTGCACGGCACGGGGCACGGCCTCGGTATGGAAGTGCACGAACTCCCGTACGTGTCTGCCGATAACAAAGAACCTATGCCTGAAAATTCGGTAATAACCATTGAACCGGGGATTTACATAGAGGGCGTCGGCGGCGCGCGCATTGAAGACACGGTCGTTCTCAAAAAAAACGGCAACATAAATCTATGCGGCAATCTCGGAAAAAATCTTGAAGTTTTAAGTTTATCCTGACGATTATTTAAAAAACAAAAACAGCCGCATAAGTTGCGACTGTTTTTCCGGCGGGTTCGCCGGTGAAGTTACATATTTTTCTTTTCGAGCGCCGTCCACAAAGCGAACACCGCGACCAATATTCCGAGAAGAGCCGTCGAGGCGGACGTGCCGTAGGACATTATCGCGATTAAAACGCCTAACGCCGCGTTTACCCACTGTTTCCACATGTTTTTTTATGCGATTTACTCGACCTTTGCGATTGCGTCATAAAAGACGTTTCGCACTAAAAATATTATAGCATATAGGCCCAAGTTTCGTTTTGATAATCCATTTTTGTAATAGAAACGATGATAGTTTACAATCAATTTTAATATCGTAAATAAAAAAATGTCTTGGATAACAATATTGGGTTTAATAGCCGCAACGCTTACAGCAACATCGTTTTTTCCTCAGGTTTTGAAATGCTGGAGAACCGGACAGACAAAGGATATTTCGTTGCCGATGTATCTGATAATAAACACAGGTTTTTTCCTCTGGATTATATACGGCTTTTTAATAAGCGATTTGCCGCTTATCGCGGCAAACATAGTCGCTTTTCTGGCCGCGTCTTTAATTCTTTTTTTCAAGCTGAAAAACGGATAAGGTTTGGACAATTAAACCAATAATAACATTACTGTTTGGCTTTGCTCAGGCGGGGTTTTTGTGCTAAAATTAGGGCAAATTTAAGCACCCTGCCTCTTGTTTGTCGCAAGGCGGGTATGAAGGGCGGTGGTGTTTTATTTTTGTAATGCCAAAGAAAACCCTAAAAAAAGAGGACAAAACCGAAGAAAAAAAAGACGTTTTCGGCAATGAAAACGGCGGCTCGTATACCGCAAAGGACATTTACGTCCTTGAGGGGCTGGACCCCGTGCGGAAGCGTCCAGGAATGTACATCGGCTCGACCGGCCCGGACGGTCTTCACCATCTGATCTGGGAAGTAGTCGATAACTCCATAGACGAGGCGATGGCCGGTTTCGCGAAGAACATAACCGTGGAACTTCTTCCCAAAAATCACGTTAGTGTCACCGACGACGGCCGCGGCATTCCGGTAGAAACTCATCAGCAAACCAAAAAATCGGCGCTGGAAACGGTTTTGACCACGCTTCACGCCGGAGGAAAATTCGGCGGCGAATCCTATAAAGTATCGGGCGGGCTGCACGGCGTCGGCGTGTCCGTGGTTAACGCGCTTTCCGAATGGCTGCGGGTCGAAGTTTCTCGGGACGGAGCTCTATGGATGCAGGAATACAAACGGGGAAAGCCCCAGGCCAAAGTAAAAAAAATAGGGACCTCAAGCGGAAGCGGCACCAAAGTAATTTTTTCTCCCGACCTCGAAATTTTCTCCGTGGTGGAATTCAACGAAAAAAGAATTATTGAACATTTCCGGCAGCAGGCTTATCTTACCAAGGGTTTGCGGATAAATTTTTTGGACAAGAGAAAAACGCCGTTTTCGTTTTACGGATTCTGCTTCGAAGGCGGCGTCCTTTCGTTTGTCAAATATCTTGCGTCCAGCGAAAAACTTTTACAGGATGAAATTTTTTACGTGCATAAGGAAAGCGATTCATCAGAAAAAAAATCGGGACGCGGGAAAATGGAAGTCGAAGCGGCTTTTGCCTATGTCGACGATTTCAACATCAAAGAACTTAGCTTCGCCAACAACATTTACACGCCGGACGGCGGCATGCATTTGACGGGGTTCCGTTCAGCCATGACGAGAAGCCTGAACAACTATGCCAGAAGCGAGAATTATTTAAAGGAGAAAGACGAGAATCTCACCAGCGACGACACGCGCGAAGGTCTGGTGGCGGTCGTTTCGTTGAAATTAAGGGAACCGCAGTTCGAGGGGCAGACGAAAGCGCGGCTCGGCAATCCGGACGCGAGAACCGCGGTTGAGGCTGTGGTTAACGAGGCATTGAAAGAATTTTTGGAAAAGAGGCCGGGCGAAGCCAGAAAAATAATAGAAAAAGTGATACTCGCGGCCAAAGCCCGCATGGCGGCCAAGGCGGCCAAAGACACGGTTTTGAGAAAAGGCGCTTTGGAAGGACTTACTCTGCCGGGAAAGCTTGCCGACTGCAGCTCCCGTAACGCCGAAGAATCCGAACTTTTCATAGTTGAGGGAGACAGCGCGGGCGGCAGCGCGAAGGCGGGACGCGACAGGAGGACTCAGGCCATTCTTCCGGTGAAAGGAAAAATTTTAAACGTGGAAAAAACGCGTCTCGACAAGATGCTCGCGAATCAGGAAATCAGGTCGTTGGTCGTGGCGCTTGGCACGGCAATAGCGGACAATTTCGATTTGAAAAAACTCCGTTACCACAAGGTAGTGCTGATGAGCGACGCCGACGTGGATGGCGCCCACATCAGAACGCTTTTCCTGACGCTTTTCTACCGCTATTTCCCGCAATTAATAGAAAAGGGACATCTTTATATCGCGCAACCGCCACTTTACCGGATACAGTCGGGCAAGGAGGTGAGATACGCCTTCAGCGACCCCGAGAAAGACAAAACGGTTGAAGAACTGCAGAAGTTAAAAGCACAAAAAGGGAAAGGGGGCAAAAAAGAAATTACGGAGGAAATCCAAGCCGAAGCAGTTCAGGAATCCGAAGGCGGAGAATCTTTGGAAGACAAAAATAAAATTCCGGGTATCAATATACAGCGTTATAAAGGGCTCGGAGAAATGAACCCCGACCAGCTTTGGGAAACGACAATGAACCCCGAAAAAAGGATTTTAAAAATCGTCACGGTTGAAGACAGCGAGAAAGCCGACCGCCTGTTCAATATTTTAATGGGAGACCTTGTCGAGCCGAGAAAGCAATTCATTCAGGCCTATGCAGGAGAAGTCAGGAATTTGGACATATAAAGGGCATTAAGCCCTTTGTTCCGACAGCGCTCGGACAAAATAAAAAGCATAGTTTTTCACTTTGCGTCCTCGCTCGTCGGAATAACTTGATTTTTGGGCAGTTTTCTTGTATCTTTTGGGAACCTATGTTCGGACGCATTAAGATATTTTTTCAAGAAACAAGGCAGGAACTTCGCCACGTCAACTGGCCGACCAGGAAAGAAGCGGTCAGGCTTACTGCTTTCGTGATTGTTCTTTCCATAGCGCTCGCGGTTTTTTTGGGGGCTTTTGATTATCTTTTGACTTATATTCTCAAAAAATTCATCCTTAAAGTTTAAAAAATGTCACGGTGCGTAACATTTTTTCATTTGGTTCCCTGCCGGCCGAAGCCTCGGCGCAGGCGGGGCTCGCCGCAAATCCCGCCTTGGCGGGACTTGCGGACTCGCTGCCAAATGTAAATAAAAACATTCACATAACAAAAAGATGAAAGAGTCAATGCAAAGAACAAAAGAGGAACTCAGACAGTGGTTCGCCGTTCATACCCAGTCCGGCTACGAAGAAGCGGTGGCCAGATATCTCAAGCAGAGAATAGAGTCGCTTTCCATGACCGACAAGATTTTTGACGTCATTGTCCCGAAGGAAAAGAAAATAAAAGTAAAAAGCGGGAAGAGAGAAACAATCGAAGAGAAAATATATCCCGGATACGTTCTCGTAAATATGATTCTAACCGAAGATTCCTGGTACGTTGTCAGAAACACGCCCCGCGTTGACGGTTTTGTCGGCCCGGACAAGACTACGCCGACGCCTCTTTCCGAGGAGGAGATCCAGTCGCTTTTGAACAGAATGGGCAGAGACGAAAGCAGTTTCAAGGTTGACTTTCGCGTCGGCGACCTGGTTAAAATAATAGACGGACCCTTTAAGGAATATGAAGGCAAAATCTCCGAAGTCGACGAGGAAAAGGGCCGCCTTAAAGTCATGGTGCCGATATTCGGCAGGGACACCGCGGTTGATTTGGACGCGTTGCAAGTTAAAAAGGTATAACATAATGCGAAACTACAAATTAACTATGCGAATCATGCGAAAATTTTCGCGGCATTCGCATACGATTTCGCATCGTTAGCATTATATATTCATGGCAAAACCGATAAAAACAATAATAAAAATCCAGATTCAGGCGGGGGCCGCCAATCCCGCGCCGCCGATAGGAACGGCGCTTGGACCCCAGGGAGTGAACATTCAGGAATTCTGCAAACAGTTCAATGACGCCACAAAAGAAATGGCCGGCGACGTTGTTCCGGCGGAAATAACAATCTTCGAGGACAGAAGTTTCACCTTTAAGTTGAAAACGCCGCCGGCGTCGGCTCTTCTTAAAAAAGCAGCCGGCCTGGAAAAAGGCTCGAAGGATCCGCTTAAATCGAAAGTAGGAAAAGTTACCAAGGAAGACGTCAAAAAAATTGCCGAAAGAAAAATGGCTGATTTGAACACGGACAACATCGAAGCGGCAATGAAGATAGTTGAAGGAACAGCCAAAAGCATGGGGATTACGGTCGAAGGCTGAATCCTCAAATTATCGAGGGTACAGCGCGCGATGAGAGGATTACGGTAGAATAAAAAATAAGTGGAGAAAAATCCTTATCCCGGGAAATTCATAGTTTTCGAAGGACTGGACGGTTCCGGACAGACAACGCAGTCGTCTCTTTTGGAAAAATATACGGCCGGAATGGGCATAAAAACAATCCTGACTAAAGAGCCGACCAAAGAAAGCGCGGCCGGAATGGAAATAAGAGAAGTACTCGGGCATAAAAAAGAAATAAGCCCGGAAGAACTCCAAAAACTTTTTGCCGAAGACAGAAAAGAGCACTTAAAAAAAACCATCATTCCCGCGCTTAAAGAGGGAAACGCAGTTATTTCCGACAGATACTTTTTTTCCAGCCTTGCTTTCGGCTCGCTTGAATGTGATTTGGAATGGCTGATTTCCATAAATAATAATTTCCTTTTGCCTGACGCAACTTTTGTTTTGATGGTCAAGCCGGAAACGTCCGTTGAAAGAATTTCAAAGCGCGGCCTGGAAACCACACTTTTTGAAAAACTGGATAAATTGCGCAAGGTAGCCGAGAATTACAGGAAGTTCGAAGGGCGGTTCGAGAATCTGTTTTTTATAGACGGGGATCGTCCGATAGAAGAGATTCATAAAGAGATTGCCGAAAAGGTTACCGGCATTTTAAAATAACGCAAGAAGGCTCGTTCGAGGGAATATCAATATGTCAAAATATACGCCTACAATCGGCCTAGAAGTCCATGCCGAATTGAAAACGCGGACGAAGATGTTCTGCGATTCGATTAACGACGCGGACGCTTCGACTTCGCTCAGTGCAGGCGAAAAACGCCCCAATAAAAACGTCTGCCCGGTCTGTCTCGGCCATCCCGGAACCTTGCCAGTCATCAACAAAAGCGCCGTGGAGTCCGTCATCAAAGTCGGGCTTGCGCTCGGAGGCAAAATAAGCGAATTAAGCAAATTCGACCGCAAGAATTATTTTTATCCCGACCTTCCGAAGGCTTATCAGATTTCACAATACGACCAGCCGCTTGTCGAAGGGGGGAATCTTATGGGAATCAGAATAACCCGCATACATCTCGAGGAAGACACGGGAACCCTTATTCACGGAACAGACGAAAAAGGAAAAGATATTACTTTGGTTGATTTCAACCGCGCGGGCGTGCCGCTTATGGAACTGGTAACCGAGCCCGATATCAAAAACGCCGAACAAGCAGTCGCTTTTGGAAAAGAATTGCGTCTGATTTTGCGCTACCTCGGAGTTTCGGACGCCGATATGGAAAAGGGGCATATGCGTCTTGAGGCCAATGTTTCCATCAGCAAAGATTCAAAGCTCGGCACGAAAGTCGAGGTAAAAAATATAAATTCGTTCAGGTCACTCGGTTCAGCGATAGATTATGAAATAAAGCGCCAGGAAGAAGTTCTTGGGAAGGGAGAAAAGGTGATACAGGAAACGCGCGGATGGGACGATTCCAAGCAAAGAACTTTTTCCCAGCGTCTCAAAGAGGAAGCGCACGACTACAGATATTTCCCGGAACCGGATTTGCCGCCGATGGAACCGACAAAAGTTTTCGATATAGAAGACATGAAAAGGCATTTGCCGGAACTTCCTTCGCAAAAGCGGGAAAGATTTATGAAAGAATTCGGACTTTCGGATAAACAAGCATCGCTGCTTGTCGACGACAAGAATTTCGCCGACTTTTTCGAGGCGGCAGTAAGCGAGCTTGCGACAAGGGACGAGCTTAAAACGGCGACTATCGAAAAAAAGCCGAAAGAGCTCCTTTTCAACTATCTTACGAGTGATTTTGCCGGGCTTATGAACGAATCGGAAACGATGTTTTCTGACATGAAAATAAGCCCAAGGCAATTCGCGGAACTCATTGATTTTATAGCTGACGGAAAAATAATGAGCCGCCAAGCCAAAGACATTTTGAAAAGAATGTTCGAAACTGGCGAAGACCCTGAAGTAATAATTTCAAAAGAAGGCATGGAAACCGTTTCAGACGAAGGAAGTTTGAAAAGTGCGATACTCGGAGTTTTAAGCGAAAACAAACAAGCAATCGACGATTTCAAAAAGGGAAAATCCGCAAGCCTGCAGTTTCTTGTTGGAAAATCTATGGCTAAGCTACGCGGACGCGGCAATCCGGAAACGATAAGAAAAATTCTTGAAGAGGAATTGAAAAACTAATCCTGGCCTAGACCTGATTGCAGAAATTTTTTCACCAGCTTATTTGCCTCTGTTAAGTTTTTTACCCAGATTATTTCTTTATCTTTTTTGAACCAGGTCATCTGGCGTTTGGCGAAGTTTAAAGTATTTTTATTCATCAACTCAATCGCTTCTTTTAGGGAAATTTTTTCGTTGAGATAATCTATAATTTCTTTGTAGCCGATAGCGTCGAAAGCTATTTGCCGCCCGCCGTATTTTTTAACCAATCTTTTTACTTCGCCAACAAGCCCACTTTTCACCATTTTATCGGCTCTCTTATAAATCCTTTTTTTAAGAACTTCCGCAGGAAATCTTACGCCTATTTTCAAAGTTTTGAAAAGTTTTTCGCCCTTTTTTCTCTGCGCCGAAAAAGGCTTATTGGTTAAAATAGTTACCTCGAGGGCGCGGACGACGCGGCGCGGGTTTTTCCCGTCCACTATATAGGCGGCTTCAGGGTCTCGTTCAACAAGCTCACGATAAACAGCCTCCAAGCCTTCTTTTTTTATTTTGTTTTCTATTTTTCTCCGGAGAGCCGGATTCGGCTTTACGGAAGGAATATCAAGGTTTTCGGTTACCGCTTTAACGTAAAGACCCGTGCCGCCCGTGAGAATCGGGAGTTTACCTTCTTTGATTATTTTATTTATCGCCTCAATTGCGTCTTTTTTGTATTCTGCAACAGTATATTCTTCGTCCGGATTTTTTATGTCTATTAAGTAGTGATGGATGCCGTACGAATATACTAGCCTCGTCGCCCCGACGGCAGTCGGGGCGCTCAATTTCTCATCTGCTCGCTTTGGACTCGCAGGAGAAATTGGCGGTTTTGCCGTGCCGATATCCATTCCTTTGTAAATCTGACGGGAGTCGGCTGAAACGACCTCGCCGTTGAATCTATTGGCGATTTTCACAGCCAAATCTGTCTTTCCGGAGGCGGTAGGGCCTACAATTACTATTATTTTGGGAATATGGTTTTCCACAGGGGTTGTTGACGGGCTGGTTGGTTGAATTAAGCTATAGACTGCATCTTCATAAAAGGGGGTTTACTATAGCCGAAGAAAGCACCCCAAAATAAAGACCAAATGGGAGTAAAATCCCAATCAGAGAAGAGCCGCCGGCTCTTCCGAAAAAGCCCATCGACGCCTCGCGCGCACGAGGGCTTTTCACTTTTTATATGACTTTTTCTTCTATTTCCTTCTTTATTTTTTCCAAAACTTCTTTAACGGAAATTTCGTTTTCCTGTCCGCGGCGGTAATGCCTGACGCTGACAGTCCCGTTTTTTTCTTCTTTTTCGCCGACGACAAGAACATAAGGAATTTTTTGCATTTCGGCTTCGCGGATGCGCTTGCCGAGCGTTTCGTTGGCATCCGTCATTTCAACTCTGATATTTTCCTTTTTCAATTCTTCATTTATTTTTTCGGCATACTTTTCCAGCTTTTCACTAAGAGGCAAAATTGCGACTTGGACTGGCGAGAGCCATAGAGGAAAAGCTCCGGCATAGTGTTCGATAAGAAAAGCAATCGTGCGCTCGATTGCCCCAATGGAAGAGCGATGCACCACGAAGGCGCGATGCTCTTTTCCGTCTTCCCCTATATATGTGAGATTAAATCTCTCCGGCATGCATAAGTCGTATTGGACCGTGAAGGCGGTATCTTCTTTGTCATTGGCATTCTTCATCTGAATATCAATTTTTGGTCCGTAAAATGCCGCTTCATCTTTGGCCTCCACAAAGTCAACGCCGCGTTTTTTCATCAGTTTCCTTAAAAGACTTTCCGCTTTCTCCCAGCCGACGTCGTTTTTGTAATATTTTTCGGCATTATTACGGTCGCCCAAGGAAAGCCGGTAATGATAATGTTTGCCCATTTTAAGTCCAAGCACGCCGTTGGCGTATTCTATTAAGTCGAGCGCCTTGCCCATTTCCATAACAGCTTCTTCTTCGTTTTTACAGATGATATGGGCGTCGGCAAGGCAGAACGTTCTGACTCTCTGCAGTCCCATAAGTTCTCCCGATTGTTCATAACGATATAATTTCGCGAGCTCGGCTATTCGCACCGGAAGATTACGGTAGCTCCACGGACGGCGCAAATAGAGTTCGAAATGATGTGGGCAGGTCATGGGCCGGAGCATGAATTTTTCGTCGTCGATATCAATCGGCGCGTACATCGAATCTTTGAAGTGCGGATAGTGGCCGGATTTGCGATAAAGGTCCAGTTTGGCGATGTCCGGGGTATAAACATGCGAATAACCGCGTTTTATTTCTTCGTCGACTATAAAACGCTCGAGTTCGCGCCTTATTACCGACCCTTTCGGGGTTAAAAGCGGCAAACCCTTGCCGACGGCGTCCGAGAAAGCAAAAAGGTCGAGTTTCGGCCCGAGTTCTTTATGGTCGCATTTTTCCGAACCCTCTTTTTTAGATATTTTTCGCATTGAGAAATTATAAGCCCGACAGGGTGTTTTTTAAAGCCCTGACACTTAACAAACCCAGCTGCCTGATGTATTATTGAAAAAATGCTCGACATAAAACTTCTCCGGGAAGACGCGGAAAAAGTCAAAAAGGCGATAAAGCTGAAAGGGGCGGACCCTAAAATCGTCGACGATTTCCTGAAACTGGACGGCGGCTGGCGTAAAATAACGGCAGAGCTCGAGGGGCTTCGCCGCGAACAAAAAGAACTTGCCGAAGAGCGCGACATAGACGCAGCCAAGGGCGTAAAAGAAAAAATAAAAATAAAAGAGGAAGAATTGTCCGAACTCGAAGGTGAACGGCTTTCGATATGGCTGAACATACCGAATCTTTCGAGCGAAGACACTCCGGTAGGCGAGAACGAGGCGTCCAATAAATTTTTGCGTTCGTGGGGAGAACCCAGAAAGTTTGATTTTAAACCAAAAGACCATTTAGAGCTTGGAGAGTCGCTCGGAATAATAGACACGAAAAAAGCGGCGGAGGTTTCTGGAACCCGCTTCGGTTATTTAAAGGGAGATATGGTACTTCTTGAATTCGCGTTGGTCCAGTATGGTTTTAAAATTTTGGGAGATGAAAAAATTCTCAAAAAAATAGCCGACAAGGTTAAACCGGGATACAGTCCGAAGCCGTTCGTGCCGGTTATCCCGCCCGTTCTCATAAAGCCGGAAGTTTTTCAAAAAATGGCCCGTCTTGAGCCGACGGAAGAACGATATTATATTCCAAGCGATAATATGTATCTGATCGGCAGCGCGGAACACACACTCGGCCCGCTGCACATGAACGAAACACTGAAAGAAAAAGAACTGCCGCTTCGTTACGTCGGCTTCTCGACGGCTTTCAGAAGGGAAGCGGGTTCGTACGGAAAGGACGTAAAGGGAATTCTCCGGGTCCATCAGTTCGACAAACTGGAAATGGAATCTTTCACTTTGCCGGAGAATTCCTTGACCGAACAGGAATTCATAGTCGGGATTCAGGAATATCTTATGCAATCCCTCGAGTTGCCGTATCAAGTGATAATTTGCTCAACCGGCGACCAGGGCGGGCCGGACTTCCGTCACATAGATTTGGAAACCTGGATGCCGGCGCAGAACAAATATCGCGAGACGCATTCCGCCGACCTTATGAACGATTACCAATCAAGAAGGCTAAACACGAAAGTGAAAAGGGAAAACGGCGATTCCCAATTCATCCATATGAACGACGCCACCACTTTCGCTATCGGCCGGACGCTCATCGCCATTCTTGAAAATTATCAGACAAAAGACGGGAAAATTGAAGTTCCCAAAGTTCTCCAAGATTATGTCGGCAAAAAAATCATCGGTTAACCCCGTTAGATTTTTTGATTTATTGTCAAGCGCGAGCTTAAGATCGTTTCGGAAAAGGTATTCCGCAAAATTGCGATGATTTCAAAATCTGACGGGGTTAACAAAAATAATGGGGAAAAGAACGGGGTACGCACCTGGATTGAACTGAACGCCGGCGCCTGCGGGCGAAACATTAAAAGTTTCAGGAAACTGATAAAACCTAAAACCAAGCTCTGGTCCGTGGTGAAATCCAACGCCTACGGGCACGGCTTGCCGGTTTTTCCAGAGCTTGCCGACAAATTCGGCGTTGACGGGTTCTGTGTGGACAGCCTCGTCGAGGGGCTTCGGCTAAGAAAAGAGGGAATTAAAAAGCCGATATTGGTGTTGGGGTTCACTTTGCCGCAGCGGCTGGAAGAAGCGGCCGCAAACGATATTACGGTAACTATTTCAAACCAGGAATCATTAAAAGCCCTGCGCCGCGCAAAAAGAAAGCCTTTTTATCATTTGAAAATAGACACCGGGATGAATCGCCAGGGGTTTTATCCGGAAGATGTGCCGAAAATATCGGAACATATGGACTCAAAACTTTCGGGGGCATACAGCCATTTTGCTTCGGCAAAAGACATGGAAAATTCCATCCAGTCCGCTTACACGGAAAAGCAATTCAGTAATTTCAGGAAAGCATTGTATTTTTTGGAAAAGGGAGGATTTTCGAAATTGACCAAACATATTTCCGCTTCCGCAGGAACGATTGTAAGCCCAGAATACCACCTTGACGCCGTTCGCGTCGGTATCGGTCTTTACGGGCTTTGGCCGTCGAGCGAGCTCGAAAGAAAATTTTCAAAGAGCATAAAAATTGAACCGGTTTTGTCCTGGCGGACCATAATCAGTGAAGTTAAAACCGCCAAGCCGGGGAGTTATGTCGGCTACGACCTTACAGAAAAAATAACAAAGCCGACGAAATACGCGCTTATTCCGGTCGGCTATTGGCACGGACTTTCCCGGTCTCTTTCGGGAAAGGGAAAAATTCTCGTTAAGGGAAAAAAAGCAAGAATTTTGGGCAGAGTTTCCATGGACATGGCTGTCGTTGACGTTTCGGGAATAAATTGCCGGCCCGGCGACATTGCGACGATAATAGGGCGGAGCTACAAAGCGGAATCCCTCGCGGCCGACATAGCCGAACTTTCCGGGACTTCGCACTATGAGTTTTTAACCAGGCTTAATCCGCTTATGGAGAAAATAATTGTTTGAAGATGACGAAAGAAACGGTTTCATCATGGTCAGAAGCGCATTCGCGCGAGAAGCAGAGACAACGCCGTATTTTTTACGCTTTGTGCTTAATCGCGATTTACACGTTTTTTGTCCTTGCCGCCTGGCTTACGATTTATTCGCCGCTTTTCAGGATAAAGGAAACAGAAATAACCGGAAACAAGAGCGTTTCAAACGACGACATAATGACTCTCGTTAAATCAGAAGTTTTCGGCGATTCTTTTTGGAAGCTCGTTTTGGGCATGAGAAACATTTTGATTTGGCCGGACGGCTTCCGTGACAACCTGAAATTTTTACCGGAATTGAAGTCGCTTTCCGTAGAGAAAAATTACGTCCAAAGAAGAATAAAAATAATTGCCGAGGAAAGAAAACCCTTCGGAGTTTGGTGCGTTAAAAAGAACGACGCGGAACAGGTTGAAAGTTCCGATTGTTTCTGGTTCGACGAAAAGGGCATAATCTTCAAAAGAGCAATCGATATGGAAGGAAACCTCGTCGTTGTTCTGGACGATTATTCGCAAAAAAATATGGGGCTGAATTTGAAAATACTGCCGGACGAGTTCATTGCCAACATTTTTTCCATATTCAGGGCGGTTTCGAACAGCAAATTAAGAGTCAAAGAAACGAGGTTGAACGATTTGTCTTTGCGGGAGATAGAAGTGGACACCTACGACGGACCTAAAATTTATTTCAGTATGCGTTTTCCGGCCGACAATACGCCGGAAGTGATAAAATCGTTAAGGGAAAAAACAAGTTTTGGAAATCTCGAATACGTAGATTTCCGCGTGGAAAACAGGGCGTATTACAAATAGAATCTAGAAATCAGAAAGTAGAAAGTAAATTTTTTTGTTATATTTATAAAATGCCTAAGAAAAAGATGAAAATCGGTGTTCTCTTCGGGGGCAAGTCCGCCGAGCATGAAGTGTCACTCCAATCGGCCCGAAACGTTATCGAGGCATTGGACAAGAGAAAATACGAAGTTGTTCCGATAGGCATAAACAAAGAAGGCAAATGGCTTCTCGGAGGCACGTCCAATTATCTTCTCAACATAGGCAACCCGAAACTTATCAGATTAAATAAATCTAATAATGAAGTCGGATTGGTTGCCCAAAGTTCGGGCGCGCTGACTAATATTCGCAGTGGAGAAGTTCACGGAAAAATCGATGTTGTTTTCCCGGTTCTTCACGGGCCCTACGGCGAGGACGGAAGCATCCAGGGGCTTTTGAAGCTTGCCGGAGTTCCTTTTGTGGGCGCCGGAGTTCTCGGCTCGGCCGTGGGGATGGACAAAGACGTGATGAAGAGGCTTTTGAGAGAAGCGGGAATTCCGGTTGCAAAATTAGTCGTTGTTCGCGCCGGAGAAAAAGTTTCGTTCCGAAAAATAAAAGAATTACTCGGTCTGCCTGTTTTCGTAAAACCGGCTAATCTCGGTTCCTCCGTCGGCATAAGCAAGGTCAGAAACGAAACGGAACTCAAAATGGCCCTGCGGGACGCGTTCAAATACGATTCAAAAGTTCTTATTGAGCGGGCAGTTGAAGGAAGAGAAATAGAATGCTCTGTTTTGGGAAATGAAAAGCCGATTGCCTCGATTCCAGGCGAAATTATCCCGACTCACGAGTTTTATTCATACGAAGCGAAATATCTTGACGAAAACGGAGCGATTCTCGAAGCTCCGGCCAAACTTCCGAAATCAACAGTAAAAAAAATTCGGGAAATAGCAGTCAGGGCGTTCAAGGCCCTTGACTGCGAAGGAATGGCTCGCGTTGATTTCTTTTTGAAGAAGAACGGAGATTTGGTCGTTAACGAACTGAACACGATTCCCGGATTTACGGCGATTAGCATGTATCCGAAAATGTGGGAAGCAAGCGGGATACCTTACTCAAAGCTTTTGGATATATTGATTCAGCTCGCGATAGATAGGTTTAACAGGGAGAAAAAACTGAAGAGTTCGGTTTAAGTAATTAGTTATTATAAAATTAGAACCTGGTTGATTTTTGACGCTTGTTAGCCAATACTTTCATTTAGTTCATTGAATGGAGGGGTTAAACAATGCGTCAGCTCACAGCTTATGAAAGCGGGCGCATTACCCGTTTTCTTGTTGTCGGAGGCATCAGCGTATTTACGTATTATACCTTGTTGTACGGACTAACCGAATTCGCCGGGGTATGGTATGTCGTATCTGCCGCTATTGCGTTTGTTGTTTACTACGGTGTCAATTTCTCGTTGCAGAAATTCTGGACATTTAAGAATAAAGACAGGAAATATGTAAACCAACAACTCCTGCAATATTCTATAATGTCTCTCGGCAACTGGATTCTCAACACCTCTTTGCTGTATGTACTGGTGGAATATTTAAACCTTTGGTATATGCTGGCACAAGTGATTCTCACTGTCGTTGTGTCCATCATTGCCTACTTCGGATTTCGATGGATATTTCGCCATCGCTAAAGCCCCCGCGCATAACGCCGGGGGCTCTATTTTATTATGATAGTTTTTGTGGGCGTGGAAGGAATCTCCCGCCCATTGCTCGACTCCGCCTTGGCGGAGGAGATTACAATGGCGTGGATCCCGCACTCTCCGCTAATACATTATTTAGCCTTATGTTGTCGAACAATAGCGGGATCGCGCTAACTCTAACCGCTCACTTCGTTCGCGGAGAGTTGCGGGAGAACCAAGGACCTCTGTCTTACCCGCCTGCCAAAGCCGATCCGAAATTTTGGATATTATATTTTGTGGGTGTGGATGGAATCGAACCATCGACCTCTGTCTTATCAGGACAGCGTTCTACCACTGAACTACACACCCAAAATTTCGGTTTGTTCGGCGGGCAGGTCAGGGACAGCGTTCTACCACTGAACTACAGCGCATAATTTTCAAATCCCGCCCGCGGTGGGTGCATCAGGGATTGAACCCGAGACCTCTTCCGTGTCGAGGAAGCGCTCTACCACTGAGCTATGCACCCGAATATCGCTTTAATGTTTGTTCAAAGAATATCTTACTAAGATAAAGCAATTTTCTTTGAATGGCAACATTGCCGCAACGTAAGTTGCAGACGCCCTTATACTGAGGATACGTTTTTGAGCCTTTGGTTCTTTTGTCAATATTGACGTGCTTAAATTGGCTCCTTGAGAGTCCAAGCGCTTTTGCCCAATAAGATTTCAGACGTTCGGGGTTTTGATCCGAGCGCAAATATAATTCACAGCGTATTTTGCCGGTATCAAGGCCGTAGAGCGTCCGTAATCCCTCGAGAAAAAATTGCAGTATAAGCGGGTCGGAATTGCCCATTCCGGTTTCGAGGTTTTTCTTTGATCCTTCTCCCAAATATAAAACTGCAAGCGCCAACTCAAGAATGTCTTTATTGCTTTGGTCAATGCGTGCAAGTGTTTGCGTTGCGGCATTTCCGGCTTCTTGCAGCCTTTTCTCTTTTTCCGCATTATGCCAAATAACAGCCTTTTTACGGGCTTTTATAAGTCCATCTTCCCAATTGCGGCGAAGCTTATGTTTCTGCTTTTGCGTCAGCTTGACATCCTTAAACCATCCGCTCAATGTCGAACGATTTATTCTTAAAAGGTTTTCTATTTTACCGATTGACAGACCGCGACGGCGCAATGAAACAGCGCGCCGTCTTTTTTCTTTTATTGCAACTCCGCGCATGTATACAGGATACCATCAGAGGTTCGATATCACAATAGTAATTACAATGGTTCCGTGCGGATGCGGGAAGTTCTTTGTTGTATAGATCAAAACCTATTGCGCCAAGCCTTTTAAGTGTAATTGCTTCGCGGCCTCCAAGTCAAAATTCGCGCTGGCATCGCTTTTGTCTCCGGAGCTTATGGACTTACCTATGCCCATTGCCAAAAAACTTATTCCCCAGACGAATATGGCTATCAGAGCGGCCAACAGAAGAATCCCGACAATTCCAAGTATTAATTCGTTTTTCGATTTTATGAACTTACTCACGTTGATATGGTTGAATTATTTTCCGGTCAAGTATTTTTGTTTCACCTGAAAAACACCCTGCCGCTTACAACGACATTGTAATTGCTACCCGTTCTTTTCATGTCGAAATCGTCGAAACTTGTCGTATATTGGGGAGCTTTTAATTCGACATCTCTCAAAAAGCTGATTAGGTCCGAATATTCGCCGTTCGCGTTCAAAACGAACCTTATGTAACCGGCACTCTGGCCGTCCGAAGCGACAGCGTCTCCGTTGAAGCTGAAATTAGCGCTTACCTGATGGGCGCGAGACAGGCCGTCCAGCCATCCGGAAAAATTGACCAAGTTGTCTTTTTGAGGCAAAAGAAGGTCAATGGCTTGCTGGTACTTTTTAACTTCCGGACTGCTCGCTTTTTGGTTGGCCAACCCCTCGATAAGCTGGGAATGTTTTTGGATTGCCATTCTGTCCTGCGAAATTTTTTCCGCTTCCGCCGTTATGACGCTTGAAAGAAAGTATCCAATAACGCCGAAAACCAGCAAGCTACCGGCTATAAAAGCTATTCCGACAATTAATTCGCGGCGAAAATTCCAGGCCATTCCGCTAATTATACAAAAATATACCATTCAACTCAAAGATCCGGCGGTTGAGCGTTTTGTCTGACCCCCCCGCACCTTTTCAAATTGATTTAGCAATAATGTTTCAGTAAGAGTTGTATTCTATCGTACGTAGCAAACGCACAACATCAAAACAAAAGGCGCGGGGTTTGACTATTCGCCGCTCCGCACCATAATAAATGGTATTAACTCATTTGTTTCGATTTTGCCTCGACGCCATGCAAACATATCGATTTGCGCGTCGTTCCCCGCTGTTCGGAATAAAATACAATGAACGCCGCAAGCGAAAGGGAAAAGATGTTTTACAACGCCGTTTGGAACGCGGTTGGTTGTAGCCACCGCGAAATCGCTAAATTAAAATCGCGCGCGGAAACATGGGAGGAAATATTCCGCTCTTTGCCAAAATCATTTGATGCCCTTGACCCCGAAAGGGAGTGGGAAAAAGTCGCGAAATCGGGAATTAAACTTGTCCTTTCCGGCGAAGACGATTTTCCGAAAATTTTGCGGGAAATATACTGGCCGCCGCACGGCGTTTACTTCAAAGGGGAAATAGACATTTTCGAAAAACCGGCCATAGCCGTTGTCGGAACAAGAAAGGCGACTGAAGACGGTCTGGAACTTGCTCGGCGATTCGGCCGTGAATTCGGAGAGGCCGGCGTAATCGTGGTAAGCGGTCTCGCTTTCGGAATCGATTCGTCAGCTCATAAAGGTTGCCTGGATTCCCGCGGCAAAACCGCGGCCGTTCTGGCCTGCGGCCTCGACGAAATTTATCCGAAATCGAACGAAAAGCTTTCCGAAGAAATAATTTCGTCCGGAGGAGCGATAATTTCCGAATATCCGCCGGGCGTTCCTCCGCTTCCTTACAGATTTATTGAACGAAACAGGCTGGTAAGCGGGCTTTCTTTGGGCGTTGTCGTAATCGAAGCCCCGGAGTCGTCGGGATCTTTGGCAACGGCGCGGTTCGCGCTGGAACAAAACAGAGAGGTATTCGTGGCGCCCGGCCCGGCGAACCACAGAAATTTTTCCGGCTCGCACAGTCTTATAAGAAGCGGCGCGCGTTTGGCCACAAAAGCATCCGAAGTTCTTGAGGATTTGAATATTATCGAGCCCGCGGAAAACGGCGAGACGGGAGAAACCCCCGAAGAAAAAAAGATTTTTAAAATTATTGAAAGTTCCGCGGGGCCGTTAGGCATTGACAAAATATCGGAAATCGCCAATCTTGAATCTCGGCTGGTCAGCCAGACCCTCACTCTTCTCTTGTTAAATAACAGAGTCAAGGAAGAAAACGGGGAGTTTATCGTGAATGATTGATGAATCCCGTCAGAAAATTAACAGCAATGTCCAATTTAAGTTATATTATTTGTGAATACCTCAAATGTTCTATAGTCGCCAAGCAGTATGTTTTAATTTTCTAACGGGATGAAATTAATAATTGTTGAATCTCCAACTAAAGCAAAGACAATTTCCCAATTTTTGGGAAAAGAATATAAAGTGGAATCTTCGTACGGACACGTGCGCGATTTGCCGAAGAGCAAGCTTGGCATAGACGTGAAAGCCGATTTCAAGCCGAATTACACTATTTTGCCGAAAGCGAAAGAACGCGTTTCCGTGCTTAAAAAACTCGCGGATGGCGCGTCTGGAATAATACTGGCGACCGACGGAGACCGCGAAGGAGAGGCAATCGCCTGGCATCTGGTGCAAGCGCTCGAACTGAACGGCCCGGCCGGTTCCAAAAGAAAAAAGGCGCCGGCGGAATATTCCGTTCGCAAGATAGAGCGCATAGTTTTTCATGAGATAACTAAGCACGCGATAGAAGAGGCCATTAAAAATCCGCGCAAGATAGACATGAATCTTGTCGACGCTCAGCAGGCGAGGCGCGTTCTCGACCGCATTGTCGGATACGAACTCTCGCCTTTTTTATGGAAGAGAGTCCGCTACGGGCTGTCGGCAGGACGCGTTCAAAGCGTGGCGGTGCGTCTTGTGGTTGAGCGCGAAAGAGAAATCCAAAATTTCAACAAAGAAGAATACTGGTCAATCGAGGGCGATTTTTCAAAAAAGGGGGATAAAAAGATTTTCCGCGGACGTCTGATTTCTGTCGATGGAAAACCGCTCGATAAAATGGCTGTAGGGTCGGGAACGGAGGCCGAAAAATTGATCGGTAGGCTTAAGGGAGATGGCTATTCGATAAAAGAAGTTTCTTCGAAAGAAGTAAGCCGCAATCCATCGCCGCCTTTCACAACATCAACTCTCCAGCAAGAGGCGTCGCGGAAACTCGGTTTTTCGGCGAAACAAACGATGATGCTCGCGCAGGGTCTTTATGAAAACGGACTAATAACATATATGAGGACCGACAGCGTCAATCTTTCCGAACAAGCTTTGATTCAGGCAAAAAAAGTGATTGATGACGATTTCGGAAAAGATTATTCGTTGGAATCGCCGCGCCGTTTTGCGATCAAGTCAAAGGGGGCTCAAGAAGCCCATGAAGCCATAAGGCCTACAGACCTTTCGCGGCATTCCCCCGGTTCCGGGGATAGAAGGCAGCAGCGGCTTTACGAACTCATATGGAAAAGAACACTGGCTTCGCAAACGAAAGAAGCTCTTCTCGAACAGACAGCGGCCGATATACAGACCGAAGATGGAAGCCTTGTTTTTCGGGCCAATGGCCAGAGAATAATTTTCCCGGGCTTTCTCAAGGTTTATTTCGACGGTGAAGACGAGTCCGAAGACAGAGAAAATATTTTGCCGAAACTCGAAAAAGGCGAGCCGGTCGTTGCAAAAGAAATTCTTCCGATGCAACATTTCACCGAACCGCCGCCGAGATATACGGATGCGTCCCTCATCAAAACTCTTGAATTGGCGGGAATAGGGCGCCCTTCCACTTATGCCCCGATTCTCTCGACTATTCAGGACAGGGGATATGTCGAGAAAATAGACAAGCGTTACCATCCGACGGAGGTCGGCATCATAGTGAACGACATACTCGTTGAGCACTTCCCGGAAATAGTGGATGTGAATTTCACGTCGCACATAGAAGAGGAACTCGACGAAATAGCAGAGGGCAAAATAGGCTGGACCAAGGTAGCCGGAGAATTCTACGGTCCTTTCAAAAAGCATTTAACCGAAAAAGAATCGGAGGTAGGGAGATACAGCGAAACTTCGGAAACGCCATGTCCGCACTGCGGCAAGCCCATGATGGTAAAGTTCGGCAGATTCGGGAAATTCCTTGCCTGTCCCGACCCGGAAAGCAAAATTACTTTGCCTATGCCTGAGGAAGCGGCGAAAATAAAAGAACTCAAAGAAGAAACAAAAGGCGAACTCTGTCCTTTGTGCGGCAAGCCGATGGAAATAAAAAGGGGCAGGTTCGGATTTTTCCTGGGATGCGGCGATTATCCGAATTGCAAAGGAATAAAAAAGATAGTCAAGAAAATCGGATTTTTATGCCCAAATTGCGAAGCTTCGCCCGAAAGAAAAGACAATCCCGGGGATATAATAGAAAAGAAAGCGCGCGGACGGGGCAATCTTTTTTACGGCTGCAGCCGCTATCCGGATTGTAATTTTATCAGCAACAAACTGCCGCAAAACCAAGAAGATTTGGCTGAGGCTCTGGAAAAATTCAGGAATTCCCCGAGGGTCTTGGGCGGAAAAGTCGGCGCGTCCATCAAAAGCGTATCTGCCCTGGGTGGAAAAAAACCGGCTGCAAGAAAAACTAAAAAGAAAAAATGACGGTTAAAGAAACGGCCCAAAAGAAACCTCAATCTCCGATCGGCAAAGCATATTCGTTCGCCGAAAAGGCCCATCACGGCCAGAAAAGGAAAAACGGCGAGCCGTATTTTAGCCATGTTCTTGCCACTGCGGAAACACTCCAGCAGTGGCGCATGGACGAACAGACAATTGTAGCCGGATTGTTGCACGACGCCGTCGAAGACACGCAGGTTACCGAAGACGAACTAAAAAAATCTTTTGGCGACGAAATTGCTTTTTTGGTTGACGGAGTCACGAAACTGAGCCGAATCAAGTACCGCGGCACGGAAGCCAAAGCGGAAAATCTGCGCAAGATGATTCTTGCCATCAGCCAGGACCTGCGGGTCGTTTTCATAAAACTAGCCGACCGCCTTCACAATATGAAAACTCTTTCGGCGCTGCAGCCGGCGAAGCAAAAAAGAATTGCCATCGAGACCAGCGAGATTTACGCAGCCATTGCCTACCGTCTTGGCATGTGGGAATTAAGCGGAGAACTTCAGGATCTCGCCTTTTTGTATATCCATCCGGCGGAATACAGGTGGCTCGAACAGCACGTGGCGGACGAATATGAAAAAAGAAGGAAATATCTCGAAACAATAAGGCCGACCCTCGAAGAAACATTGAAACGCGCCGGCATCAAGCCGGTTTCAACCGATTTTCGCGCCAAAAGATATTACAGCCTTTATCAAAAACTTCTCCGTTATGAAATGGACATAAACAGGGTTTACGATCTGGTCGCGCTTCGTTTCGTGTTTGATACCATTCCGGAATGCTACGCGGCGCTCGGCGTAATCAATAACCTGTGGCCGCCGCTCCCCGGAAGAATAAAAGATTATATTGCCATGCCGAAACCAAATAATTACCGCAGTCTGCACACGACGGTTATCGGGCCGGAAGGAAAACACGTTGAGATACAGCTCCGCACCAGAGAAATGCAAGATGAAAACGAATTCGGAATCGCCGCGCACTGGTTATACAAAGAACGCCAAAAGTTAAATTTCTTCAAAAAAGAACCGTTGGGCGAAAAACTGGCGGCCGGCCTTTCTTGGCTGAAACAGCTCCGGGAATGGCAGGAAAAAAGGACGCAAGAAGGAATAGAACCGGAGGAATTTGTGGAAAGCATGAAGGCCGACTTTTTCAAGGACAGGATATTTTCAATTACTCCAAAGGGAGATGTTATCGATTTGCCCGTCGGAGCGACTCCCGTTGATTTTGCCTATAACATTCACACCGAAGTAGGAGACAACGCCATCGGCTCTAAAATAAACGGGAAGATAATGCCGTTGGATACGCCTTTGGAATCAGGCGACCTCGTGGAAATTCTGACACAGAAAAACAAAAGGCCTTCCGAGGACTGGCTTAAGTTCGTCAAAACCTCGATAGCGAGAGACCATATCAGGTCGGCGTTGCGGGAAAAACGGATAACATTGGCTCAAAAACGCCCGCCGTCAAAAATAGAATTACACCTTACCCTTCAGAACAGACTCGGGCTGACAAAAGATATTTCCGAAATAATCGCCCGTTCGCATGTTCACATAACCAGCATTCAGCTTTCGGGCCAGAACGGCGGCCATTATTTTTCGTCTTGCAGAATAGGTTGCAAGACGACGGACGCGACGAAAATGGAAAAAATTATTCTTAAACTGAAAAAACTTAAAGAGGTGAAAGAAATTAGCTACAAACTTGTCTAATCTTCTTTCGGTCCGAACTTGTCGATTATGCTGCGAAGTTCTTCCGGAGAGAAGAAAGTAATGGTTATCCGTCCGCGTTCCCCGCGCGATTCTATGCTGACCGGGGCGCCGAGTTCCGCGCTTAATTTTTCCTGAAGGATTTTCATTTCAGGCGGTATTTCTTCGGATTGAGCTTTTTCGATTTCCGTTTTTGTTCCGCGAACCCTGTTTTTGAGGTCGCGCGTGGTCATTTTTTTATCAAGAAGTTCGCGAAAAATTCTTTCCTGGGCCGCGGGGTCGGCGATGGACAACAACAGCCGTCCGTGGCTTTCGCTTATCAAATTTTTTTCGAGGGCTTCGGCGATGGTCGCCGGCAGGTCGAGCAAGCGAACGGTGTTGGCCACGACTTCGCGGCTTTTGCCGAGACGCGAGGCAATTTCACGCTGTGTCAATCGGAATTCGTCCTGTAAGCGAGCGAAAGCCCTGGCGCGTTCAATGGGATTCAAATCCTCCCTCTGGATGTTTTCTATAACGGCGAGTTCAAGCCTTTCCCGTTCGAGGTCGATATTCCTTATTATGGCCGGAATGCGTTCCAGGCCGAGCATTTTGGAAGCGAGCCAGCGTCGTTCTCCGGCAATCAGCTGGTACTCGACATCCGTCCCGTCCGTTGTTTCTTTTTCGGTCTTTGAAACTACAATCGGCTGAATAATTCCGAATTCCCTTATGGACGAAGCGAGGTCTTTTAACGCCTCTTCGTCGAATTGTCGCCGCGGCTGCTGCGAATTCGGTTTTATCTTTTCAACTTCTATATGAAAGACCGAATCGATGCTTTCCGGGCGGCGGGGTTTTTTCTGAATTGGTTGTAATGACTGCTGGTGCTGGTGCTGAATTTTGGCCTCTTGCGGCTGCTGCCGCGGCTGCGTCGGCGGTTCGGTTTGGCGCTGAACGCCGCCCGGCTGCGCGTCGGTTTTTTTATTTTCAGGCGCCTGCCCCGCACCGAACTTATCTGTTTTATTTCCATCTTGTTGCGCCGAGGAGTTCTGGTGCGGGGGTATTAAAGATTCGAGGCCTTTGCCGAGCATTGGTTTAGAAAATAGAAAATAGTAAGTAGAAAATAGGAGTGAAGTTCATATTATCACACATTAAAATTCCCGAAGTTTTCGCTCGAGATGATTTCTTCTGATTTCTTTTCCTGCGAAATTATTTCTTCGGCAAGCCGCCGGTACGCTTCGGCACCGTTCGAATCCGGGCGATAAAGGATTATAGGTTTTGAAAAACTTGGGGCTTCGGCAAGCGCGACGCTTCTCGGTATCTCGGTTTCAAAAACGGAATGAGGAAAATGCGCCCTCAGATTTTTGGATACTTCGCGGCTTAAAAGTTCGCGTTTGTCATACATCGTCAAAAGCGCTCCGTTTACTTTCAAATCGTGGCCGAGATTTTTTCTTATGAGTTCGATTATCTCGAGAAGCTGACCTATACCTTCCAGGCTGTAATATTCCGCCTGAACCGGAATCAGAACTTCATCTGCGGCTATCAGGCCGTTTATGGTCAGAAGGCTCAGGCTCGGCGGCAAGTCTATTATGATGTAGTCGTATTGATGGCGAAGAGTATGCAGAAATTTTCTTAGAAAATATTCGCGCTCCGGCAGATTCACGAACTCCACAAGTATTCCGGCCAAATGCGGCGCCGCCGGGATAAGATGAAAATTGAAAAGCATCGTCGGCTTTATAAGTTCTTCAGCGGCGGATTCCCTGATTATGCCGTGATAAATGCTTTTTTCTGTCCGCAGCGGGTCGCTGCCCAAGGCCGAACTCGCGTTAGCCTGGGGGTCAAAGTCGACAAGAAGAACTTTTTTCCCCCTGGCGGCAAGATATGCCGACAGATTTACTGCGGTAGTAGTTTTGCCGACCCCTCCTTTTGCGTTACAGATTGAAATAACCCTTGCCATAAGATTTATAGTTTATTGAAATCCTGAGCCTGCCTGCCCTGAGCATAGTCGATGGGTCGAAGGATTGCGATTACTCGAGCCATAAATTTGGAATTTGGAGCTTGGTTATTGGCGTTTGGTATTTTAGAATTACTTCCACAATCTAAGTTCCAAAATCCAAGTTCCTATTGCTCAATATTACAGATTTTTCTTGATTCATTCAACTTCGTTCAGAGTCAATCCCGAGCCAGTCGAAGGATTGATTTTAGCAACGAAATCGGCTTGAATATAATTATAAACGCGTTGGAAAATGGGCAGGTGGCGGAACGGTATACGCGTGGGTCTCAAAAACCCATGGAGGCAACTCCTTGAGGGTTCAAATCCCTCTCTGCCCACTAAATTAATGAAATCAAGGCGTGTAGGCGAAGATAAAAAACTTCAAGCGTATATTATCGGAGTTGCCCTCGGTGACGGCAACTTATCTAATCCTAACGGAAGAGCGGTGCGTTTGCGGATAACATGCGATAAAAAGTATCCCCAGCTTCTTAAACATATTACTGAATCACTTAAAATTCTTTTTCCAGAAAGTCGGGTCGGCATCGTAAATCGGAAAGGATGTGTAGACGTAAGTATATATTCGAATAAATTAACCAAATTACTGGGATGGCAATGGGACAAGGGGCCAAAAGACGCACAAAACGTGCGTGTTCCGACTTGGATTAAACGAGACACAAATTATCTGAAAGAATGCTTACGCGGATTATTTCAAACAGATGGTTCGCAGTATAACGACCGCGGCTACCCAATGATTAATTTCGTGAATACTTGCGAAACTTTGGCGGCAGATGTATCTGAGATGATTAAAATTCTCGGTTATTATCCGAACGTACAGCGATTAAAACAGGATAATGGTAAAATAAGATACACGGTTCGACTTGCAAAGAATACGACCCAATTTATAAAAACAATAAATTATTGGAAAGTTTAAAGATTCCCTGCCCGCCGATAGGAGGGGACTCCCTCCTCGCCCGCAATAATAATTAAGATACTTGTACTGACTCTTACCTTGCTTATTTTTGCAACATAATTATAAAATAAAGAAAGAATTATGAAATTTAACCCAGAAAACCCGACAACGCCGGAATTCCCAGAACAACCTCTAAAACACCTGGAAGCTCCAGGAAACCTTGATGCTCGGGTGAAAAAGGAAGGCCCCAAGAATCTTGAAGAGCAATTCGCTCATCCAGAGCGTATTCGTATCGGCGAAGAGGAAGTTGATGTTTATGACATTTCACCAGAGGAGCGGAAAACAGAAATTCCTACTGTACTTGCGCCGGGATTTTCGGCGACACCCATGGCTCACGAACAAAACATTCTTGGGCTGGCCGAGGCGGGTCGTCGAGTTATCTCAGTAGATTCTCCGCACGGTTTGGCTGAACACGGCATCAAAGAAAATCTTGCCAGTAAGCACGCAGAAGTAGAACTAGCAAAACTTTCCGCCATCATTAAAGCGCTTGACGAACGAGGTGTTGAACAAGCTGATGTTGTGGCACATTCGGAAGGGGGTATTTATATGGCACTTGCCGCCTCTCTCTATCCCGGCAGGTTTCGCAATATGGTTTTTGTCGAGCCGGGCGGGATGATCGGCAAGGATAATGTATTCCGTCTTGGAAAAAGTATGGCTCATGAGCTTGCGGGGCAGACAGTGAATGAGGCGCGTCGGACCGACTCGGACCGGTATGCAGAAAAGTTAAGGAGTCCACTTATCCCGCTTCGCGTTATTGCTTCAAATCTGAAACGTGCCTGGGGATCAGTTAAGGCCATCGCTGACAGCGATATCATCGACATACTGAAAGATCTCAAGGTGCAAGGCGTCGGTATTTCAATCATTCACGGGGTGGATGACAAAGTGTTTCCGATGGAAAGAGTGCAGAAAGAGGTGAGCGCGGATGCGATTACTGGATTTTACTCGGTACGCGGAGGTCACAATGAAATTTTCACTCGCCCTAAACAGTATACAAAGGCTGTTGATCTTGCGCTTGATGCTCTTGAGGCAAAGAGTAATAAACAGTCGGTTAAAACGACTTCTTGAAGTTTTTTTACTTAATACTGGCGTGTTTATGGACAATCCGGATATTTTTTTACCTTGGATTTGGAAGCGTTATGATGTTAAAATAAAACCATGGTAAAAATCGGAATATATGTTTCCAGATATTTCTGCCAAAAAAGAAAAAAACAATATGAAAAATAAAAATAAAGCAAAAATTTCATATGAGCCCGAAGCCGATGTTTTAATGTGGGAAATTACCGATAAACCGGTTGATTATGCCAAAGAAATTGGCGATGTTGTGGTTCATTTTACCAAAAATAATATACCTGTGCTTATAGAAATTTTAGAAGCCAGTAAATTTTTGGCCAAAGCAAAAAATTTAATAAAGAAAGAGGATTTAGTTTCAATTAAAAAACAAGCCCTGGCCTTGCGATAAAAACGTCCGGAGAACCCGCAGAAAAACGACTTGTACTGAGCTTGTCGAATGTATCGGCTCGAACTATATTTTAATTTTGGGGGAAGAAAATTTTTTAATCATAAAGTCGAAAATTATTAACTAATAAATATATGAATATGGACAATCAAAAAGGATTTGCAAATATTGTTTTGATAGTTTTAGTAGTTATCCTTGCTGGAGTGCTTGGATATTTCGTGTTAGTAAAGAAGTTGCCAACTCCAGTGAGCGAAACCCAGCCGACAAACAATATCCCTTCGCAACAGACTCCGCCGGTGACAACAAAGAATCCTCCAGTAACCACGCCAGCGACCCCATCTTTATCCACAGATAAAAAGAGTATCACTGCAGATGGTAAAGTTTTGTTGGCCATTGATAATGATACAATTTTCAATTGGTTTAAAACCAAAAGCCAGTTATGTGACGGGTACAATTTAACCAGTACTCCCGACCGCAAAACATTTTGCGAAAACAAAACATCTTTCAAGAACCAAACTAGGTTTGCTTCTATTGTCGTTTCTCCCGATAAAATGAAAATTGGTTTTACCATAGAAAGTGATACGTTAACTCCTGATAAAGTTGTTGGTATTTTTTCACGCTCTGCTAATACGGTTAGCTTGTTTGGCGGTTACTACCTTGGAAACCAGTTTATTGGTTTTTCTCCGAACGGCACAAACTTTATTTATCAGGGCGGTTGCTTTGAGGGAATGTGTGGGCTATATGTAAAAAATTCAGAAACACTTGCCGACAAAGCCAGTCTGAGCGATTCCGAGTCTGCCGATGCCAGAACCAAAACTGCTACTTTCGTAAGGTGGATTTCAGACAACGAAGTAGAATACAAACTTGGTTCAGAATTAAAACGAGCATCGTTTTAATTCTGGATTTTAGCCGCCAAAGAAAAACTTGAAATTGTCAGCGGTGCGGCTCCGCCGCCTTTCCGAATTTTCGCCCTCCTTCGCCTCTCGGCTTCGGACGGGCAAGCGGGGGGACTTCCTCGCCGCCGCAGGCGGCGAAATGCGTTCGGACTAATTCAAGAATACTGCACTAAGTAAGCAATATGTGCTAAAATAAGAAACATGAAAATTTTAATTATCTTGACTCATCTTGTATTCGGCGCTGTTCTTGTTTTTATTGGTTTTACATATGCCAATAGGACTCTTGACCTGGCTTTTAGGAGCGATTTTTCTCCGAAGAGTATGGAACGCGCGGATATTTTTTCATCACCCCAGGCATATATTAATAAATGTGTAGAGCTGGGCGGAAACACTTCCCAATGCGAAAAAGAATACGGGCAAATTGTAAAAGATATTGAAAACAACAATAAAGAAACGACCCAATACGAGAGAGATAATTTGGTTTCGAGGCTCGCACCAATTACTTTAATTTTTTTGATGGGGGTTATTTCTATTCTCGCAACAATTGGGTTTTGGAAAAATAAAAAATGGGGGGCTATTGGTTTGATTATTTCAACCACTGGAGTTTTGGTTCTTGTGCTAGTTTGGTCCATTGCGATTCTTGTTGGGTTCGGAGAAATACTCCTCCTTTTAATGCCATTAATGGCGATAGGTTGGTTAGTCCTTGAAACGCTTCATATCAAGCGGCATTGGTTGGAATTTAATTAATTCTGTAATGCAGGAGTATTTGAGCGAAGCGGTTGTTTTGGACAGATTGCCCAATGGAAATCTGGACGGGCGGGTTGTTTTTTTGACCAAGCGTTTTGGAAAATTAACCGGCAAAGCGAAAAGCGTAAGGAAAATAACATCGAAGCTATCGGGCCATCTCCAGCCGGGTAATCTGATTCAATTGCGGCTGGTGGAAAAAAACGGGCTGCAGGTGGTTGATGCGCTGAAAAAATCAAAACTTTCCTTTTCTCCTTCCGAGCTGCGTTTTTTGGGCGAAGTTCTTGCGGAAGCGGAACCCGAATTCAGGATTTGGGAAATGCTGGTCGCCGGCGCATTCTCATGGAGCGAAACCCTGAGAATACTCGGCTGGGACCCAAATTTCGCTTCGTGCGCGGGATGCCATGGAACCATTGACGCATTTCATCCGAGAACCCAGGAATTTTTCTGCAAAAACTGCGCTTCCAAACTGCCCGCGGACGAGGTACTATACATAAATATAAATTAGCATCCAGCGATTAAAAATCGGAATATATGTTTCCAGATATTTCTGCCAAAAAAGAAAAAAACAAATCCCCTTGGAAAGAGGATGAAAAGTTCAAAGATTTTGAGCCGGAAGAAGACAGGGGTTCTGCAATGAAAACTTTCGTAAAAGTCGCGGCTGTTTTCGTTTTGGCGGCTTCAATAGCCGGTTTTGGATATTACTATTTTTTCATGCGGTCTTCCGGCGCCAATGTCGGCGTTGAATTTTCCAAACCGGGCCAGATTTTTTCGGGCCAGCCTTTTCTCCTGACGGTTTCTTTTTCAAATTATTCGGACCAGGTCCTCAAAAACGCGGTTCTTTCGGTTTATCTCCCCGATAATGTTTCTTATTTGGGCCCCGGCAGTTCTCCGGACCAGAGGGTTATAGAAAAAAATGTCGGCGACATGGGACCCGGCAGCGTCAATCCGGATAATGTTTTCAGCCTGGTGGTCATCGGCGACAGTCAGTCGATAAAATACGTTAACGCCAAACTATCGTATCAGCTCGGCGGCTCAACCGCGGAATTTGAAAGTAAAAGCGGGATTGATTTGTCCGTCGGCCAGCAAGCGGTTGATTTGAGCTTCGAATTGCCTCAAAATGTTTTTAGCGGTTCTAATTTCAATTTAATCGTTAAATATCAGAACAACTCCGGGCAGGATTTCGGCAACAACGCAATTTTAAAAATAGATTATCCCTCGGGATTCAAGTTCGCAAAAAGCAGCGCCGAACTTTTTTCCGGCGACAATCAATGGGATTTAGGGAAGTTGTCCAAAAACTCCAACGGCATCCTGACGATAACCGGCAGCATTGTCGGCGCCGACCAGCTGTCATTCGGATTTCACGGAGCAATATCCACTTCCTTCAGCGGCAGGACTTTAACGATAGCGGAGCAAACGGCCAATATTTCAATTTCTTCTTCGCCGCTTTCCCTCTCTTTGTCGGTCAACGGCTCCGCCGATTACGTCGCCCGCGCCGGCGACAATCTGGTTTACAATCTTCACTACAAAAACAATTCAGTTGCGACTTTCGCCAACATCATAATAAAAGCGTCGATTGCCGGAGAGATGCTGGATTTTTCAACCTTGAGAACGGACGCCGCCTTCGATCCCATCAGAAACACTTTTACCTGGATGGTGGCCAACGCCCCGTCATTTGCCCAATTGTCGCCGGGCGAAGAGGGGACGGTCAGCATCGACATTAAACTTAAAAAAGATTTTCCCATACGGCGCATCAGCGATAAAAATTACATAGTCAAACTTCAATCGGAAATAAGTTCGCCGACGGTTCCCCAGGGAACTGACGCTTCAAAAACCGTTTCAACGGCGGCGCTTGAAAATAAAATAGCGGGCAAAGCGCAAATCCAGGCCAAAGCCCTGTGGCGCGACGCCACCTCGAACATTTTAAACAGCGGGCCGTATCCGCCGCGAGTCAATCAGCCGACCAAGTACACCATTCACTGGATAGTGACGAATTATTCCACCGACGTTTCGGGGGTCAAAGTTTCTGCTTTCCTGCAATCGGGCGCGCGCTGGACCGGCGTCGTTAAATCGAACACCGACAGCCAGCCGAGTTATAATTCATCGACGGGAGAGGTAACGTGGGATGTAGGCGATTTAATGGCCACCAAGGGCGTGATAAGCAAGCCGGCCGAAGGAATTTTCCAGGTGGAAGTGACTCCGGCGTTGAACCAGGTCGGCCAGTTCATAACTTTTTTGGGCAATACCGGAATTCAATGGCAGGATGATTTTGTCGGCGCGCAGTTCAGCGATTCATACCAGTCGCTGACCACGATGCTGATGGACGATACGACAATAAGCGCCTCGGCCGACAGGAGAGTTCAGCAATGAGCTGAAAACTTGAATAATAAATAATGCAATTTACGAAAATGGATAATAATAATCTAATGGAAAAAATAGTATCTCTCTGTAAACGCAGAGGTTTCATTTTTCCCGGTTCTGAAATTTATGGAGGCCTTTCAAACTCTTATGATTACGGGCCGCTCGGCGTCGAATTGAAAAACAACGTCAGGCAGCTGTGGTGGAGCAGGTTCGTCCATCGCCGCGACGATATGGTCGGCATAGACGCCGCCTTAATAATGAATCCGAAAGTATGGGAAGCGAGCGGGCATCTTTCAACTTTTTTCGACCCGCTTGTGGAATGCAAGAAGTGCCATGAGCGTTTCCGTGTGGACACTATCGACCTCGGTTCGCCATGCGAAAAATGCGGAGCCAAAGGGCAATTTACGCAACCGAAGCAGTTTAATCTGATGCTGAAAACTTTTTTGGGCCCCGCCGAGGAAAAGGCCAATGCCGTTTATCTCCGCCCGGAAATAGCGCAGGCGATGTTTGTTAACTTTAAAAACGTTCTCGATACAACGAGGAGAAAATTGCCGTTCGGCATCGCTTCACAAGGAAAAGCTTTTCGGAATGAAATAACTCCCGGCAATTTCATTTTCAGGACGCGCGAATTCGACCTGATGGAATTCGAATATTTCGTTGAAGAAAAAGAATGGGAAAAATGGTTCAAGTACTGGCAAAAAGAAATGATGGAATGGATAACGAAAGATTTGGGTATCAATCCGAAAAAAGTCCACGAAGTTGAAATTCCTGACGGCGAACGGGCGCATTATTCAAAAAGGACGATTGATTTCGAGTACGAGTATCCGTTCGGGCAGAAAGAATTGTATGGCTTGGCTTACCGCACCGATTTCGATTTGAAGAACCACGAAAAATTCTCGGGACAAAGTCTAAAGTACCGCGACCCGGAAACCGGCGAAGAATTCTATCCGCATGTAATCGAGCCGACGTTCGGACTCGACCGCTCGGTTTTGGCAACGCTTCTGGACGCATACACTGACGACGACGAAAGAGTAATTTTAAAACTCCCGCCTAAACTCGCTCCTTACAAAGCCGCGGTTTTTCCGCTTCTTGCCAATAAACCCGAACTTGTGAAGTTGGCAAAAAAAATTCACGACGATTTGAGAAAACATTTTAACGTCGCATGGGACGACCGCGGCAACATTGGCAAAAGATATTATTCGCAGGACGAAATCGGCACGCCGTTTTGCGTTACGGTCGACTTCGACAGTTTAGAAAAAAATGACGCTACCATCCGCGACAGAGATACAGCCAAGCAGGAACGCGTTAAAATAAAAGAACTCGCGGAATATATAAATGGCAAAATTTACGGTTAAAGGCGGCAAGCCGCTTGAAGGGGAAATACGTTTGAGCGGAGCCAAAAACGCGGCGACCAAGATGATGGTCGCTTCTCTTTTGACTAGCGAGCCGTGCGTCCTTGATAATTTTCCGGATATCGGGGATACCGAAATAACGGCGGAACTTTGCCGCGACATCGGCAGTAAAATTGAAATCGCGGGCCCGCGTCTGACCATCGAAACTCCGGAAATAAAAAACAACAAAGTTTCTCATTTGAGCAGAAGAAACAGAATTCCCATTTTAGCGCTGGGGCCCCTTCTGGCGCGGGTCGGCGAGGCGGAAGTCCCGATTCTCGGCGGGGACAAACTTGGACCGCGGCCCGTGGACCTTCATATAAAAGCGCTTGAAGCCATGGGAGCCGAAATAAAAATAAGTTCGGAAAGTTATCTGGCCACGGCCAAAAACGGTCTCCACGGCGCCGAAATCGAATTTTATTTTCCAAGCGTCGGCGCCACCGAAAACGCGATATTGGCCGCCGTTATGGCGAAAGGGAAAACCGTTCTCCGGAACGCCGCGCTCGAGCCGGAAGTCATAGATATGGTTAAAATGCTCCAAAAAATGGGCGCAATCATCGAGCTCGGAGCCAACCGCGATTTTTATATCGAAGGAGTTGCGCGCCTCTACGGCGTCAATCACAAAATTTTACCGGACAGAAACGAAGCGGTTTCATTCGCCTGTCTGGCCATAGCGACCAACGGAAAGATTTTGGTCCGCGAGGCGATTCAGGACCATTTGATTACTTTTTTGAATGTCGTGAGGCGGCTGGGCGCCGAATACAAAGTCGTTCCGGATGGCATATTGTTTTGGCGGCCATCCTCCGCTAAAGCTCCCGCCGACGCCAAAGCTCCGGCGGACAAGTCGGCGGGCAAGCCGAATTACCTGAAACCGCTCGATATCGAAACAGCCGTGCATCCCGGATTCATGACCGACTGGCAGCAGCCGCTTGCCGTAGTCCTGACGCAGGCGAACGGCGTTTCAAAAATCCATGAAACGATTTATGAGGACAGATTCGGCTACGTCAAAGACCTTAATTCGCTTGGAGCCAAAATAGAAATTTTCGAAGACAGGCCGCAAAATTCACCCCGTAAATTCAACGGCGCCGGGTCATACCATCTCGCTCAAATTACCGGACCGACAAAACTGAGGGGGAATAAAATGGAAGTAAGGGACCTGCGCTCCGGCATCGTTAACGTAATCGCCGCTCTTGTGGCTGAAGGCGAATCCGAAATAGACGGCATCGAAGAAATAGACAGGGGATACGAAAAAATCGACGAACGGCTCGGAAAGCTCGGCGCCCAAATCACAAGAAGCTAATCGCGAAAACAGGTTTATTCCGATTGACTCGGGGCTGTTTTTGCCTTTAAATACATCTGATGTTCACGAGAAAAATCGGAATCGACCTGGGCACAGCCAATACTGTGGTCTTCGTTCCCGGAAAGGGCTTTATCATAAACGAGCCGACCATTGTCGCGCTTCGGAGGCCGGACAATTCCGTTCTGGCCGTCGGCGTTGAAGCCAAAGAGATGATAGGCCGCACGCCGGAAGAAATAGTGGCTTACCGCCCGCTTAAAGACGGGGTTATCGCCGATTACTACATTACAAAAGCGCTTTTAACCTATTTCATTTCAAAAGCCATAGGCCGTTTCAACTTTTTCAAACCGGATGTGATAATCTCCGTGCCGGCTGGGGTAACCCAGACGGAACGCCGCGCCGTCATAAACGCCGCCAAAGAAGCCGGCGCCAGAAACGCTTTCATAGTCCGCGAACCGGTTTTGGCGGCTCTGGGCGCCGGAATACCGATTAATGCCAGGTCCGGCCATATGGTAATAAACATGGGCGGCGGAACTTCCGAAGTCGCGGTCATTGCGCTCGGCAATATTGTTTCCTGGACGAGTCTCCGCGTGGCCGGCAACAAATTCGACCAGGCAATCGCCGATTACGTCAAAAAGAAATATTCCATGGCTATCGGAGAACAGACGGCCGAACAGATAAAAATCGAAATAGGCTCCGCGTTGCCGGTTAAAGAAAAAATGGAATACCAGTTCCGCGGACGGAACCTGATAACCGGTTTGCCGAAAGACATGGTAATAAACAGCAACGAAATGTCCGAAGCGCTGAATCCATATCTGATGGAAATAGCCGGTTCCGTACAGAACGTTTTCAACGTCACTCCTCCGGAGTTGGTGGCGGACATAATGGAAAAAGGAATAATTCTTTCGGGCGGCAGCGCCCAGATTCATTACCTTCCCGAATTTTTCGAAAGATTTCTGGGCGTTTCCACTTATGTGGCCGAAGACCCGCTTTTCTGCGTGGCCAAGGGCACAGGACTGATTCTTGACCATTTGGACAAATACAAACAGACCTTACTGAATAAACGATGACGATGACAGTGACACACTTCTTTTTGTCATAGTCATTGTGATAGTTGTAAAACAATGCTAATCGGCCACGAAAAGCTGGTAAAAAACTTCAAAGAACTTGCGGAAAAAAAAGCTTTGGCTAATTGCTATCTTTTTTTCGGCCCGCCGCGGGTCGGCAAAAAGCTTTTTGCGGCAAGCCTCGCCAACTTTCTCGAGACAGGCGATTTCGAAAAACCGAAGCTACTTATCGATTTTCTTTTAATCGAGCCGGACGCAGAAGCGACTATCGGCATAGACCAGGCGCGCTATCTGAAAAGTTTTTTGTGGCAAAAACCGGCGGCAAGCGCGCGGCGCACGGCGATAATAAACGACTCCGAAGCCATGACCGCCGAAGCGCAAAACGCGATTTTGAAAATCAGCGAAGAGCCGCCGGAGTCGTCTCTTTTGATAATCGTCGCGAACGACCACGAAAAACTTTGGCCGACGCTTCAGTCGAGACTGCAAAAAATTTATTTTTCTCCGGTTCCGCGCAAGCTTGTGGAAAATTGGCTTAGGGATAGTATTGATTGCAAGGCGGACGAGGCCAAAAGAATCACAGAAGCTTCTTACGGCCAGCCGGGACTTGCTTTGCTTACGGCCTCGAACAAAGAATTTCAATCTCTACGCCAGTCCGCGGAAAAATTTTTGAAATCGGGATTTTGGGAACACCGCAACATCGTCAAAGCCATGCTCGAAGACGAAAAATTCAATTTATCCCGTTTTCTGGAAGCGCTTTTGATGGTTGTTTCGAAAGACGCCGCCGCGGGAAAAAATCCGGATTTATGGCACAAAATCTCCTCTTTGAGACGCGACAACGAATCATACAACGTGAATCCGCGCCTCCAGCTCGAAAGCCTATTGGCAGGCGATTAAATTTTAATGGAAAAACAACTCGATAAAAATCTTAGAGATTTGGAGAATTTGCTTAATGGCATGGTTATGTCTTTAAAAGAGGAATTGCAGGTCGTGCGTGGAACCCGCCCTTCCGTGGAGTTATTGGAAAACGTGAGCGTTAACTGTTACGGGCAGATTATGACGATAAAACAATTGGGTTCTTTAAGCCTTAGGCCGCCCAGAGAAATAGAAATACAGGCATGGGATAAAAACGCCATTCAGGCAATAATGAAAGGGATTGAAGAGGCAAAGATAGGGATGAGTGTTTCGAACAACGAAAATATCGTACGGGCATCGCTGCCGGTTCTCACCGACGAACGAAGAAAAGAACTTTCCAAACTCGCCGGGAAAATAACTGAAACATTGAAAATACGTTTGCGGAGCCAGCGTGACGAATTCATAAAAAAGATGAAAGCATACGAAGAAAAAAGTGAAATAACGGAAGACGAATTTTTTCAGGCTAAAGAAAAAGTGCAGAAATTGGTTGACGGCGCCAATAATAAAATCGAGTCGATATTAAGCGAAAAAATAAAAGAAATAGAAGAATGAAATGATTATCGGCCTGATAGTATTTTTTGGTTTGGTGATTCTGATTCTCGGACATGAAGCCGGACATTTTCTGACGGCCAAACTTTTCGGAATGAAAGTAGACGAATTCGGTTTCGGTTTTCCGCCGAGAATAAAAGCATGGCGATTTGGAACCAAAAAGGGCGAGACCCTTCGACAGGCTCAGGGCGAGACCCTTCGACAGGCTCAGGGCGAGACGGAATACAGCTTGAATTGGTTGCCCTTCGGCGGATTCGTGAAAATTTCCGGCGAGGAGGAACAGATTACCAATCCCGAGAAATTGCAATCTCTTTCTCCGGAAGAAAAAAAACATTATTTCCTTTTTCAGTCGGCTTGGAGACGCTTTATAGTCATAGCCAGCGGCGTTCTGGTTAATTTTGTTTTCGGCTGGCTGATAATTTCTTTCATATTCATGGTTGGAACGCCTCCGGTCCTTGTAATAAATGGAGTTCAACCCGGTTCGCCCGCCGAAAAATCAGGCATAGTCGCGGGGGACATAATAAAAAATTATTCCAACGCCGACGATTTCGTGGGATTCATAAATCAGCATCGCGGCCAGCAGGTAAACTTGGAAATTATACGCGGCAACGAAAATCTAAGCATAACGGCCGTTCCAAGAATTCCAATTTCTGAAAATGACGGCGCCCTCGGGGTCCAATTTTCGGAATCGGGAGTCAAACCCAGCGGATTTTTTCAGGCGTTGGCCAGTGGATTCAGGGAGTCCATTTTCATATGCCAGGCCACCGTTTCGGCAATATACGAACTTTTCAAAAATTTGTTTTTGCACGGCTCGCTTCTGGCGGGAGTGGTCGGTCCGGTAGGAATTTTTTCCGTGGCCGAAAAAACCGGAAGCATCGGCCTTATTTATCTGGCGCAACTTATGGGCATCATTTCACTGAATCTCGCCGTTTTGAATCTTATTCCTTTTCCGGCCCTTGACGGCGGACGCCTGTTGCTAATTGTGGTTGAAAAAATCAAGGGCTCGCCGGTTCCTTTAAAAGCGCAGTCGCTGGTTAACGGCGTCGGCTTCGCGGTTCTTCTGCTGCTGATGGTTGCGATAACCGTAAGGGACGTCGTTGACTTGTTTTAATATCCCGGACTCCAAGCTTAGAGTTTAAAAGTTTTTTAAATTTTTAACAGTTCCAAATGGCCAAGCTCCGAATTTCCGACTCAGAAACGTCTGAGCCAAAAATAATTTACAAGGACAAAAATTTTCTGGGAATTTACAAACCGGAAGGAATGTTGGTGCATTCCTCCGCCGCCGCCGACAGCCCGGACGGAAAAAATACTTTAGCCGGGTGGCTTATAAGAAAATTTCCTGAAACGGCTGGCGTGGGCGACGACCCAGTGACGCGTCCGGGAATCGTTCACCGCTTGGACAGAGAAACTTCGGGGATAATGATAGCGGCAAGAAACAGCGAATATTTCGAATACCTGAAAAATCTTTTTAAGACAAGGCAAATAAAAAAAACTTATTTGGCAGTCGTGTCGGGCAAGCCGAAAGAAGCGAAAGGGACAATCGACAAACCCATCGGCATAAAAAACGGTTCGGTCAAAAGAAGCGTACATTCGGAAAAGATGATGAAAAGCGCCGAGACCGATTACACGGTCAAAAAAACTTTTGTTTCGGAGGGCAAGGAATTTTCATTGGTTGAGGTTTATCCGAAAACCGGCAGGACGCATCAAATAAGAGTGCATCTCGCGGCCATAGGCCATCCCGTTGTAGGCGACAGGCTTTACGGCGGGAAAAAACAACCCGATTGGGCGGACAGGCTGATGCTTCACGCTTATTCCCTTGAATTCTCTTTGAACGACGGCAGTCGGATTAAACTCGAAACTGGTCCAGGAGAATCATTCATGTTTCATGGCGCGGGTAAATAAGTTATCCACAATGCTAAAAATTGATTATTTGCTAAAATTGCTATAATAGAATGAGCTTATTGGCTTCAACGGTCGAATTAAAAGTTAAAAGCAGGCAGCAGCGGTAAATGCAGGAAAAAGGATTTACATTGATAGAGCTTCTGGTCGTAATAGCGATTCTTACCGTGTTGTCCGTGGCCGTCATCTTGACGCTCAACCCGGCGCAGATGATTAAGCAGGCGAGGGATTCTCAAAGGGCTTCGGATATGTCGACCCTGAGAAGCGCAATCGCCCTTTATCTACAGGATGTCGCTTCGCCAAGCATAGGAGCCGCGAATACGTGTTACGGCTCGGCGCCGGCCACCCCGAACAGCGCCGGTTGCGGCGGCAGAATGTCCGCCAGCGATTCGACCGTTTCCACGACTACCGCGGCGTCGAGCTCCAACACGACGGGAGTCGGCTGGATACCGATAAACTTCGCCGCCATTAGTTCCGGTTCGCCATTAGGCTCGGAACCCGTTGACCCTATAAACAACGCCACCTACTTTTACAGCTATGCAACCAATGCTTCTTCCAGTTTCGAATTCGAGATTGACGCCCATATGGAAAGCACCAAGTACGCCGCAAGCGGAACCGCCGACATCGAGTCAACCGACGGAGGAACCAATCCGGCCGCGTACGAAGTCGGGACGAAATTGAGTTTGTAAACGTTAAACGGTCGACATAAATAAATTATAAATTTCATGCAGGAAAAAGGATTTACATTGATAGAGCTTCTGGTCGTAATAGCGATTCTTACCGTGTTGTCCGTGGCCGTCGTCTTGACGCTCAACCCGGCGCAGTTGTTGGCGCAAGCGAGGGATTCCACCAGAATTTCCGACGTATCGACGCTTAAAAGCGCAATATCGCTCTACCTCGCAGACGTTAGTTCGCCCAGCATAGGCGCCACCAACACCATCTACGCGATGGCTGTTACGGTGACTTCCACTCCCAACATAGACAGATCGTCTTCAACCCTTATTGTCAGCGCTGCATCTTCTTCCGCAGCCAGCACGACGGGAGGCGGATGGATACCGGTAAATTTCAACACTATCAGCTCGGGTTCGCCGTTGGGCGCCGAACCGATTGACCCGATAAACAACGTCACCTACTACTACAGTTACGTCACCAACGGTTCACCCAACTTTCAGTTTGAAATCAACGCCAACATGGAGAGCATCAAGTACGCGTCCAGTGGCGGCTCCGATGTCGAATCAACCGACGGAGGAACCGTACTTCGCATTTACGAAGCAGGCACCAACCTCGGATTGTAAGGGTTGATGTCTATCGCCGACGCATTCGGTGTCGTAGCCCTGGTTTTACTGACAGGAGCGCAGCTTTTCAGCAACAGCTTTTTGAAGAAATACGTAAAATTTTACTTTCTCTTCGGCGCGATAATAATGTTCTCCCTCGCCGCGCATTCGACGTTTCTTCAATACAAGCTTTGGAAAGCCAGCGCCCTGTCGGTTTTTTTATTGCCGCCATACAGAGATTGGTCTTATTTTATTTCTTACACAGGCCCGCGGTTTTTTTATCCGTTACTTATCGCTTTTTTTGCGGCCGTCGTTCTAAAATATGTTTCCGAATTTTTAAACCGCAGATTCGGCGAGCGTTTTTTTAAACCGGAAGAAAGCTGGTTTCTCGCTTTTGGAGTTTTTTTTACCGGATATCCGGGCTTGTTTTTATACATACCCCTTATACTTGTCGCTGGCATTCTTCTTTCGTTTTTTTATTTTCTTTTAAAGAAAGGCCGTGCGCCGCTTTTTTACCTGTGGCTGCCGGTTGCGATTTTTGCTATACTTTTGAAAAATCAGATACCATCGTCTATTTTGAACGGGTTTATATTATAATCCGAAACAATAAATTAAATTTCTAAATCAATAGGTTATGCGCCTGCCCATATCAATCGCACAACTCAAAAGCAAGCTGATTCAGGAAAATCTCGTTTCTCCCGAAAAATTCGACGCCATCGCGGTCGAAGCCGAACGCAAAAACGAAAATTTTTTGGATAAGCTTATTTCGGAAAAAGTTGTCGGACAAAGTTTTCTCAATCAGTTTATAGCCGACACGCTGGGGGTGGAGATGGTCGATTTGTCGGTGGTGGGCGTCGATGAGAAGGTCATCAAAATATTGCCCGAAGAAATCGCCCGCCAAAGAAGAGTGGCCGTTTTCAGGCGCGAACCGGACGGCGTTTTCGGCGTGGCCATGGCCGACCCGAGCGATCTAGAAACCATAGGATTTCTTAGCGAACGCCTGAACGGCAAAATCAAGCCGTATATGGTTACAGTGGATGATTTGGAAAGGGCTTTTTCCGTCTACGGGATGGAAATGACCCGGGACTTCAAAAAAACAATAGAGGAAAACGTGCAGGCGTCGCTCCGAAACGCGAGCCGAAGTCTCGAGGAGGCGTCTGTTCAGGTTCCGATTGTGGCCATAGTCGACAATCTTATAACTTACGCCGCGTCGCTTCGGGCTTCCGATATTCATCTCGAAATTTTGGAAGACAGCACGTTAATAAGATACCGCATAGACGGCATTCTTTATGAAATTATGAGAATTCCCAAAGAAGTGCACGCCGCCCTGGTTGCAAGGCTGAAAATATTGTCGGGTTTGAAAATCGACGAACACCACCAGTCTCAGGACGGCCGTTTCCGTTACCCGATTTCCAATCAGCTTATAGACGTCCGTGTTTCGGTGATGCCCACCTTTTACGGAGAAAAGCTGGAAATGCGTCTTTTTGAATCCACGCAAAAACCCCTTTCTTTCGAAGAACTCGGGATGCTCGAGTACACATCCACGGTCGTAGCCGAAAATCTCAAAAAGGCTTACGGGATGATTATTTCCTGCGGCCCGACCGGTTCCGGAAAGACCACGACTCTCTACGCGATAATGAACATTCTGAACAAACCTACCGTCAACATAACCTCCGTCGAAGACCCAATCGAATACAACATAAAATACGTCAACCAAACGCAGATAAATCCGGCCGCCGGCATAACTTTCGCCAACGGCTTGCGGTCGCTGCTTAGGCAGGACCCCAATATAATAATGGTCGGTGAAATAAGAGACAGCGAAACCGCGGGAATTTCCGTCCAAGCCGCCCTTACCGGCCACCTCATCGTTTCTTCCCTTCACACCAACGACGCCCCGACCGCCATACCGCGGCTTTTCGACCTTGAAGTTCCTCCGTTTCTCATAGCCGCGACCGTAAATTTGATAATAGCCCAGCGTCTTGTGAGAAAAATCTGCCAGCAATGCATATATTCGTATGAAACGCCGCCCGAAATTAAGGACCTAATAATGCAACAGCTGAAAGATTTGAATATAACGGACAACTCATCCGTTCCCAAGATTATCTACAAAGGCAAAGGATGCAATTCCTGCAATATGCTCGGATACAGGGGCAGGATGGGCATTTTTGAAGCGCTCGAAATGAATGATAAAATTAAAAGGTTGGTGATACAGCCGCAGTTCAATCTGGAATCGATCCGAAAAGAAATACAAAACGGCGGTTTCAAAACGATGTTTGAAGACGGCTTGTACAAGGTCCAGCTCGGCAAAACGACAATAGAAGAAGTTCTTCGCGTCATCAGGGAATAAATCCCGACTTACAAATCGCAAATTTATTTAAAACCGTTAATCGATCATTGAAAATTAATAATTAACATCAAACAGCATGCTCTATAGATATTCGGCGGCGGACAAAAACGGGAAAGTAATCGAAGCCGAAATGGAAGCCGACAGCCTCAATCAAGTTCTTTATTTCCTTTCGCAAAAAGAACTTAAGCCGGTTTCTGTGGAGCCGCTCAAAGCGACAAAGGGCGGCCTTTTCGGGTTGTTCGACAAAATAACATTGACCGACAAGCTTTTTCTCACCAAGTATATGTCGCTTATGCTTAAGGTCGGCACGGACCTTCTTTCGGCAATCAACATTTTAATATCGGACTTCAATAAGCCTTCAATGAGAAATTTTCTGATTGAAGTCAGGGAAAATATCAGCGCCGGCCGGCCTTTTTATGAGGTCTTCGCAAAATATCCAAGGACTTTTTCCCTGGTTTTCGTGAATCTCATCAAAGCCTCCGAAACTTCCGGCAATCTCCAGCAAACTTTTGACGACTTGAGCGTCTCGCTCCAGCGCGAAGCGGAACTGAAAAGCAAAATAAGGTCTGCGTTCATTTATCCCATTATTCTCTCGGTTATGTCGATTTTAATCGTTGTATTTCTCGTCACTTTCGCCCTTCCCAAAATAGCAGACGCTTTTTCCCAGGCAGGAATCACCCCGCCGATATTTTCAAGAATAGTTTTCGGAATAGGCCTTTTCATAGGCCACAATATAATCCTTTTAAGCATTATAGCTTTGACGATTATTCTTTCCGCCACCTACTTTTTCTGGAAAAATCTGGCAGGCAGACGCATGGCCAGCAGAATACTTGAAAATCTTCCGATTATAAAAAAAATATACCGCGATATGGCCATAGAAAGTTTCGCTTCCACTTTCGGTTCTCTGATGAAGGCGGGTTTGCCGATAGTCCAGGCGATCAACATCACTTCCGAGGTCGTCGGTTCGGAAAAGTTTAAAATCAGCCTGAAAAGGATTGGAGAAGAAGGCCTGGCAAGGGGTCTGACCATAGGTGAAGCTTTCAGGCGCGAACCGGTTTTCCCGAACGTAGTCAGCAGTCTCATCTCCATTTCGGAGAAAGCGGGGCATCTCGAAGAAATTCTCAAAACTTTGTCGGATTTTTACAAAACAAGCATCGAGGAAGGAATAAGCACGCTGGTTTCACTGCTTGAGCCGGCGCTTCTCCTGATTATGGGATTTTTGGTGGCCAGCATAGCTCTGTCGATTATCGTGCCGATTTATCAATTGACCACCCAATTCTAATTCGGAAGGCAATAAGGTGAAATTTAAAAATCATAAATGATGGTTTTCCTTCTAAAAAACAGCGCCACCGGCAAGAAAGGCATGACGGTCATCGAGCTTGTTATGGTTATCGGCATAATCGGCGTTGTATCCCTGTTAACCACCACCTCGCTCGTGGGGAAAAGGGGACAGACGGACTTGACGAATACGGCCCAGCAAATTACTTCTTTGCTCCGCGAAGCGAGAGCCCGTTCCGTTTCCCAAACTTCCAGCACCAGCTGGGGCGTTCATTTCGAAAATTCAACCACGACGCCATTTTACGCGCTTTTTTATTCGTCAAATTACGGCAGTTCGACCGTAATCGGACACTATAAGCTTCCGCAAACAGTAGCTTACGATTCATCGAGCATATCGCCTGGTTCTTCCACCAACATAACTTTCAGCCAGATAAGCGGCAACGCTTCAGCTTCTACTTCCGTAAGAATTTATCTCGTTAAGAGCGGAGTTTTCGACTCCTTTACCATTGGCGTAGCTTCTTCCGGGGCGGTGAGTTATTTGTCTTTGGCTCCGGCTATAGCCAACATTTATGTGTCCAACATAACTCCGAGCGCCGCCAAAGTCGTTTGGGACACGGACCAGAACGCCGATTCAAAAGTCAATTACGGCCTTACTTCAAGTTATGGCCTTTCTTCCTCGGATTCATCGCAGGTAAGAAGTCATACCATAAATCTTACTTCTCTTTCGTCGAGTACCACCTACCACTATCAGGTCCAATCGGTTAATTCGGGCGGCACATCCACTTCGAGTAACGCCACGTTTACGACAACCGCCGTTGTCCAAACTGACTTTGTCGCTCCGACCCCAAATCCGATGACCTGGGCATCCGCCCCCGCCGCCGTTTCGAGTTCTTCGGTTTCTATGACTGCGACTACGGCTACCGATGCCAGTTCTTCTCCGACAAATTATTTCTTCACCTACGCTTCCTGCGCGCAGGATGTCGGCACAGGCGGCGCTTCTTCCGCGTGGCAGTCATCGTCTTCATACGCGAATTCCGGATTGCAGGTGAACAAGTGTTATGGGTATACCGTAAAAGCAAGAGATTCGGCGGAGCCGACTCCTAACGAAACCAGTCCGTCGGCAACTCCCAACGTCTACACGCTGGCTAATGTTCCCGGAGCGCCGACTCTTTCGGGAATTGCGAGTTCAAGCATGACTTTGACCAATGACCCAAACAACAACCCTACCTCCAGTCCCTCCACTTCATTCGCGGTTATTGCTTCAACAACCGATTCCGCATGGAACGGTTTCTGGGTCAATTCCGCCGGAACAGGAACAAGCACATCGGAGGTCTGGATGAGTAATTCGCAATTAACCAGTTTCGTCATAAGCGGTTTGAAGCCGTCCACTACATACTACTTCAAAGTCGAGGCCCAAAACGTGGATGGCGTGAAAACGGCTTTGGGCCCGGCTTCGTCGGGAACCACTACTCAAACAGACACTACGGCTCCCACTCCGAATCCGGAAACATGGGCCTCGGCTCCGTCTGCCGCCTCAACATCCTCCATTTCCATGACGGCTACGACAGCCACTGACGCCCTTTCTCCTCCAGTCAATTATCTTTTCACCTACGCTTCCTGTTCGCAGGACAACGGAACCGGAGGCGCCTCATCGAGCTGGCAGTCATCGTCTTCATACGCGAATTCCGGATTGCAGGTCAACAAGTGCTATGGGTATACGGTGAAGGCGGAAGATTCGGCTACTCCCGCAGTAAATATAGGCAGTCCCTCGACCCCAACCTCGACCGTATATACCATCGCAAACGTTCCGGGAACAGCTACGCTTTCAAATGTCGCCAGTTCTTCTCTCACATTCACCAACGCCCCCAACGGCAACCCAACTTCCAGCCCATCCACTTCTTTCGCGCTATTCGTTTCTTCGACGACAGATTCAAGATGGAACGGCTTCTGGGTCAACTCCGCGGGAAACGGCACCAGCACGGTTGAGGTCTGGATGTCGAACACCCAGCTGACGAATTTTGTGATAAGCGACCTGTCCAATTCAACAACTTACTACTTCAAAGTCGAGGCCCAAAACGTGGATGGCGTGAAAACGGCTTTGGGCCCGGCTTCGTCGGGAACCACTACTCAAACAGACACTACGGCTCCCACTCCGAATCCGGAAACATGGGCCTCGGCTCCGTCTGCCGCCTCAACATCCTCCATTTCCATGACGGCTACGACAGCCACTGACGCCCTTTCTCCTCCAGTCAATTATCTTTTCACCTACGCTTCCTGTTCGCAGGACAACGGAACCGGAGGCGCCTCATCGAGCTGGCAGTCATCGTCTTCATACGCGAATTCCGGATTGCAGGTCAACAAGTGCTATGGGTATACGGTGAAGGCGGAAGATTCGGCTACTCCCGCAGTAAATATAGGCAGTCCCTCGACCCCAACCTCGACCGTATATACCATCGCAAACGTTCCGGGAACAGCTACGCTTTCAAATGTCGCCAGTTCTTCTCTCACATTCACCAACGCCCCCAACGGCAACCCAACTTCCAGCCCATCCACTTCTTTCGCGCTATTCGTTTCTTCGACGACAGATTCAAGATGGAACGGCTTCTGGGTCAACTCCGCGGGAAGCGGCACCAGCACGGTTGAGGTCTGGATGTCGAACACCCAGCTGACGAATTTCGTTGTCAGCAATTTAGCCACTTCCACAACTTACTACTTCAAAGTCGAGGCCCAAAACGTGGATGGAATAAAAACATCTTTAAGTTCCGCGAGCCCCAAGACAACGGGACCTTTCGCGGACACGATTCTCGCCTGGGAAAATCCAGCAAGCATCCCGAGCGGCTGGACATGTCTTGATTGTTCGGCTGGCAGTGATTTTTACGGCGCTTTCCCGAGAGCGAGTTCCACTTACGGCAACGCCACTTCCGGCGCCGATACCGTCAGCCATGCCGCAACATTCGTAAGCGCCGCAAACGGCGCGTCCGCGGGTCAGAACTGGCCGGCAGGCAGCTCTTTTCCGGTAAGCACCCACACTCACACCTGGGGCAACTTTACGACCGCCACCGGCGATATTCGTCCTCCATATAAGAACCTCGTCTTTATAAAAGCCAATAATCCAAGCCAAATTCCAAATGGCGCCATAGGCATTTTTGACACTTCTTCAAGCTCTATGCCTGCCAATTGGACTTACTATTCCGCGCTTGAAGGCAATTATCTCCGCGGCGGAGAAAACACGACATCGACAGGAGGTTCAGCTACGCACCAGCACACAATATCTTCAACGGTCACATCCGGAGCCGCCAGCGCCAGCACTCTTGCTGCCGGAACAACCAATCCGAATACAGCTCACGCCGCGAACGTCCACACGCACACTCTTGCCGCCGGAGGGGTCGCAGCCACAGCCACATCAAGCGACCCGCTCTACATAAGCGTCGTTTTCGGCCAGCTGACAACAACATCTTCTCCGCCGGCGAATTTGATAGCTATGTTTAACAACGCGGGTTCTTTGCCTCCGGGCTGGAGCTCTGTTTCAACTTCCGGTAGCGCGTATAGCGACCGGCTACTTAAGGGAGCTCAAACTTTCGGCGCCACCGGCGGACGTCTGACTCACAATCATGGCAATACAGCAATAACAAGCACCGCCGACACCGGAGGTTCAAACAACAGACTTGGAGCCGGCTCAGCAGGCGCTGCCAGCGCTCACACGCACAGCGTCACTTACTCGAACGACACCCAAAACTCCATGCCCGTGAACCGGTATGTTATTTTAGGAAAATATTCTGGTGCCGGCGCAATGCTGACGCCGGAAAAGCAATTCGCGGCCATCCCGCCCGAAAATAGAAAAAATACTCTTTTGGCCGCGCTGCCGGCATTGGGCTTGGTTTTAGGCGCTTATTCTGAAAATCAAAATTTCCTCTGGGGAGTAATTCTTATAATTGGCGTCGCTTCGGTCGTTATTTTATACCGGAAACGAAAAAAGAAGGGAATTGTGATACAATAAAACGACTGAAGCAATGAACATGAAAACTTCTTTATTAATTGTAATAGTTGCCGCGATCATTGTGATCGGGGCGGCAATCTACTTTTTTCCTGGGTTAAATCCTTTGAACTGGGGGAATTCGGTTAGCCCTTCTGGTCAAACGGCAACAGACGCGGGAACCAAGACAACTTCGAACGGCTCAAAAACAGGAGGGACAACCGGAACGCCGCAGGGAAATGTCACATACGGTATTGTCAGGGGAACAGCCAGTACAAATTCTTCCGCAGTCAAATTCTCTTCGATAATCGTTATATTGTCTGATTCTAAAACCGGCGCGGAGAAATATAAGAGTAATTTGTCGGCGGACGGCTCTTACAGTTTTAACGTTAATCCGGGGGAATACAAGATGAACATATCCGGCGCTTCAAGCATCAAATTGCCGACGATTTTTTATGTCGGCGCCGGCGACACATTCAGTTTGAATTTTTCGGTGAAGTGACTCGCTTTTTATGTTCACCTGAAAATTTAATTTCTGAAAATGGCGGACGCACGGCCACGTTCTAAATCGGCGGCCGCTTGAATCATCAATTAACGCTGAACCGTTCAAGATGTCCAAAAAATTTTTAAATCGTTTAGGATTGTCTTTGGTGGAAATGCTGATTGCCTTATCGGTGGGTTCCATTTTGATAATAGGAGCCACCAGCATCATAGTGCCTTCGATACGCGGCAACGCGCAGGCGAACAAGATCCAGGTGTCTTCCGCGCTCGGGAAGGAGCTTCTGGACGGCGTCAGCGTTTTTGGAGAAGCCGGCTGGCATAACGTTTCCTATCTGGCTACAACTTCGGCGAACAAATATTTTATTGTTTCCGCTTCATCCCCGTTTTCCGCGGCGACCGGCACCGAAGGCATAGTCACGGACGGCATGACTTCCGGACTGGTTGGCTACTGGAAACTGGACGAATCCGCGGGAACTATAACTTCCGATTTTTCGGGAAACAGAAATTCGGGAACTTTAACCAACAGCCCGACTTTTTCTTCTTCCTGCAAAGTTTCCGGATGCCGCAGTTTCAACGGTTCAAGCGCTTATGTGACGGTTCCCGTCAGCTCGACCATAAACTTCGGGAATAGCGACTTGTCCCTGTCTCTTTGGTTCAACACTCCGGCGACGAGCGCCAATCAGGGATTCATAAGAAAAGGGAGCGCGCCTTTTAATTTAAACGGCACGGGATGGGAGATTCGTTCCCGGAACGCCAACCCGTTGGAATTTTGCTTGTCGAACGGCAGCGGAACCTGTTCCGCGCTTAATTTGGGCTCCGTGCCGCAAAATTCCTGGACTCATGTGGTTGTCACCCATAAGCGTTCAACTGGTCTGACTTCAGGATACATTGATGGCTCCTTGGTGGCCACGACGACACTGACAACCGGGAGCTACACCGACAGCTACGCTCTTGAAATAGGAAAGGGGAACGACGGATATTATTCGGGGACGATCGACGACGTCAGAATCTACAACAGAATTTTGTCCGCGACCGAAGCGCAAACTATTTACGCCGGCGCCATATACACGAGATATTTCTATATAGACAACGTCGGCCGCGACGGAAGCGGCGCAATCCTTTCCAGCGGCGGCACGAACGACCCTTCAACCAAGAAAGTAACCGTCGTTTATGGATGGGCGAGCGGTCCCACGAGTTCTTTTTCGACTTATCTGACAAGATACGTCAATCGGGTTTTTGACCAGACGGATTGGTCTGGCGGGCCGGGGCAGGATACTCCGATAACGAATATTAATAATAAATTTTCTACATCAACCAGCATAAATTATTCAACGACTACTGGTTCGATAATCATGCAGTTGCAATAAAAAATGTTCAAAGGCAATTTTTTCAAAAACTTATTCGGAATCGCGGTTTTTCTGTTTGTTTTCTGCGCTAACATTGTTTTTTTGGTCAATATCGTAGAAGCGGCCACGAACATCAGCGCGTCAACCACTTCGCATTGGGCCTGGAGCGACATTATAGGTTGGATGGATTTTTACAACACGAACACCATAACGGTCAGATCGCAGAATTTAACAGGATATGCCAGCTCTTCCGCGGGAGATGTTTCGCTGGATTGCCATACGACAAGAAGCGGCGATATATGTATCACGAGTAATTACCAAGTGACCAACGACGGAAGCGGCAATCTTTCGAACTGGGGCTGGAACGACACCTACGGCTGGATAAGTTTCGATTGCGCCCAAAACCCCGGCGGCTGCAATCAGTCCAATTATCGGGTTTATATAGACGCCGGCGGAAATTTCCGGAATTACGCCTGGAACGATACTATTGGCTGGATTAGTTTTAATTGCAATACCACCTGCGGAACGTCGGATTATAAAGTTTTAACTTCATGGGTTTCTAGCTCGGCAGTTGCCACGCTTGATTCGAGCACTTACGATACCGGTGTCTCGAAAGGGGCTCAATTGAATTCCGTCTTATGGCATGGCAACCTGCCAAGCGGCACGGCGGTCCGTTTTCAGTTCGCGGTAAACAATTCTTCGAGCGGTCCGTGGAGTTTCATGGGTACCGACGGAACGAGCAACACTTATTACAACACCGGACCCGATGTTTCGCTGAACCTCGACTATAGCCTCTTTAATAATTTCCGCTATTTCCGCTACAGGATATCTCTTATATCGGATGTAGCCCAACTTTTAAGTCCGAGGGTTGACGAAGTTCTCATAAACTGGAGCCCATGAGTTTAGAATCTAGAAAATAGTAAGTAGAATCTATAAGTTATTTTGTTATTGTATAATTAACAAAGACCTATAAATCTATGCCGATTCTACTTTCTACTTTCCACTTTCTATTTTCTCGTAAGTGCCAGGCGGCGATTTCTTTTGTTTTTCTCACGGGCATAATAATGCTTTCCATAGGCGTTACCGTAGCCATACTTGCGGCCAGTTTTTTGAGTTCAGGATACGGCTTTCAGGCCGCAAACAAAGCAACTGTTTTGGGCTATGCCGGCGTCGAAGACGCGCTTATGAAACTCGCCAGGAACAAAGATTTTTCTTCGACATCGGCGTATTCGGTGCCGGTCGGCGGCGATTCGGCAAGCGTGACGGTAAACCAAAATTCGCCCGTGTCCGGGCAGGCCAAAATTATTTCCACGGCGACGGTTTCTTTTCAGCAGAAAAAGATACAAGTTGTTGTTTCCGTAAACCAGACCACCGGACAAATAGATGTCGTTTCCTGGCAGTTTCTTACCCTGTAAATTGCGCGGGCTTATGAGTAAAATTAAAAAATGAACGGCTCAAACTTTTTGTCAAAAATACTCTCTTTTCTTAGAGCTCAAACCAAAATAGGCGGGCTTGAGGTTTCCGACGCCGATATAAGATTCGCTTATTTCAGCGGTGATTCTTTAAAAACATCGGCACTTCGTCTGCCGCCCGGCATAATAGAAAACGGAGAGATAATAAATTACGACCAGCTTATCGAGGCCTTCAAAAACCTCCGCGATTCGATACCGTCTGATTTCGGAAATAAAAAAAACGTCAACGTCATAGTCACGCTTAATTCAATTCATATTTACACGCATGTTTTCAGTTTGCCCCTAATAGAAGATGAAAATCTCAAGGAGGCGGTTCAGCTGAACATAAGAATGATTTCCCCGTTTGACCTTTCTCAGGCCTACGCCGGCTGGCAGCTCATAAACCAAAACAAAAGCGAGCTTAAGGTGGAAATTCTGAGCGCTTTTGCCCAAAAGGTTTTCATCGACCAGTTGCGAAACGCGCTGAACGAAGCCGGATTTTTCCCGCTGGCGGTCGAGTCGGGCGCTCTTTCCCTCGTAAGATTGATAAGGGAAAAATGCGTTGACTTTAAAATCGAAAAACCCCTTTTGGTTCTAAGCGTCGACGATAAAGGCATGAGATTCATCATAATCCGGCTCGGCCAGCTTCATTTCGAATATTTCCAATCTTGGAAAGACATTCAGGGCGGGGCGAAAAGCGTTTCCTGGGAATCTTTCAGAGAGGCCATTAATAGGAATCTCCATCAAGTAGTCAATTTTTACGCGGGCCATTGGGAAGAACAGCTTACGGACATAGTTGTGGCTTCAAACAGTCTGGTTGAAGAAATATTGAAAACTGTCACGGAAAATTCTTCCCTTAGCGCCAGAGAACTTAAATTGAAATTCGAGCAGCCGTTCCGGCGCGAATGGTACGAGGTGGCTGGCAGCGCAATCCGCGGCGACATACCGCGGACCGACGACAAAGACGTAAATCTTTTCGGAATAACGGTTCAGGAAGATTTCCGCCACAGGCAGATAATAGATTTTCTGAAATTCTGGCAGGTTCTGATGCCGTCATCCCTTTCAATACTGGCGCTTTCAATGGGGATTTCCTATCTGTTTTTGACTAACCTGGGCAAATCCATCGAGGCCAAATCGTCTTTCGCGATAAGCGAACAGCAAATGGCAGAAATAAGCTCCCTCGAAACCCAAATAAAAGATTTCAACAATTCTATCCAGATACTTTCGGGTTTTGAAAAATCGCCTAAACTGAAAACTTCGTTGTTGAACAAGATAACTCCTTTGATAAACAAAAACGGAATTGTCATAGGCAGACTGTATTCGCAAGGAGGAGGACTGCCGGTGGTTTTGAGCGGGGAAACCAATTCTCAAGATAATATTTTAAGTTTCAAAAACTCTCTGGCGGCCGACAATTATTTCTCTTCGATAAATCTCAATTTGTCGGACATAAAGCCGAAAGAAAACGGATTTTCTTTCACCATAAGTTTTAACGTCAATTGACGCCGCCGAAAACTTCTTCGCTGGCTTTTTCAAAAACGGAAGTCATTAGTTTTCTGTCGTAGTTGGTTATTTTTTTAAGCACGAATTCTTCTGCCTTTGCCCTCCGGACTACGGCGGACAGGCCCGCTTTCGGGCGGATTCCTACACGGAGACGCCAGAAATTTTTGGTTCCTACGCTTTCGATAACCGACTGAACGCCGCGATGTCCTGCCGAACCCCGGCCGAAGGAAATTTTGTATTCACCGATTTCCAGGTCGCTGTCGTCGTGAGCCACTGCCAGAGAATCTGTTTTGATGCCAAACGCTTTAAGCGCCAGTTTCGCGCCGCGGCCGCTTTCATTCATGTAACCGACCGGTTTAACAAGTATAAATTCGCCGCAACGGAAACTTTTAAAGCCCTTAGAATTAACCCATTTGCCCGAACCGCCCGAATCCATAATTTCCGACAAATAATCCGTCATAAGTTTTCCGGCGTTATGATAAGTGTTTTCATAGGCGGGACCGGGATTGCCCAGCCCCATTATTAACTTAATTTTTAAAAATCGTTTTTCCATTGGTTTTGTAAAAAGTCGTTCCAATCTTGAACAATTCCGTTTACTACTATACAATAGGTGTTGCCATGAGACAATTTTTCTCTTCTCTTCTCGAGATAGTCGAAATTACCGCCGTCGCTTTCGCAGCGGTTTTTTTGATAAGAAGCTACATAGTCCAGCCGTTCCTTGTAAGCGGGTCGAGCATGGTTCCGAACTTTTCGGACGGAGACTACCTTCTGATAGACGAACTGACCTATCGTTTCCGCGCGCCGGAACGGGGCGAAGTTGTTGTTTTTCAATATCCGAAAAACGAATCGGTTTATTTCATAAAGAGGATTATCGGCATGCCCGGCGAAAACGTGGAAATAAAAAACAACCGTATAACTATTTTTAACGAAAATAACAAGGACGGCCTGGTTCTGGACGAAAAATATATTTCCGGCATTTTAACGGCGCTTGGGGACGTCGAATTCCAGATTCCGGACGGCAGCTATTTTGTTTTGGGAGACAACAGGCCGTACAGCTTTGATTCGAGAAATTGGGGCATGCTTCCCAAAACCGACATTGTCGGCTTGGTTCAATTTCGTCTCTGGCCGCCGGCTTCCATGAAAGTTTTCGCGGCTCCTTCGTATTGATTTTAAAACAATGTCTTCAAAAAAAGGGGAAAAACTCCCAAAAAAGAAAAAAGAAGTTCCGGAAGAAGGGTTGCGCGCGCCAAAGGGGATGCACGATATTCTTCCTTCGGAGTGGCTCTGGCGCGACAAAATATCGGCGGTCGTCGACGAACTTTCGGATTTTTACAACTTCAACCAAATTGGAACGCCTATCCTGGAACGCGCCGACCTTTTTGAGCGCGGCGTCGGCGCTGACACCGACATAGTCAACAAAGAAATGTATTTTGTTAAAAGCAGGGGCGAGGACTTGCTGGCGCTCCGTCCGGAAGGAACCGCGCCGATAGTCAGGGCGTATCTTGAGCATCACCTCGGCCGTTCAGCTTCTCTCCAGAAGTTTTTTTACCGCGGCCCGATGTTTCGGCACGAACGGCCGCAAGCCGGACGTTTCAGGCAGTTTGACCAGGCAGGCTTCGAAATAATCGGCGGAAGCAACGACCCTATTTATGACGCCGAAATAATCCTAATTTTTCAAAGATTGCTTGAAAAGCTCAAAATAAAAAACATAGTACTCAAAATAAATTCGATAGGCTGCCGGGTTTGCCGGCCGCTTTACAGGCGCCAGCTGCAGTCTTATTACAAAGACAAAGAAAAAAAACTTTGTCCGGACTGCCAAAAAAGAATTAAAACCAATCCCCTGCGTCTGTTCGACTGTAAAAAGGAGACCTGCGTTCCTTTTAAGGAATCGGCCCCGAATCTTTTGGATAAGCTGTGCGCGGCCTGTACCCTGCACCTAAAGGGTATTTTCGAATATCTCGATGAACTAAAAATTTCCTATACCATGGACAATACTCTTGTTCGCGGACTTGATTACTACAGCCGCACCGTTTTTGAATTTTTCGTTGAAGGACCTGGCTCGGAAGTCGGAGCCCTGCCCGGCGGGGGACGGTACGATTATCTGATGGAAATGCTGGGAGGCAGAACGACGCCGGCGGTCGGCGGAGCGGTTGGCATAGAGCGTCTGATAGCGGTCATGAAAGCCCAGGAATTGGAGGCGCCGCGCAGGTTGCCCAAAAAAGTTTTCGTCATCCATGTCGGTGAACTGGCAAAAAAGAAATCCCTGAATCTTCTCGAAAAACTCCGTTCAGCGGGAATTTCGGCGAGCGAAGCCCTCGGCCGGGATTCTCTTAAAATGCAGCTCAGATTGGCCGACAAAGAGGGCGTCAAGCTGGCTCTTATTTTCGGCCAGAAGGAAATTTTCGAAAACAGCATAATTATCAGGGATTTGGACAATCACTTGCAGGAAAGCATTCCGATGGATACAATCGTCGAAGAGGTGAAGAAGCGCCTGACGAGGAAAAAGCAGTAAAATGAGCGACTGTATTTTTTGCGGGATAGGGGCCAAAGAAATAAGAGCGGAGAAAATTTACGAGGACAACGACACCATTGCAGTTCTCGATGTTCATCCGCGAGCCCCGGGACACGCCATAGTTATTACAAAAGCGCATCGCGAAACCATTCTTGATGTTCCGGAAAACGAGCTCAAGCCTCTTTTCTCCGCGGTAAAAAATGTCGTTTCCATCCTTTCAAAATCGCTTAAACCGGACGGTTTTACCATAGGGATAAACCATGGGAAAGCCGGCGGCCAGGCCGTTAATCACTTGCACATACACGTTATTCCGAGGTTCATTAATGACAACGGAGGATCAATTCACTCGGTGGTCGATAACAAATCCAGCGAAACCGTTCAGGAAACAGCGGCGCGGATAAGAAAAACAACAAACTAATTTTTTTAAAATGCCAGCCGTAGAAGTAAAAAAGAGGGGAGGCGAATCAGCCAGCGCGTTGCTTTACCGTTTCTCGAAAAAAGTAAGACAGAGCGGAGTCATCAAGGAATTCAGGAAAAGAAAATTCCATGAGAGGACGCACGGCAAACGCCGGCGCCGCGTTTCTGCTCTGCACCGCGAAAACAAAAAAGCTGAAATAAAAAGATTGAGAAAATTGGGCCTTCTCTAATTGTTTTATTTTGCACGAGAAATGGTAAACGGCTTTAAGGAAAAATTAAGCACCGATTTAAAAAATTCTCTACTTAAGGGGAACTCGGAAAAAACCAATGTTCTCCGTTTTTTAATTTCTTTGCTTCATAACCGCGAGATAGAAAAAAGGGGAACAGGCCAGGCGCCTTCGCTGACGGACGAGGAATCGATTGAAATACTTCAGCGCGAGGTTAAAAAAAGGAAGGAAGCCATAGAACTTTTTCAAAAAGGCGGCAGGCCGGAACTTGCGGAAAAAGAAATCAAAGAACTCGCTTTTATAAATGAATATCTGCCGCCCCAAATGAGTCGGGGCGAAATAACGGCTCTTGTCGCCGGACTAAAGAACAAAGGATTCGCGGATTTTAATTCGCTGATGAAAGAAGCTGTCAAAACGACCAAGGGCCGGGCCGACGGGAAGCTCGTAAGCGAAGTTGTCAGGGAGATAATTAAATAAAATCAGTTTTGTCTTGAAATGAGACGTGGCGTCAAAGAGCAAATTCTTGCCAGAAAAATGGAACGGCTGGCCGCCAAAATAATCAATATCGCGCCGCCGGCCGGCAAAAAGCCCCGTAAAACCGGCAAAATAGACGTTTTTCTGCTCGGCGACGCCGAGATGAAAAGGATTAAAAAGAGATTTTTGCCGCGCGAGAAAGGCCCGGCCAATGTGCTTTCTTTCGGGGAACCGGCCGGATGGCCCCGCCCTGAAAGAGGCGCCCCAAAATTAGGAGAAATTTATCTTAATTTGGATTTGACCGGAGGCGGGACCGGCGAACTGGCTGCGCTTCTTGTTCATGGGGTTCTCCACCTTTTGGGCTATGACCATAGGAAAAAAAGTGATAGGATGAAGATGGAAAATCTGGAGAAAAAAATTTTACTAAAGTTGGGCGTTTAGATTTTTTTATGGCATCAAATTTCATAGTTGGCCTCGACATTGGAACATCGGTTTTGAAAGCCGCCGTCGCCGAAGTGCGCGACGGAAAGCCCGTTCTTCGGGCGGTTTTCAAGGAACCGTCAATAGGATTGCGCAAAGGCGTTGTTATTGAAATGGGCGAGGTTTCGCCCGCCATCGGGAGGCTTTTCAGCGAAGTAAAAAAGAACTATAAAAACGGATTGAAATCCATTTACGTCAATATCGGCACTCATCAGGTCAAGGTGCAGAGTTCGCGCGGAATAGTTCCCATTTCAAGGGCCGACAGCGAAATTTACGGAGAAGACGTGGACAAGGTCGTCAATTCGAGCCAGGCGGTCAATCTGGCGACCAACAGGCTTATCATCCATAACGTAACGCGTGAATTCATAGTTGACGGAGTCGGGGACATCACGGAGCCGGTGGGCCTTAGCGGTAGCCGCCTCGAAGTCAGCTCGCTGATAATCGACGCTTTCGCTCCGCACGTGAAAAGCGTAATCAGGGCGGTGGAAATAGCCGGCGGGAAAATAGGCGGAGTGGTTTTTAATCCGTTGATAGCCGGCCGCGCCGCGCTAAGCAAAACCCAAAAAAATTTGGGGGTTATTCTAATAGATATCGGTTTCGGCACGACCGGCTACGTCATTTTCGAGGAAAACAAACTTATAGGCACTGGCATGGTGCCGCTCGGAGCCAATAACATAACCACAGACATAGCCGTGGGACTGAAAATACCCGCCGCCGCCGCCGAAAATTTGAAACTTCATTACGGTTGCGCCCTGGCCAAAGAAGTCGGCTCGAAGGAAACCATAGAACTTAAAAAATTTTCTTCACAGGAGCACGGTTCGGTATCGCGCCGGTTCGTGGCCGAAATAATCGAATCGCGTCTTGCCGAAATTTTGGAATTCATAGATAATGAACTCCGAAGCGCCGGGAAAGCGGGCAAATTGGCTGGCGGAGCGGTTCTGGTTGGGGGAGGAGCAAAAATGCCGGGAATGACCGAATTGGTCAAGCAGGAACTTAAGCTTGCCAGCCAGATAGGCATAACCATGCGCGAAGGATGGGGGAACGAAGGCAACGATTTCGCCGACGTTTTCGAAGACCCGGAATTCGTAAACAGTCTCGGGCTTATATTGTGGGCTTACGATGGAGGACGCCATTACAAACTTTCATCCGTTTCCGATTTCAGATTCAGGAATCTCCTGAAATATTTCATACCTTAACTCTATGAAGAAAAAATCGAAGCCAAAACAGAGAAAAGAAAAAAGGGGAAACAACCCCGATATTTCCATAAAAGTAGTCGGCATAGGCGGAGGGGGAGGCAACGCGGTTTCCCGCATGAGCCGCGATTTCATGAGAGGGGTGGAGTTCATAGCCATCAACACCGACCATCAGGACTTGGACCACTGTTCCGTCAGGCGAAAAATATACATAGGCCGCAATCTGACGCGCGGACTGGGAACCGGAATGAATCCGGAAATAGGCAGACAGGCGGCCGAAGAAAACCGTTCCGAGATAGCCGAAGTGCTTAACGGAGCGGATTTGATTTTTATCGCGGCCGGACTCGGAGGAGGAACGGGAACCGGCGCGGCGCCCGTTGTCGCCGAAATCGCCAAACAATCCGGCGCTCTGACCATAGCTTTCGTGACCAAGCCGTTTGATTTCGAGGGAAGCCAGCGGGACAGGATAGCCCAGGAGGGAGTGAACAAACTTCGCGAAAAAGTGGACGCGCTTATGGTTGTTCCCAATGACCGGATATTCAGCGTCATTTCAAAAGACACCCCGCTCCTGAAGGCCTTTGCCGCCATAGACGACGTTCTTAAAAACGCCCTTGAAGGAATAGTTGAAGTCATAGTTTCGCCCGGAATCATAAATCTCGACTTTGCCGACGTGAGGTCAATCATGGATAACGCGGGCACCGCCGTAATTGGCCTCGGTATCGCCAGCGGCCAGGAAAGAGCGGCCGAAGCCGTCAGGCAAGCCATAAATTCTCCACTTCTTGAAATAAGCGCCGAAGGCGCCAAAGGGGTGCTCCTCGGCATTTCCGGCGGCGGCGACATGAAAATGAACGAGATAAACGAAGCCGCCAAGCTCGTGAAACAGGCCATTGATCCTGGCGCGAAAATAATTTTCGGGGCCTACCGCGACAGGAAACTCCGCCCGAATCAGATAAAAGTAACTTTGATAGCCACCGGCATAAACGGGGTGGCGGCGGCCAATTCTCTTTTCGGTTCGTACATGAAACGCGGCTTGGGCGGAGACGAAAGGAAATCCGGTGACGAAAAAATCGGCGAAGAACGGGATTTTATTTTTGGGGACAAGAAAGAAAAAAATGATTTGCCCGCTGAACCGAAGGAAGAAATCTTCGAGCCGAAAAAGAAGAGCATAAAGCCGGACAAGGACAGCGAAATTTGGGAAATCCCGACTTTTTTGAGGAAGAAAAAAAGGTAATACTTTTTATTCCTCCGATTCGTGCGGTTTTTCGAGGCCGAGCGGTTCGACATCGAGCGACTCACCGGTGATTTTCAGTATGTCTTTGTCGATTCTCGAAAATTCTTTGTAAGCCGAATTGTAGCTTGAAACCGTCTGGCCGAGGTTTTTGCCAACCTTGAGCATGTAGTCGTCGTATTTTTTCAGGTGAGTTGTCAGTTTTTCTATTTCTTTTTTTATTTTCTCCGTCGATTCCTGAATTTTAAACGCCCTCATTGCCTGGAAAAGAACCTGAAGGTAAGCCGCGAACGTGGTAGGGGAAACTATGATAACGTGCTTCTCGTTATAGGCGTAATCAATCAAGTCGCGTTCCGTAGATTTCATTGTCCCTACTTTGTTTATGAGAAGGTCGTAGTAAATGGCCTCGGACGGCACGAACATGAAAGCGAAATTAACCGTGTCTTCGCCCGGCTTTATGTATTTTGAAGTTTCATCGATTCTCGCTTTGAGGTCGCTGACGAATTGTTTTTCCAGGCGCTCGCGTTCTCCAGCGTTAGATTCGTTTATAAGACGATTGTAATTTTCCAGACTGAATTTTGAATCAATGGGCACAATTTGGTTGCCGATGAAAATAACGGCGTCAACGATAGTTCCGTCCCTGAACGGATACTGCATCTGGTAACCGTTCGGCGGAAAAATGTTCTTTAGTATGGTTTCAAGATAATACTCGCCGAGGACGCCGCGCTGTTTCGGGTTTTTCAATATATCCTGAAGGCTTTTTAATTGTTCCGTTATGTTCACCACCTGCTTTTGACCTTCGTTTACCTGAACCAGTTCCTTCGTTATCTCGCGTATGATTTTGGCGCTTTCCCCGAACTGCGTTTGCATCAATTGCGTCGATTCGCTGAGTTTCTGGTCGAGCGTGCGCCTCAGTTCGTTAACCGTGTTTTGAAGCAACAACATGGACTGGTCGGGCTTGATTTCTTCATCTTTTTTCTTAAGGGCCGACCAGATGAAATAAAAGCCGATTCCGAAGGCAGCCAGTATTATCAGAAGCAATATGTTTTGATTCATAGGTTTAAACTTTCGCTGTGCAAAAGCCGGCTGGCTTTAGACGACTTCATACATTATAATGCAATAAACTTTTTATATAAAATCGCTTTCCACACAGTTCGCCATCATTAAATGAAAGCCCATTATTATTGCCGGGAGTGCGACTATTTTTTTTGGGAGGAAAACAAAATTCCCGACATGAACAGATTGCACAACAAGTGCGGTTCGCGCGCCAAACTTTTAAAATATATTCAGGAACCCGAATCTAACGAAGGTTAAACGTCCTTTTCGGGGGACTCTTAATTTATGAAAAGGCTCAGATTTTTTAAGAAACTTGGGCCAGGTTTGATAACCGGCGCTTCCGACGACGACCCGTCTGGAATTTTGACGTACCTCCAAGGGGGAGTAATGTTCGGCTTCGGCGCTCTATGGACCACGCTTTTTACTCTGCCGATGATGTACTTCATACAGGAAATGTCGGGGCGAATAGGTTTGGCCACCGGCAAGGGCATCATCGAAATTATCAGGGAAAATTATTCAAGATGGATTCTTTTCGCGATAGTTTTCTTTTCGACGCTCGTCATCGTCATAAACATAGGCGCCGACCTTTTGGCTATAGGAGCCGCCATAGGCGGGATGTTTCCGATAAGCAATTTTTTAACGCTACCGGTTGCCGCGGTATTGATACTTTTTTGCACGATACAATTTCCCTATAGAAAATTCGCGAATGCGCTCAAATGGCTGACGCTGTCTCTTCTGTTTTACGTTTTAGCCGTTCTTTACATAGAAGTAGATTGGTTCGCGGCAGTGAAAAGCACTCTTATTCCGAATATTCACTGGACGAACGATGGCATACTTATAATAGCGGCGATTTTCGGAACAACCATTTCGCCGTATCTTTTCTTCTGGCAGGCCAACGAAGAAGTCGAAGAAAAACAGGAATTCGAAAGAAATAATTTCATGCCGGAAGCCAAGGCTGTCAAACGGGAACTTTCCGACCTTAGAAAGGATACTTTTGTCGGTATGTTGCTTTCCAATATCATCGCTTGGTTCATAATAGCCGGAGCCTCCAATCTCGCAGTTTCTTCGGGCATCGTAAAAATAGGCAATTTTTCGGAAGCGGCTCTTGTTTTGCGTCCATTACTCGGCGAATGGGCCTACCTCGCTTTCGTTATAGGGATAATAGGAACGGGCTTGCTGGCGATACCGGTGCTTGCGGGGAACATAGGATATATGTTCGCCGAAACGTTCAATTGGAAAAAGGGAATAAACAAAAAATTCGGGGAAGCTAAAGGTTTTTACTTGGCCATCATAATGGCGACCCTGGCCGGACTGATGATTGATTTTTTCGGATTCGATCCGGTTACTCTTTTGATTTACACAGCGTTGTTTTACACGCTCATAACTCCGCCAATTATTTACATTATTTTGAAAATAGCCAACAATCGAAAGATTATGGGTAATTTAATCAATTCCGCGACTTCCAATGTTTTCTGCGCAATAACGCTTCTTGTTTCGATATTTTTGGTAATTGCTTATTTGGTGATTTAATTTTCCAACCCGCCCCGATTGACCAAATAACATTTTTATTTCGTCAAAGCCGTTCATTTTGGACGTCGTGGCTGGTTGTTGTATAATAGTCAAAAGAGCGTGGAATCATCCCGCAAAAACATAAAAACAAAAAAATGCATCAATTGCCCGATCTTGCTTACGGCTACGGAGATTTGGAACCCTACATTGACGAAAAAACGATGGAGCTTCATCACTCCAAACATCATAAATCGTATATCGACAAACTTAACGCCGCCATTGAAAAACATCCGGAGCTCGGCGATAAAACTTTGGAAGAACTTCTTTTGTCGCTCGATTCCGTTCCCGAAGACGTTCGGATGACGGTCAGGAACAACGGTGGGGGACATCTGAATCATTCTTTTTTCTGGACGGTCATGAAAAAGAACGGCGGCGGCCTGCCTGCGCAGGCAGGCCTGCCGACCGGAACGGTTGCCGAATCAATTAACGCCTCATTCGGCACATTCGACGCCTTCAGGGAAAAATTCTCTAACGAAGCGGCGGGATTTTTCGGAAGCGGCTGGATATGGCTTGCTCTGGATAAGGAGAAAAAAGCTATAATCACCGGCACCAAAGACCACGTCAACCCGCTCATGAACGGACAAATTCCCATTTTAACTCTCGACGTTTGGGAACACGCTTACTATCTCAAATACCAGAATCGTCGGCCCGAATACATAGAGAACTGGTGGCATGTGGTCAATTGGGACGCCGTCCAAAAGTATTTCGACGCCGTTAAATAAAATGCTTATAAATGTTTGTTTCGCCAAGATACACAGGGCCAATGTAACTGAAGCCGACCTTAATTACATCGGCTCAATTACCATAGGAAAAGAAATGCTCGACGCGGCCGGAATATCGCCCGGGCAAATGCTTACGATAAACAACGTTTCCAACGGGATAAGCTGGAGAACGTACGCAGTTCCGGGGAAGACGGGGGAAATATGTCTTAACGGTCCTCCGGCAAGACATTTCCAGAAAAAGGACAAAGTCATAATCCTTGCCGAAGCGTGGGTGGAACGGGAAGCCGGAAAAAATTTTTTGCCGAAAGTTGTTTTTGTGGATGAAAACAATAATATTACAGAGGTAAAAAATGGTTCGACAGGGCTCACCACAGAGGGCGGCAGTCATTAAATATGGAAAATATCAATGAAAAAGCTTTTGATTTGCACAGAAAAAACCGCGGAAAGATAGAAATAAAAAGCAAAGTACCGATAGAAAATAAAGACGACCTTTCCCTCGCTTACACGCCGGGAGTAGGCTACGTCAGCTCGGAAATAGGCAAAAACAAAGAACTTGCGCGCGAACTGACGTTAAAAGGCAATTCTGTCGCCATAGTTTCCGACGGCTCCGCCATTCTCGGCCTTGGCAATCTCGGGGCCGAAGCCGCAATACCGGTAATGGAAGGCAAGGCGGCGCTTTTTAAAAGATTCGCGAACATAGACGCTTTTCCGCTCTGTCTCGACACCCAGGACACGGAAGAAATAATAAAAACCGTTAAAAACATAGCGCCGGTTTTCGGCGGCGTGAATCTGGAAGACATATCGGCGCCGCGCTGTTTTGAAATCGAACGCCGTTTGCGGGAAGAACTTTCCATACCGGTGATGCATGACGACCAGCACGGCACGGCGGTGGTGGTTTTGGCGGGACTTATCAATGCCGTAAAACTTGCGGGACTCAATAAAGAAAAAGCGAAAATAGTTCTAAGCGGAGCAGGCGCCGCTGGGATTGCCGTTGCTAAAATACTGCTCTACTACGGCTTCAAAGACATAGTTATTTGCGACAGCAAAGGCATTATAAATGAAAAACGAGACGACCTTACTCCGGATAAAAAAGAATTGAGTCTGAAAACCAACCCGAGAGGACTTTCTGGCGGCCTTGCGGACGCTCTTAGAGGAGCAGATATTTTTATCGGCGTAAGCAGGGCGGGAATTCTGACGGAAGCAATGGTGCGTTTAATGAGCAGAAAAGCGGTTATTTTCGCCATGGCCAATCCCGTGCCGGAAATAATGCCAGATATCGCCAAAAAGGCCGGAGCTTTTATCGTGGCCACGGGACGTTCCGATTTTCCTAATCAGGTCAATAATGTGCTGGCGTTCCCGGGAATTTTCAGGGGAGCGCTTGATAACGGCATCAGGCAGTTCAAAAACGCCATGTTTCTTAAAGCGGCGGAGAAACTGGCCTCTTTAGTGAAAGAACCGAGCCCCGAAAAAATCCTTCCAAGCGTTTTTGAAAAAGGAGTGGCCGAATCCGTGGCCGACGCAATTCGTTAATCGGGCTTACGTTAGTCTGACCTACGTTTCTATCTGGGCCACGTCGGAAAACTTGCAGACGCACGGCGCCCGGTGGCACACGTGGCAATTTTTTTGATACATCCCGCTCAATTCTTCCGATACGTTTATTCCGGCTGAATTCGCCACGCCGAACACGCAGGATATAAAATCGGCGATTTCCTGTTTAACCTCGTTAAACTGTTTCTGCTGGTGCTGGCCCATATAATTGTGAAAAACTTCGCTGACCTCGCCCATTTCTTCCGCCAGATGTATGCCGGCGTGTTCGAGATTTCTGCCTTCCGGCGGATAGATTTCGTTGAACATTAATTGAAATTCTTGCAGATTTTTCGGCTTGGAATTGTCGTTTATTTTCGGCTTCAACCGGGAGGATGGTTTAATTTTTTTGCATACGCAGGGCTTATTGCCGCAGTACGAGCATACTCCCGGGAATCTTCTCCAAGTTTCATCTTCGATGTCTATGTGCAGCCGGTTCGCCATAGCCATGACCCACGAGAGCGATATCAATAAATTGATTTTAAGTTTTTCCTTGCTGCCTTTTCTTATGCCCTTAAGCGCGCGCATGGTAAAGCGCTGCTGTTGCGTGAGTATGTCCCAAATCGAATAAAGCCTGTCGTCGTTTAACGAATAAACGTTATCTATGAATTTTTGGAAATCTTTCAACGTCCCTGTTTTCTTGAAGCTGAACATATTTGCTTGAATACTAACATCATTACTGTTTGTTTATCAACGATAATTTAGATTTAACAGCCGGATGTCAGGATTGGCGTTTTTTTTATCGTAAAATTGTGATAAATTTTTAGGGTGGAAGCGGAACGCAAAACCTTTAAGCCAAATCCGGGGAAAAATCTTGAAATAGCCGTCGGCAACGACGTTTATTTCCGCTTTCCGATTAAAACCCCGCTTATAACGGAAAAAGACGACCTGATGGAATTATTGGAGAAACACGCGGTTCCTTTTTTCGCGCCGGGCGATTTGATTTTTGTCAGCGAGAAAGTGGTGGCGCTGACACAGGGTAGGATAATCCCGATAGTGGACATAAGGCCGTCATGGCTCGCGCGCCTGCTGGCGAGAAAGGTAAAAAACAATTATGGCACGCCGCAGTTCAGGGGTTTCGGCCACGGGACGCCGATGGGTATGCAGCTTTTAATAGAGGAGGCGGGTTATCCGAGAGTTTTTCTGGCCGCCGCGGTGTCGGCGGCTACGCGCCCTTTGGGAGTTAAAGGACTTTTCTACACGATTGTCGGAAAGCTGGCGAAATCCGTCGATTGTCCGATGTCTTTCACAATGCAACCATACAATCGTTACGCCAAATTGGCGCCGCGCGACCCCGACGGCGTAGCCCGGAAAATAAAAGAAAAATTCGGCCATGAAACCGCGATAGTCGATGCCAACTATCAGGGAGTTTTCTCTCTGGGCAAGTCGGACAGGAAAATATCGGAAAAATTCATATACGACGTTTTGCGCGACAACCCTCTCGGCCAATCCGACGAAATGACGCCGTTTTGTATAATCAGGAAGAAAATTTCCTGAATAATCCGGATTTTATAATCCCGCGTTAATTGTAAATTTTGTATTTATTCGCGGTCGGATATAAAATTTTATGGAAGCGCGTCTCGCCGTAAGAGGCGGCGGGGTCTTGCGTCTTATACAACAAAGGTCGGCAATAGCAGATTTTACTTAAAAAATTAACATTAGAGTAAAGGTCGTTAAACAACAAAAAACAACAAAAATAAAGACAAAAATGACTAAAAAAGCTTACAAATTAGCGATAATACTGTCGGTTTCGGGCATTATGGCGCTATCAATGGTTTCTTTCACGGGGGCCCAAACATCCGCCCTTACGGCATCGTGTTCTGGAACGGTAGCCAGTACGACCGTTACGTGGGTGGCTACGTCAACCGGAGGAACATCGCCCTATTCTTACCTTTGGTCTGGTACTAATGGAGTCAGCGGGGCGACATCAAGCTCTGTCACGGCCAACTATCCGTCCGGCGGAACCATAAGCGTTTCCGTGAATGTTTCCGATTCGGCTACGTCAACCGCAACAACTACTTCTTCCTGCTCGGCGGTCGTTCCGCAGCCGACGAATACGACCTCCACGCCTCCCGTTGCGCGGCCATTTTTCAAGCAGGCGGAACTTGTCATTAATCCCGCCGGGAATTTTCTGGCGCGCGGGATGATTGTTCAGAGCATTTCCTCAAGTTCCTTCGTGGGAAAAGTATGGGGAACTACTTGGACCGTTAACTTCGCTCCATCCGCGGAATTATTGCTCAGGGGCGGCAAAGGCGTGAAAGTCGATTTGAGCCAGATTAAGGTTGGCGACGAAGTCGGAGTATCCGGAAGAGTAAATTCGGATCAGCCGGGAGTCGTTAATGCCAAAGTTGTCAGGAATTACAGCATAATTGCTTTGAGGAAGGAGGCGAAAGAAGATGAAAACGAATCCGGAAAACAAAACCGGGGACAGACCGGAAATAATTCCCAGGGTAGCGGCAACAACCAAAATATCCACAATCAGATCCAAAAAATTTTGGAACAGATAAAAGAACTTCAGGACAAAGTTCGCGGCAGACAGAACTGACAATAATCGGAAGTTCCGGATGTTTTAGGGGGAAAAACCGTCATGTAAGTGGCGGTTTTTCTTTTCGCCGTTTAGTTTGACAAATACTTTCTCTTATATTAGGGTTTACGGACTAAACTTCTTATTTTTATGGAGGCAAAGGGCCAAAGAATTAAAAATCAACAAAAATTATGAGTAAAAAAGCCCGGATTGCTCGTAATGCTTTTCTCGTCGCGATACTTGTTGTCGCGTTGCCGTTCTTTTCAATACAAAGGTTCGACGTAAATTTTTCACACGCCCAGGAGGCGATTACTGAATCTTCTTCTATAGATGCCACGGGAAACACAGTTTTAGATTCCGGGACAACCAGCGATACGTCCGCCAATACAAGTACAACTGACACGACTACAACCGAAAGCGCATCCGTAACCGACATTGCGCCGAGCGACAGTTCCACAGCCGATGCTTCTTCGACAGATTCGACCAGCGGCACTGCGGTCGATACTGCCGCTACCGTTCCGGCGGATTCCACCAATACCAGTTCTACGGACAACAGCGCGGAACAAACGGTTTCCTCTGACACAGTTCAAACTGACAGTTCTCAGATTCCGGTAGACACTGTTCAAACAGAAACAACCCAGGCTTCAACGGATGTTTCTTCTGACGCAAGCGGCACCACGGACAATGCCGGTGGCGCTTTAACCGAGACGATTCAAGGCCCTGTTCTTACTACGGATAAAGAAGATTATTCTCCGGGCGAAACCGTAGGTATTTTGGGCAGATTTTTCTCCTCTCTTCAAAACATAGTTTTGAAAGTTTTCGGCGGTTCGCGCGAGGATGAAACTTATACTGAATCGACGCAAAACGTAACCGCTGACGGCTATGGTTCTTTCATTGCAACCTCTAATTTAGAAGAAGTTTTCATTCCTCTTTACACGGTAATCACTTCCGCCATAAACGGCGATGAATTGGCGCGAACGACCTTCACCGACAGCCACGTTCCTTCGACGAAACTCAGCCAGTTTGCCAATATAGACAACAATTATCAGGGCGGAAATCTTAATCCTACCAATTCTTCTTATGTGGAAGGAAACAGCGTCCCATATCGTTACTTTGGCGGAAACGCGACTGAAAATTCCAATCTTGTTATTAATATTAAGTATCAATACAAATCAGGCGTCCAAAACGCTTTCGATTTTCTTACGTCGGATGACGCATCAGAGGGAGTCAATTCCGACGCCATTCGTTTCGGACCGGACAATTCAACAAAGCCATCCGGTTTTGACCTTACGGCTTGTTCCAACCAGCAACTGGTTTCAATACCCGACGACCCGGCCATAACTCTGGATGATAGCGGCACAAGACAATTTCGTATCTGCGCCTCTAATGCCTTTACTGTTGACACTCCTGTTTTTGTGGGCGCGAGCGGGGATGACAAGATTATAAAAATCGTTCTTCATCCCGGCAATAACGGGGTAAACCCACCTAATCAAGTTAACCAAGATTTCGCCATTTTCTTTGGTGGCCATTTGGCATTAGATACTGATTGGGCGGGAGACAATAACGGTGCCGGCGATATTTCTGGCGCGCCGTTTCATATGCGCGTAGAAGGCTTCGGAGACGATAACGGCAATGGAACACAAGGTAGCGGCGAACATAATCTTGGCGGAGGAGATCTCAGCATTCAGTCTGGCGTTGTGACCCCTCCGGCGTCAACAGGATTAATTTCCGGCCAGAAGTTCAACGACCTAAACGGCAACGGCCTGAAAGACGGCGGCGAACCCGGCCTTTCTGGCTGGACCATAAATTTAACCGGCGTTGTTTCTTCGGGTACGGTCGCCGATGGCAGCGGGAACTACACCTTTAGCGGCCTGGCAGACGGCTCATATACTGTCTGTGAGGTGTTGCAATCCGGCTGGACACAAACATATCCTTCGTCCGGGGCTTCCTGCTCGGGCACTACTAACGGTTACTCGGTCACGATTACGGGCGGCAATACTTCCATAAATAATGATTTCGGCAACTTCAATTTCGGCCAGATATCGGGCAAGAAATATAACGATCTTGACCAGAACGGCGAGGATGATGCCGGCGAACCAGGGCTTTCCGGTTGGACCATTTATCTCGACACGAATAACAATGGCGCGCTCGACGGCGGCGAGCCGACCCAGACAACCGCTTCTGGCGGCGGCTACACATTCTCGAATCTCGGCCCTGGCACGTATCACGTGCGCGAAGTGAATCAGGTAGGATGGACGCAGACCGACCCGACAGCGGCGGACAGTTCTGTTGGCGGACAGGCCGACGGAAGCTACGCGGTAGATATGACTTCGAACGGGAACAAAACCCAGCGCAATTTTGGAAACTATCAAAAGGCAAAACTGACGGTTGTTAAGGTGGTTACGAATGACAACGGCGGGAACAAAGTTGTTGCCGATTTCCCGCTTTTTATAAACGGCAACCCGGTCACTTCCGGCGCATCGAATGAGTTTGTGTCCGGGACTTACACAGTAAGCGAAACAAGCGATTCCGGATACACAGGAACAATCGCCGGCGATTGCGCTTCGAACGGCGCGATTACCCTCGCCCCGGGCGACGATAAGACCTGTACAATCACCAACGACGACAAGCCAGCCACTCTTATCGTTAAAAAAGTAGTTGATAACGGAAACACCGGCGCTACGACTGAACCATCAACTTTCTCGTTCCAGGTTAACGGCGGCACGGCTACGGCTTTTGAAACCGACGGCCAAAACGACCTTACCGTGAACTCGGGAACATACTCCGTTACTGAACCTGGGGTTTCCGGATATTCGACCACTTATGATAATTGTTCAGGCCTTGTAATCGCAAACGGCAGTTCGGCAACCTGCGCCATAACCAACACGGCCATTGCTCCGACGCTGAAACTTGTCAAAACAGTAATAAAAGATAACGGCGGCACAGCCACCGAATCGGACTTCCAGGGCAAAATCGACGGCAACAACGTTTCTTGGAATTCCGTGCAAGTCGTTACGGTCGGAGCGCATACTGCTTCTGAAATAGCCAATGTTTCCGGCTACATAGCAGGGGACTGGGGCGGCGATTGCGCCGCGAACGGTTCGGTAACTCTGGCTCTCGGAGAAAATAAAATTTGTACCGTTGCCAATGACGACCAGCCGGGCACGCTTCATGTCGTAAAGGTTCTCCCTAACGACAATGGCGGCAACGCGGCAGCCAATCAGTTCTCATTCAGCGTAAACGGCGGTTCGGCGACTGCTTTTGAAACCGACGGCCAAAACGACCTTACCGTTGACGCCGGGACTTATTCGGTGACCGAAACGAATCCTATGGACGGCTACACCCTTAGCTATGACAATTGCACCGACGTAGTTATTCCGAATGGCGGTGAAGCCGCCTGCACGATTACAAACAACGACCAACCCAGCCACCTCATTGTGAAAAAACATGTTATCTCGGATAACGGCGGTCTTCTTGGAGCCGGCAATTTCACTATAACCGTTGCCAATGACGCCAACCCAGGTTCTTTCTCGGGCAGCGAAGCTGGCACGGACGTGACTGTTAACGCAGGTTCATATTCTGCGACTGAAGGCGATGTTTATGGCTATGCCATGACTGGCAATGACTGTTCGGGAACAATTGCCAATGGCGAAACAAAGACCTGTACAATCACCAACGACGATATAGCTCCTAAGCTGACCGTAATAAAAAATGTGGTCAATAATTTCGGCGGACCCCTCGGCGCGGCTGATTTCACGATGCACGTTGACGGAACCAATCCCTCTGCGTCTTCTTTCTCCGGCAGCGAATCCGGGACTGTGGTTACACTTGATGCCGGTTCTTACAGCGTGACCGAAGACGCGGTTATCGGCTATGAGGCAACAATAGAATCGGGCTGCTCTGGAACTCTCTCCGTCGGCGACGAAAAGACCTGCACAATCACCAATAACGACATTCAGCCGCAGTTGATAGTTACGAAGCATGTCGTAAATGACAACGGAGGTAACACTAACGCCGGCAACTTCAATCTTTCCGTCTCCGGCACCGGCGTTTCACCGTCTTCCTTCCCTGGCGACGAGAACGGAACGACCGTCGGCTTGAACGCCGGTTCGTACGGTGTTTCCGAAACTTCGGTTGACGGCTATGCTTCGTCTCTTTCGTCCGGCTGTTCCGGCGCTATAGTCGTGGGCCAGACAAAGACCTGCACGGTTACGAACGATGATATTGCTCCCAAACTTACGGTTATCAAGCACGTAATCAAAAACAACGGCGGAACGGCTGTTGCCGGCGACTTTACAATGGAAGTTGTTGGAACGAATGTTTCGGACACTTCTTTCGCCGGCGATGAAAACGGAATAACAGTAACGCTCAACAAAGGTTCTTACAGCGTTGATGAGGACAGCTTTGTCGGATACGCCAAAAGCATCGGCGAAAACTGTTCAGGCGACATAAATATCGGTGAAGAAAAAACATGTACTATCACGAACGACGACATTGCTCCGAAATTGACCCTTAATAAAGTGGTCGTTGGCGACAACGGCGGAACCGAGTCGGAAAGCGCATGGACGATTACGGCTACAGGAGACCAGGAAACGCCGACAGTTCTCTCTGGCAACGGCGCCCCAGGCTCTGATGACGTGGTAAGCGGTTCAAACTTCCAGACGGGCATATACTCGTTGTCCGAATCGGGACCTTTCGGTTACGCAGCTTCCTCGTGGACCTGCGCGGGCGATGTTGAGAATAACGGCGATGAAATTACGCTTGGCCTTAACCAAACAGCCACCTGCGCCATCACCAACGACGACATAGCTCCTTCTTTGACTCTAATTAAGCACGCGATAAACGATAACGGAGGAACGGCAGCCGTGACCGACTGGACGCTTTCCGCAACCGGCCTGACTCCGATTTCTGGACAAAGCGGAGTAACCAGCGACGGAACTTTCAGCGCCGGAACATACAACTTGTCTGAAACGGGCGGCCCCGCAGGCTACAACGCCTCCGGCTGGATTTGCACCGCCGGCGTTCAGAATGGTTCATCGATTACTCTCGGCGTCGGCCAAACAGCCATCTGCGCCATTGCCAACGATGACATCGCGCCACGCTTAATCGTTGTCAAACATGTCATCAACGACGACTGGGGTTTTAGTTCAGCTTCCAATTTCACGATGATAATTTCGGGAAGCGTCGCTCCGTCCGGGAACATTACTTTCAGCGGATCTGAAACAGGAGTGACCCAAACCTTGCCGATGGTTGGTTCATACATTGTGAGCGAATCTGGTCCTCAGGGATACAGCGAAACATACTCCGCCGGCTGTACCGGCTCTATAGGGCTTGGAGAGACTAAAACCTGCACAATCACCAATGACGACTTTCCGGGAAGAATGACGGGCGGTGGAAGCGTTTTCACAAAAACCAGTGCTGGCGATACCGTTAATGGAGCCGCTTTGAACAACGTAAGAGTAACGCACGGCTTCCAGATTCAATGCAAAATCCCTGATGTAAACGACAGCATCGAAATAAACTGGAATGACAAAACCGGCAAGTCGCATAAATTCCACTTAGAAACTTTGACATCCGCCATCTGCACTAAGAATGGCAATCCTGCTCCGCCGAAGAATACTGCCAATGGGTTCAATACCTTTACGGGCGTAGGAATCGGCAGATACGACGGTATTTCAGGAGCTACCTTAAATTTCGTCTTTACCGACAACGGCGAGCCGGGCAGGAATGACACTGCCAGCTACTTGGTTAAAAATATCGGCGGCAGCACGGTTCTCCAAGTTTCCGCAAAGAATCTTGACAAGGGCAACCAGCAGGCGCACCGCTTCTAAAAAGATTTGAAAAGTATCGCGATGCGGATAAAAATCCCGCGCTTAGGCGGGATTTTTGATTTTATTCAGCGTTTGGATATTTCGAAAACAAATTCGTAATTTTCCGGCGATATTTTCTTTCCTGCTTTTGGCGAAGGCGAAACGTCTTTCAATAATATTGTTTTCGTCTCGCTCGTGACCGGCGTTCCTGTTTCCAAAATCATCTCGCTTGTTCCGGCGCCGCTCAAAATTTCCGCTTTAAGGCGGACCCTGCCGGCCCAGATACATTGAACATCCACCGGGCAACGGCTGTCTTCCAAAACCTGAAGGGGAGTGACGGACAGACCCAATCTTTCTACCGTCTGGTTCAATTTGGCCCTTAAGATTATTTTATCGGAATTTGTCGTAACGGGACATGCCGCGAATTCGCAATTCGGCCCGGTGCGTCCCACATAGCTTCCGTCCGGGCATTGTTTGGCTTCCTGCGTGCAGGCCACGCCGACATCGTTTCCCGGATTGTTCAAGTAATAATAAAAAGCGCTCGCAGTCGCAATTAGCCCGAAAACCAAAGCGGTTATTATTTTTTGTTTCCCGGTCACTTGATTATTGTATCAAATAAAACGGACGAACATGTTCGTTATTATTGTTGACTAAACCGCCCTTTTATAGTATTTTGGGCGTGTAGCAACTTTATTTTTTTGTGGACTTTTTGTGGAGGTGCGTATGGACGGGTACAGTATCAACTTCTCCAATTCGGGCGGCCTTTGCTCTTGCGACTGGAGGTGGCCACAAAGCAACAACCCGAAATGGACAATGTCCGACCACGAGGGGGTTCAATGGCAAACGGATGGCCCGCTGACGGAAGAAGGGCGGCAGGAGCTTTTGAAGCACTTTGGTCTCGAGTCGGTTGCTGGGGAACTTCCGCTTCAATCGGTGTCGCTGATGTCGCCGGCAGTGCTAATCGGCTTAAGGCGGGGACTTGAAGCTCGCTCGACGATGCTTCCCAGGCTCAATCCCGTGAGTCATAGAATGGGCGGACGCATTCCGGCCGAACAAGCGGCCTGACCGTTTGCCGCCTCAATGGCGGCGCAGAAGACAATGGCGCGTTGCTTTCGCAACGCGCCCCTTTTTTACCAACACCGCGTCAATTGAAAATCTATAAATTTTATCATATAATTTTTTTACTTTGCCGGGCCTGCCCCGGCTTAGATTAATGATTAATTGCCGGGTCTGCTAATGGTAGGCAACATGGCTCTGAACCATGGAATCTGGGTTCGATTCCTAGCCCGGCAGCACTTAGATTTTGTTAGCGCGAAGCGCGTTACAAAATCAAGTGTCCCGAGCGAGGTCGCCCGGGGCGACCGACGAGGGACTACGTTAAGTACAATATTGGGGCATATACAAAATATGGAAATTAGAAAAATTCAAAAAAGAATAGAAGAAATAAAGAATATTTTGTCAGATGATGCAAGAAAAAAAAATTTTGCGCGAGGCGTTACGCAAGATTTCTACAAAAATATATTGGAAAAAGAAAATAGGCCACTTTTTAATGAATTAGAAAAATTAGAAACTCAATTAAGATTCAAAACCGACGAAAGAAGGTTTTGTATCGACTTGGCATTAACTTTAATAGCTATCGGTTCTCTTCTTGTAAATATTTTGGTTGCTAGAAATAACATCGAAGAAAACTCAAAAATAAATCGCCCGTATTTGGAAATTGATTCTTCAAACATGAAAAGTCAATTGAATGTTCAAATGACTGATCCTGAGATTTTTTCTGAGGCGATTAAATCTTTTTCACCATATCCTTACAACGATTCTTTTAGTTTTAAAATTACAAATGTAGGAAAATTACCTGCAAAATATTACGTGGATACAAATGAGTTTGAGCGCCCAGGGATGACAGAAATTTTATCTCCGGCTAACAAAGAAGGGATTTTATTTCCCAGTCAAAAACTAGAACTAAGGTATGACATCAAAGGAGTGCATGACCCACAAAATAAAGAAAATCTAAAAAAAGATATTGAAAAAATGGAATCCCTTATAAAAGGAGATTTGATATATGCATCGAAAATTAAAATATTCTATGGATACCCAGATGACAAAAAACTATCTTTCGAAACTTTGATTGAGGAAAAAATAGTTGAACAGAATTGTAATGAAAAACCGACTCCTAGTCTACAGTGTTATGGTAACCCAGACTGGATTGTGAGAACGATAAGATGATTCTCGCTGACCGAGCCGGGTCGGTTGGTGCCTTAACCGACTCCCAAGAAGCCCTTATACTGATTGCAAGGTTTTGGTACTAGACTGGGAAACACAGCAAATTATAGCTAGCACGAGGAGCGTAGTTGTATGTACCAAAAGTGGTAGAATAAAAATATGAAAAAAATCACCCCGAGTTTATTACTTGATGTTGCGAAATATTCCTTTATTTGGGCATTGGCTTTGGGTGCCACCACAGTTTTCATAATTCCATTTTACAATTATCTTCTCGACACGATAGGCGGCTGGATTTATTTGATTTTCATTATTTTAGGTATCCTGACAAAAGTATGGTTTTCCTTTGAATCTAAAGAATAGTTTTTTAGTGGGGTTTCAACTTCGTACTAATAGACACTAGTATTTTAAGTATTTTAAGATGCCTGCTCGAATAGCGTCGAATTAGTAAAATAATATCATTTAAAATAGCTTTTCGGGGTTTGAACCTGGTCGGTTTTAGCTCTAGATGGCCAGCCATCTTGAGATAAGTTCGGAGTACGAGTAGTATATAATCTAAATAATCATCTGTATGGAACTTATCACTTTGCTCAATATGAACAGCGGAGCATCGCAAGTCATCCTTGCGGCAGCACTTGTTGGCGTGACTATTTATTATGCAGTGCAAACCCGCAAAACCGTCCAGGCGCTCGAACAGCAAGTGGAAACACTCAAGCCGATTGTTGCGGTGAAGAATTTCCAGGTTCCCGAAGAGCCGAACTCGGAAGGCACGTACTGTATTCACTCGGACCTCATCAATATCGGTACTAGCGTCGCGGTCAATATACTTGTTGAATTTTCAGACTTAGCTACTGGCAATTTCATTGGAAAATCGGTTAACTCCATCGATTTCCTTAAGCCAGATGGCGAGCAATCGACTCACCACATCCACCTCAGCACAGAATCCTTTCGGCATTTAAGATATTCCGAAGGTCATCATGGGCTTGCCGCAGAATTGAGTTGCGTTGTCGGTTTTCAAGACGTGCATGGCAAGACCTTCAAGACCACGCAAATGGTATTTTTTACTAAAAAGGATCGCAAAATCGTCCCCGAGCCAGGTACTCTTAGATTGCTTTAATTTACATCCGTCCGAGGAGCATCGTTGTGCTAAAATCAAAACATCCTCTGGGGGCTATGTGGGGTAAGGATTTTTAAAAATACGAGACCGAACAGGCCAGCAGTTAGATTTTGTTAGCGCGAAGCGCGTTACAAAATCAACTGTCCCGAGCGAGCGAAGCGACGAGGGACTTAAAATAACAACAATGTATTTCGTTTATATTATGCAATGTAGCGATGAAAGTCTTTACACGGGTATCACTAACGATTTAAAAAGAAGGTTTAGACAACATAAAAATAAAAAGGGTGGCAATTACACCCAATCTCATCGTGCGGAAAAAATAGTGTATACCGAGCGGTTCAAAACAAGGAGCGAAGCATTAAAACGAGAAGCACAAATCAAGGGTTGGAGAAAGCAAAAGAAACTGGCTTTGATCAATTCAACTAAGAATACAAAGCCAGTCCTGAGCGTAGCCGAAGGATCAAAGGTTGGCACCGAGAGAAGAAACTTGCTTTAATCAAGTAAGGCGAGTGAGATTCCAATATTAATTTTATGATTGAACATATATCGGTTCCGGTAAAAAATTTTAAGAAAGCAAAAAAGTTTTATGTTGCGGCGCTAAAGCCGCTTCAATACAGACTCAATATGGAGTTTGACGGAGCGGCGGGATTTATGGAGGGCGGGCACACGAGCTTTTGGATTGTGAAGAAGCCGCATAAAGAAAAAACCCATGTCGCTTTTCGCGCCAAAAATAAAGACGCGGTAAAGGCGTTTCATAAAGCGGCGCTGAAGGCGGGCGGGAAGAACAACGGCAAGCCCGGGCTTCGCAAGGATTACAGCCCGGATTATTACGCGGCGTTTATACTCGACCCGGAGGGCAACAACATCGAAGCGGTTTGTTTCAATTAGTTTACTGAATAACGGGATTTGAATTGTTTTTGGCATCGAACCTATTGAGGCGCGCCGAGACATTTCAAGATATATGGAAGAACATTTTAAGTTTTAAAAACACATGCTTATCGACGACGTAAAAATAAAGATTTCGGCCGGGAACGGGGGACACGGAGCCGTGGCTTTCAACAAGAACATGATGAGCTTAGGCCCGACGGGCGCCTCCGGCGGCAAGGGCGGGGACGTATATGCCATTGGCGTATCGGACATAAGCGCGCTACGGCAATTCCGTTTTAAAAAGGAATTTGAAGCGGAAAACGGCCAGGACGGCAGAAGCCAGTTTCGCGACGGGCGCGACGGCAAAGACCTTGTTTTAAAACTTCCTACCGGAACGGTTATCCATAATCTTACGAATGGCATGGATATTTCCATTGAAAAAATAGGTGAACGCATTTTGCTCGCCAAGGGCGGCATCGGCGGGAGGGGTAATTTTCATTTCCGTTCCGCCCATAACACGACACCCAAACAATCCCAGTCCGGCCTTCTCGGAGAAAAATTTGAATTAAGATTCGAACTTAAGTTAATCGCGGATGTCGGTTTCGTGGGCCTTCCGAACGCGGGGAAATCGAGCATGCTGAACCGCCTCACGAGCGCGAAAAGCAAAGTGGCGAATTATCCGTTTACGACGCTTGAACCGAACCTCGGCGTGTATTACGAACTGACTCTCGCCGACATACCCGGACTCATCGAAGGGTCATCGACGGGCCGCGGCTTGGGAATTAAATTCTTGCGTCATATCGAGCGAACTCGCGTACTTTTCCATTTTATTTCCGCAGAATCCCTCGACCCCGAAAAAGATTATAAGACGATTCGCAAGGAATTGGGCTCCTACAATAAAGAACTGCTCGATAAGCCGGAGTATCTGTTTCTCTCGAAAAGCGACCTTATCGGCAAAACGGCGCTCAGAGAAAAATTGGAAATATTGAAAAAAATGAATCCGAGCGCGATTGCCGTCTCGATTAACGACCCCGAAAGCGTCGGAAAAATCGAGAAAATTTTGAATGTTATCAAGGCAGGCAAGTAGGGAAGCAAGTTTTATCGGCAACCGGACCGAAATAGGCAAACAGGGTGGTTCTGATTGTCTTTCCCGGCGTTTTGAGATAGCATATTGTCCAGAACTACACAGCCGCCCAATCCCGTAAATGGACATGGGCAACCGATGTATAACTTGAAATGAGAGGTACATTATGGATACCAGGACTGCGGACCGCTTTACCACGAAATATCCTCTTGGCGGTTTGATCGATGAAGGAAAAACGAAGAAAGTCTACGAAATCAGGAACAACAAAGGAATGGCGGTTATCGCTTCCAAGGACGACATTACTGCCGGCGATGGAGCCAAGCATGATGTCATTCTCGGCAAGGGAAAATTCGCCAACCAGACAACCTGCAACGTTTTCCGCCTGCTCAAGACGTGCGGCATACAAGTCGCTTTCGAAGAGCAAGATAGCGCAACGTCGTTCGTCGCGCCCCGCTGCAAGATGATCCCGAATGAGGTGGTAGTCCGGCGCGAAGCGCATGGCTCCTATCTCAAGCGGAATCCCCACCTTTCGAAGGGGCAGATATTTCCGCGCCTCCGTGCCGAACATTTTCTCAAGACCAAGGACAGGCGCTGGAAAAAACACAAGCTCGTATGCGACGACCCCTACATGGTGTATGTAAGCGAGGGCACAACGACCAACTTCCACCTTTTCAATCCGGCGAAGCCGATACACGGACAGGAGCCGTTTCTCGTCATCCCCTGGACGGAAGTCTTGTCGTTTGACGGCGAGCAGAATTTTTTTCCGGAAATGCGCCGTCTCGCGAGAGAAACCTTCCTCATCCTCGAAAAGGCTTGGCAGATTCTCGGCTATCGACTGGTCGATTTCAAAGTCGAGTTCGGCTTTGACGACGACGGGAAATTGCTCTTGGCGGACGTCATCGACAACGACTCCTGGCGCGTGCTCGAAAACGGCGCCTATATCGACAAGCAGGTATACAGGGACGGCGGCTCGCTCGACCTTGTCGCCGATAACTACAAGGAAGTCGCCGAGCTCACGGGCCGTTTCCGTCTGCCGAACCAGCGGATCATTCTCTGGCGCGGCTCGGAAAAAGACAATATCGACCCGTTCGTCAACGCCCTCGAAAAAGAAAATCTGGGGCACCTGCCGAAAGTCGTCACTTGCTCCGTACACAGGGAGCCCGTAACGGCAATCGACACCCTGAACCGGATGTTGCAGGAAGTCCCCGATTCGGTCATCATCGCCTATGTCGGCATGAGCAACGGCGCCGGCCCGGTGCTTTCGGCGGCATCCACGGTTCCGGTAATCGCGGTGCCGGCAAACGCCAAAGAGTTTCCCGAGGATGTCTGGTCATCGCTGCGAACGCCAAGCGCGGTTCCGGTAATGACCGTCCTTGAGCCGGTAAACGCAGTCCTCGCGGCGCTGAACATTCTGTCAGCCAGCAACCCGCTCATCTACGCCAAGGTGCGCGGAGAAATCGAAGCACGGCTGGTAAACACCATACCAGTCTGAAGAAAAACAATGGTCCGGCGCGCCAGCGCCGCCAAAAACAACGAGACCCTGACCAGGTCTCGCTTTTTTTATGTTTTTTATGACGAACAATCCTGTCCAATAAAATTAAACGGGAACTATATTGAAAATTGACTTTGGAATTAATTTACGATATTATTAGGTTTATAATGAGAGCGAAAAATTATGGATTGGAACTTAATCAGGCCAGAACGTCTCTCCCTGTTTTTATGGAATCTTACAACAAAAGCATTCCCGTCAATTTTCCTCATGTATCAATCGAAATATTGAAACAGTTTCAAGCGCTGCATCCTTCACTTTTTTCCGCCCGAGGCGGATCCGCCTTTGGCGGAAAAAATGATGACAAGTGGTCAATTGACAGACATCGCAAAAGAGTTATGGATTGGCTCCCTTCGCAATCTCCGGTCTTTCGTAAGCTCGTTAGGAAAAAATAATTTCTAAATTCACAAAAGGCGGGCTCAAATGACTCCGCGGTGAGTGGATAGAAAAAAGCGCCGACAAATCGGGCGATTTTTGTCCGCTATCTCAACGAAATATAGAAACCCCAATCAAAGCGAATTTATGTCGTTATCAATGGTCTTGAAATTCGAATCTTCAATCATAATGCTGTTCAGGTCCTGATTTATCGCGCCAGTGGTATCGCTTCCTGTGACGGCGTTTTCTTTCGGTGTTCCGGAAATCGGAGCGCCTGGAGCCGAAGCGGGCTGATTCACCCAGAACCATAAGGCGGCAGCTACAACGACAACCGCGATAATAATATAAATTGATTTTTTATCCATTGAATTTTATGTTTGCTGTTAATTTGTGGATGTCGCCGTGGACGTTGCGGTTGAAGTCGATTCTTTAAGTTCGTCAACGCCTTGAATTTGCGCCAGAATCACCGTTGCTTGACGCACCGCGTCGCGCGCCGCCTTTACGCTGTCTAAAACTTTCTTGAGGTCGTCATGCATCGCCTGACGAGCCGCGCCGACGTCGTTCCTGAGGGTGCTGCTGCTTATAATATTTATTGAATACACCTTGCTAACTTGCGCCGCAACGGCCGTCCTGGCCGCCGCAATGGCGCCCTGCGCGCTTGTAATTGCCGTCCGTACAGCCGTTACATCCTTGCCGTTGGCTTGGGCTTTATCGGCGCGCGAGATAACGCGGCTCAAAACTTTCTCAATCTGGTCAATGACGTTAACGTAATGGGTTGTCATGCGGTCGTTGAGGTTTGTAAGATTTTGGTCGATGCGTTCCACAGCCGTTTTTTTGCGCTCGTCTTTTATTTTTTCGAGCTTCGCCTTCAATTCGTCGCGGCGCGCCTGTATTGTTTTCTGAAGTTCCGCGCGTTTGGCTTCGATTGTTTTCTGGAAGTTTTCCCGGACGTTTTGCATCTCTTGCTGAGCCGTTTGCCGGATATTCTGAATTTGTTGTTTGGCGTTCATGCGGATGTTTTGAATTTCCTGCCGCATGCTTCCGCTCGCGGGAAGAGGGGTAGAAGTCGTCTGTGCGCCGGCCGGAAGGACAAAAATCAGGGAAAGGAGAACAATTAACGTGTTTTTCATGACAGTTTTATTATACCACAATCGTATTTTTGTAAAGCCCGTTATGTGTTTAAAACTTGTTTAAAAGCGCTCCGATCGCGGAACCGACCAGGATTGCCAGGCCGCCGATGACGCACATTCGCAAACCGCCCCGCAAAATACCGAGATGCGCGAATCTGCCAACCGTAGCGCCAAGGAGGAATAAGGCGAAGAGAGAAAGAACTATGGAAATCCAAAAAGCGGAGGTTACGGGAAAAATTATATAGGGAAAAATCGGCACGAAACCGGAAATGAAGTAGGACAGGAACATTATTACACCGTCGAAAGCGTTTTGTCCATAAGATGTTTTGGTTTGCGCGGCGTACTCATCGGCGGAATTTTCGGAAAGGAAACTCCCGACCGCCATGGAGAACGCCTCGACGAATATCAAAACAATGCCGGTAAGAAGAATGGTCTGTTTGGAAACATCAGCCATGGCTATGCCGGAGAGCAGACCTACGGTTGAAACCAGGCTGTCCTCGACCCCAAAAACAAAATTCCGCAAGCGGGAAGTCGATATATCGCGGCGAGACCTCATGTCGAAATTATAGCCTTTCCGGAGGCATATTCAATTTGAACTTGAACGCATTGTGGAATTTTTATGAAGGAGGGTTAGAATGTAGTCAGGAATGAACAGCGAAATAACAACAAAACGGAGTCCAATTGTTCTTATATGGAAATTCGCCATTGTTGAAGCCATAGGCGCCTTTCTCTATTTCATTGCGACCCTTCTTGGCAATACCAAATATGAACTGTATAGCCAGGTTTCATTTTCCAACTTTCTTTCCTACCAGACGGCTAAAATGCTTTTTTTGTCGGGCGCCCTGTTTGCCCTGACCGTTTACGCCTTCCTTTCATGGTATTACGAGAGTTATGTATTTCGTCCGGGCTCGCTCACGCACGAGCGCGGAGTTTTTTTCAAAAAGAAGAAAACATTTCAAATGGACGAATCCGCCTCGATGACGATTTCATCCGGCGCTCTGGGAAAACTTTTGCATTACGGTTCTGTCCGCGTGGAAAACGGCGGAAAATCGTTTGTTTTAAATTCCATCTCGAGGCCGGAAAAATTTATTGATGCGGTCAGAGGGTTGTACGGGCCGGACAGAAACTTTTTCTTTGAAGAACCGGACCCAGTCCGGCTTTTGAAACAGGACGAGCACGAAGGATTGGAATTCAAATCATCACTGCGTTTCGATTACAAAATCGGCCACGTAAACCGCGAGCTTGAAAAGGCCGCGATGAAAACAGTCGCTGCGTTCCTGAACTCGAAAGGAGGATACTTGATAGTGGGGGTAAGCGACGCCAGAACGCCGCTTGGCTTGAGCAGCGACTATCAAACACTCCAAAGAAAAGACAGCGACGGATTTGAGAATCATTTTACCCAGTCGTTCAACAGCATGATAGGCCCGGAATTCCGCCACCTGACGAAATTATGGTTTCACAAAATAGACGGGCACGATATTTGCACGGTACAAGCGCTTCCGAGCCCGCGGCCGATATATCTGAAAATGGATAACAACGAACATTTTTATATGAGAACCGGAAATATTTCCACCGGCTTGAAACTAAGCGAAATAGAATCATATTCTCGCTCCCGCTGGCCCAAAAAAGTTTCCGTTTAACGTGATTATATTAATGTTAACATCTTAAACGATCGTTTAAGATGTTAACAAATTAATAAAAAAATCAGTTTGCCTGGATTTTATCGCCCGACTTGCCTTAATCACTTTCTTGTTTTATAATTAGTCGCGATTCAATTGAGCCGCTTGGCTCTTTTTTATTATGCCAGGCAGTGAAAATTCGACCGCTTGGTGAATCGCGAAAGCACAAAATCCAAACATATTTTATAAATGTAGGTGCTATGCTATAGCATAGCACCTAAAGCATATCTTAGGTTGAGATAATTAAGAATCAGAATTATAAAAAATTAAATCTAATTTCTACTGTCTGATATGAAACAAGAAATAAGAAACATAGCAATAATAGCTCATGTTGACCACGGTAAAACTACTTTGGTTGATTCTCTTTTGAAACAATCGGAGACCGATATCGGCAAAGCCGGCCAGGTTGACCAAATAATGGATTCGAACGAACTCGAACGCGAGCGCGGCATTACTATTTTTTCCAAAAACGCGGCGATAATTTATAAAGGCGTTAAAATCAACATAATCGACACGCCCGGGCACGCCGATTTCGGCGGCGAAGTCGAGCGCGTTTTGAATATGGCGGACGGCGCGCTTCTTCTTATCGACGCGCAGGAAGGCACGATGCCCCAGACGCGTTTCGTTCTCAAAAACGCGCTTTTAAACGGCCTCAAAATAATCGTAGTCATAAATAAAATAGACAAACCGAACGCGAGGATAAATTACGTTCTTGAAAAAGTAATAGAGCTTTTCATGGAGCTCGGCGCCTCGAACGAGCAGCTCAATTTCCCGATAATTTACTCTTCAGGCAAGCTCGGCAAAGCCGGACACGAGCCGGACTTGGACGCAATGAAAGACATCCAGCCGCTGTTCGAAAAAATAATAGAATACATTCCCGCGCCGGAATCCGATATCAAAGCTCCGCTTCAGATGATGATTGTTTCCGTTTCTTACGACAATTACAAAGGAAAAATCGGCATTGGCCGAATCCACAAGGGCACAGTTAAAAACAGCCAGCAAGTCGCGAGAATAACTCCCGAAGGAAAAACGACGAGCCATAAAATAACTTCGCTTATGGAGTTCAGCGGTTTGGGCAAGTCCGAAGCCGCAGAACTCGTGGCGGGAGACATCGCCGTCGTTTCCGGAGTGGAAAACATAAATATCGGCGACACTATCGCGGACGCCGGAAATCCGGTCGCGCTTCAGCCGATTGCCATTGAGAAGCCGACCGTGAAAATGATTTTCAGCACCAACAATTCTCCGTTTGCCGGGCAGGAAGGGGAATATTGCACGTCCAGAAACCTTAAAGAACGGCTCGAAAAAGAACTTGATAACGACGTGGCGCTTCGCGTCGAGCCGGGCAAGTCGTCCGACGAATTTATCGTCAGCGGACGAGGGGAGCTTCACTTGGGAATATTGATAGAAAAAATGAGGCGCGAAGGGTATGAACTCCAGGCGTCGAGACCGGAAGTCGTTCTTGTGGAAGAAAATGGAAAAACGCTTGAGCCGGCGGAGGACGTCTGGATTGAAGTGCCCGAAAAATATTCCGGGACCGTCATACAGAAAATGAGCATCAGGAAAGGGGAACTGAAAAATATGAGCGTGGAAAACGGGACGGCTTCCTTCCATTTTTTCATACCGACAAGGGGACTCATCGGTTTCAGGAACGAACTTTTGCTCGAAACCAAGGGCTTCGGAATCATCAATTCTCTTTTTGTCGGTTATTTCCCGAAGTTCGGCGAGTTCGAAACGAATTCCCACGGTTCTTTGGTCGTTCACGAAACGGGAACAACCACCGCCTACGGGCTTTTGAGCGCCCAGGAGCGCGGAGTGATGTTCGTCGGTCCGGGCGTCAAGGTTTACGAAGGACAGGTTGTCGGCCAGAACGCCAAGTCGAACGACTTGATTCTCCACGTCTGCCGCGAAAAACAACTTACCAACTTTCGCGCCAAAACCGACGCCGTCACCAACGACCTGATTCCTCCGCTCGAAATGAGCCTCGAACAATGCCTTGAATACGTCGGCGACGATGAACTCGTGGAAATGACGCCGAAAAGCATACGCATCAGAAAAAGAATCCTCAAAAACAATTTAAGGAAATAAAGCCGACCCGTCTTACAATCGGATATTTTGCTATAATATAGTTGTGGAAAATACCGGCAATAACTCGTCGGACAACGTTGCGATTAATGCCGTAGCAAGCCCGTCGGCAAGCCCGGCAGGAAAAAATAAAAAACCGGAAATTGAAAAACTGATTTATGAATGAACCAAAAGAAGAAAAATTGCCGAATCAAGCGGAGTTGAGCGAGGGCGAGAAGGATGTACTTGATATCAACTTTAAAACGCATGCGCTGGACGCTGATGTGGGTAACAGTTTAATGAAGGTCTCAATGTACGCCGATGCAGGCAGATTCGAAGATATCACGCCGGTACAGACCTACGAAGAATACCTTGCGGAAAAGGCGTCAGCCGCCTCAAACCCCGGCGCTTATTACGATTACGTTATAAGCAGAAGCGACCCCGTTCTGGTTCAGGAGTACAATGCCCGAATCCGCGCCTTTAACGAAGAACTCGAAAACATAAAACGCGAGCGCGATGGCCAAAAAGTTCGCGACTTTTTTAAAAAAATGATGGAATTTTTAGGAACCAAAAAGAGAAATTAGGTATAATGAGGTCAAGGAAGGCTGCCGGCCTTTTTTAATTTCAATTATCCAAAATAAAAAATAAAAAGAAAAAGGTCGGTTTATATTTTCACCTTTTAATTAATTTTATGGACGCAAACAATCAAAGAAAATCCGTGGATTGCCGCAAGATGCCGAGCGAGAACAACTGTGATATCTACATGACGGGCTCGGAAGAGCATCTGCTCGAAGCCGCGACCGCTCACGCCGTAAAATCGCACGGCCACGACGATACGCCGGAACTTCGGAGCCAAATCCGCTCCGCGATGGAACCGGAAAAATAAACAAAAAAGACCGGACTTAACCGGTCTTTTTTAATAAGGGACTTATATATCAATATGTTATAATTGTCGCATGCCTCAATTTACAAATAAAACATGGTTAGTGTTGCTGGTCGTTTTAGGCATCGTGCTTGTTCTTGTGCTTTACAGTCCATCCCAAAACCAGGTAAACGCTCCCGCCGGAGAAGAAAATGTCCCTTCTTCCACGGCAACATTGCCGTCCGGCGCCCCTTCTAATGTAAATCCTCAAACTCAGTCGCCGAAGCCAGCTCAGCAGCCGCCAACTTCGCAAATAAGCATTCTTTCGCCCATTAAATCCGAACAATGGGCTATCGCCACGAATCATACCGTCAGATGGAGCAAAGCGGCTGGGGTAACCGGACAAGTATATCTTGTTTCAGCGAATACCGGCCAAATCGTCGGCTGGATTCATCCGTCAACGGGGGCCAATCAGACGTCGTTCGACTGGAACACCAGAGACATAACCATCGGCCGGACCGACCCTTCCAGAAAAGATATCGGCGTCGGCAATTACTTCATAGAAATGAAATTCGACAGCCCAAAAATGTTGTCGGCAAGGAGCGGAGCGTTTTTGATTCTCTACGCCGGCGAAATCAAACCCGTAACCCACGCCATTACCATAAAAAACTTCGCCGCCGCGCCTTCTTCTCTCAGCGTCAAGAGAGGGGAACAGTTGGTTTTTACGAACGAGGACCAGATTACGCATACTTTAACCATAACTACGGGAGTTAGAGTGACGATTTCGGCCGGCCAGTCGGCGACTTTCGACACAAAGATTCTCGCCGTCGCTCCGTATAATGTTTATTCCGAGCAATATCCCTCTTTGAAATTGACTGTGAACGTCCAATAAGGGCTTTCATATCCAATAATTTATGAACGCGAATAAACTGATTGCGGCAGCGGCCGTAGTCGTGGTAATCGGCGCCGCGATATTTTTTGTTTACAACGGAGTTTTCCCGAAATCGACCTTCGACCCGTTAAACGCGTCTTATATTTTGGAAAACACGCCTGTTTCGCTGGTTAACGGCAAAACTGAACGGGAAGCCGCGCCCGATTCGGCAACCATGATAAAAATTCAGGTGTTCGGCCAGCCGGTTACCGGAGACCTCAACGGCGACGGCAAAAAAGACGCCGCTCTTATTATTCAGGAGGACTCCGGCGGCAGCGGTGCTTTTTATTACGCGGCGGTGGCCGTAAACGCGGATTCGGGCACCAAGGGCACGAACGTTGTTTTTTTGGGAGACCGCATTGCTCCTCAGAGTATCGTAATCAGGGACGGCGTAGTAGTTATTAATTACGCGGAGCGTAAACCGGGTGAGCCGATGACGGCCCAGCCGTCCGTAGGGGTTTCAAAATATCTTTATCTTGACGGAGAAATCCTGAAAACCCTGGAAACAAGCAACAAATTCGCGGAAATCAACTCGCCGATTCCATACGCAGTGATTACCAATCCCGTCGCGGTTTCCGGAAAATCCAATTTTTTTGAAGCCAATACGCGCATCCGAATCAAAGACGCTGACGGAAACATTCTGGCGGATACTTTTGTCACGGCGGCGGGATGGATGGATAAAACATATCCGTTTTCCAGAAAAATTTCTTTTTCGGAACCGAAAACCGGAAAAGGATTCATTGAAGTGTTCGAAAGCTCGGCCAAGGACGGGAGCGAAATCAATAAAATTGCCATCCCGATTTTGTTCTATAGAACATTCGATTGACGCTTTTTATTTATTAAAAAACGCAGCCGCCGCGGGCAGGGGAGTTATTGGTTATAGCGTGCGTGGATGATGTTGGAACAATTTTAGCACAAAATATGATTTTTATGAGCCCTAATAGGCTTAATTTTCTATATATATGGGCCTTGATTTAATGTTATTAACAAGCTACCATGTCAGTCCGTAACCAAAAAAAGTATAATAAAACTATGTCTGATAAAAGAGAGGAGAAATTGCTTTTTCAGGCACTGCTTCCTGAAACCGTAAAAATCATCGTTAATAAAGCCGAGGAGGGTGGTTATTGGGCAAAAGGTATTGATGTGCCCTGCTACTCTCAAGGAGAAAATCTTTCAGAGCTTTTTGAAGTTCTTACTAAGGCTATTTATGTGTATTATAATGTTCCACAGAAATTTATTCGTGAATTAGGAAGTTATATTCCTGTTAACGAAATGAAAGAGAGAGTAAACGAACAGCAATCGCCTCCGTCGAAATATACCCTATATGATATTCTTGGAAATCAGACTGATAGTATCCGCGAAATCCAGAGGGTTGCTGTTTAAATGTGGATTATCCCAAGCTAGTTAATTGTACTTTCAAAGATATTGAAAAAGCCTGCAACAAGTTGGGTGGTTGTGTCATCTCTCGTGCTGGACGAGAGTTTATTAAAATAACTCATTCTAGAAGCCAGAGGTCAACGGTTGTGCCAAATCACAAACCGTTAAAGAAAGGGCTTGTATGGGATTTCGTAAATACTTTCCTTCAGGATGTCTGCGGTTTTACCAAAGAAGAAATATTCAAGGTTTTGTGGTGTTAGTTATTATTATTAGCTACCGTGGATTCGAATTCAATTTGAAGCTATATTTTCTGCCAGACAAACCTCCAACGGGACTATCATTCGACTATCGCTCATGATAAGTTCTCCGCCAAACATACTTCAAGGGGAACTATCGCGAAAGGGGAATAACGCATTTCCGAATACGCCCGGATGAATGATTTTATAAGCTTCACTGTTTTTTGGACTTCTGCTTCCATCGCGAGTTTTTTGAGTTTGACGATTTCATCGTTTGTCAGTTCCGACTGGAAAACATTTTCCATTCCCGGATTCAATTTTATGGATAAAACTTTCCGCAAGTAGTGTATTAAATCCTTCGCCAGCTGGACGAGGTTGTGTCCCTCTTCGTTTATAGTCGCGAGATAATCGAGCGCGCCCTTCAAATCGTTCTTTATTATATATGAGGCGAATTCCTCGACTTTTTTGAGCCCGACGCGCCCCGTCAGACGTTCCGCCGTTTCAAGATTTATTTTCGACTCGAAAGATGCGATTTGGTCTAAAAGCGACTCCGAATCGCGCAAGCTTCCTTCGCCAGCCGCGGCGACAAGTTCGAGTGCCGCCGGTTCGATGTCTATTTTTTCCGCTTTGGCGATGGTGACGAGCTTTTCCATGATTTTCGTTTTCGGAAGTTTTTTGAAAAGGAAACGCTGGGCGCGGGAAGTGATTGTCGCCGGAAGCTTTTCATATTCGGTCGTGGCCATAACCATAACGGCGTGGGCGGGCGGCTCTTCGAGGGTTTTTAAAAGCGCGTTGAAAGCCGGCCCTGTGAGCATGTGGACTTCGTCTATTATGTAAACCTTGTATTTGCTTCCGACCGGAGCCGACCTGATGCTTTCCTTGATATTCCTTATTTCGTCTATGCCTCTGTTCGAGGCGGCGTCTATTTCGATGACGTCAAAAGAGGAATTGGAATCGATTCCTTTGCAGGAGCGGCATTCGTTGCACGGCTCGCCGAGTTCGGAGAATTTGGTGTCGGCATGCCGTTTTTCGCAATTTAACAATTTGGCAATAAGGCGGGCGGTTGTAGTTTTGCCCGTGCCGCGTGAACCGTAAAAAAGGTAGGCGTGACCAAGCCGGTTCTGGCGGGCGGCGTTTTTCAATATCTCGACGTTCGTTTCCTGGCCGAGGAGTTCGGACAGCAACTTGGGTCTATATTTTCTATACAAAGCTAATGCCATCGGTAGTTAATTCTATGCCAAGCGATTGTCATGAGCAACTTTTCCCGGCCCGCCTCGCCGGATTTTTCTCAACAAAGACACACTCCGGGTGCTATGCTGTAGCATAACACCATCGATGGTTCCTTCCGCGCGTTTTCAATGAAATAATATAGACACGAAATAATCTAACGGGTATAGTTTATCTAATGAAAACCTTGCTTGGCGGTATTTTGAGCGTTGTCGGCACAGCCGTCTTTTTTTTGTTTTTTTGCCGCATACCCTGACTTTTCAGGGGCAGGAGGCCAACAGTCAGCCCCAAAGCGTAAGTTTGCCGGTCTTGCCCGAGTCGACAACTACCCCGACTTCTTCGCAAGTCAATGCGGTTGTAAAAAGCGCCGTTTCCGATATCGAGAAACAGCCGCAGCTCCAAAATCCTCCGGGAATCGCTAAGGCGATTTACATAACCGGATGGTCTGCCGGCTCCTACAACAAAATGACTTACCTTATCAATCTTGTGGAATCGCGCGGGCTCAACGCCGTAGTCATAGACATAAAAGATTATTCCGGATACGTTTCCTACGCGACGGATGTTCCTGAAGTAAAAGCCAGCGGCGCGGAAGGGGAGTTAAGAATTCTCAAGCCGAACGAGCTGATAAAGCGGCTTCACGACAAAAACATATATGTTATCGGCAGAGTAACGGTTTTCCAGGACCCGATTCTCGCAAAAGCCCATCCGGAATGGGCGCTTCAGAATAAAAACACGGGCAAAACATGGAAAGACAGAAACGGCATCGCCTGGCTCGACGCGGCGGCAAAACCCGTCTGGGATTACGCGATTAATATAGCCAAAGACGGCCTGGGACGCGGTTTCGACGAAATAAATTTCGATTACATCCGCTTCGCTTCGGACGGCGATTTGAGCGCGATAGAGTATCCGTTCTGGGACAAAAAGACGCCGAGGCATCTTATAATAAAAAAGTTTTTTGCTTACCTTCGCGAAAACCTTTATGAAGCGAAACTTTCGGCGGACCTTTTCGGTCTCGCGACAATCGACACCTGGGACGACCTTGGAATCGGGCAGGTGCTCGAGGACGCCTACAAATATTTCGATTATGTCTGCCCGATGGTTTATCCGTCGCATTATGCCGCTGGATTCATGGGTTATAAAAATCCCGCGAACTATCCATACGAGGTCGTAAAATATTCCATGGAAATCGCGCTGAAACGGCTTCTTGGAAATTACGCGATGACAAACGCGAGCACTACGGGAAACGCGTCAGACACGATTCAAAATTCTTCGGGAACGATTCAAGTTGCTCAGCCGGTTGAATTCCGCGCCAAACTCCGCCCGTGGCTTCAGGCTTTCGACTTGGGAGCCGTTTACACTTCGGAAATGATTCAGAAGCAAATACGCGCAACGGAAGAAGCATTAGCAAGTTCAAGCGCGCAGTATGGCGGCTGGCTCTTATGGGACCCGGCGAATAATTACAAAAATTTCAAATAATAACTTACAAATCAATCATGAAGAGACTGAAGCCATCGTCATTTGAGGAAATAACCTTAACTTCAGGTATGCGTGTTCAGATTCCCAAATGCAATCTTATTTTCAAAAAATGGGAAGGTCGACCAATTGAAGACACTTATAACAATAAAGCAGTTATTGATGTTAATAGACAACCCTTGTTTGCTGAGTTAGCTATTTTAAAAATGTTTAAGAAAGATGGTTGGTCAGGTGTTTGGGTTGATTCTTATAGAAATAAATATAGAATAGGTCTTCCTGAGAAAGTCGCGCCGATTGACTTACCGATAGCGCAAGAAAAATTAATCCAAACCATTAAAAAGAAAACAAGGAAACGTGGCGGCTGTTGGGATGTGTTTGTCTGGAAAGGCAAAAAAATTATGTTTGCCGAAGCGAAGAGGCATAAAAAAGATAACATTAAACCAAATCAAATATCATGGCTGGAATCATCTTTGAAAATAGGAGTGCCATTAAATTCCTTTATTTTTGTTGAGTGGGATTTACTGAAATAAATAATATATTTTTATGACATACGAACTAAAAACCGAAAAATTTCAGGGCCCGCTCGACAAACTTCTTGAGTTAATCGAGACAAAAAAGCTGGAAATAAGCGAAATAAGTTTAGGGGAAGTAACGAACGATTTTCTGAATTATCTCAGGGAGATTGAAAATTCCCGGATTGCGGAAAATGAAACCAAAGAAGAATACCAGGCCAGGTTGCGGGTTTTGGCCGATTTTATAGCGATTGCCAGCCGCCTGATTCTCATAAAATCAAAATCTCTTTTGCCCGACGCGCCGCTGACTCCGGACGAAGAAGCCGAAATAAAAGACCTGGAAGAAAGATTGAAAATTTACCGCGCGCTAAAACCCGCGATGAAGCTTCTTCAGAACGGCTGGCGGGAGGGCAGAAAAGAATTCAGCAGGCCGTATTTTTTGAACGCCGCTTTTCCGAGGGCCCTTCGATGGGGCTCAGGGCAGGCGGCTTCCGGGGCGGATATTTTTTATCCGGGCGCCAATCTTTCCATTGAATCAATTATCGCTTCCACTGAAAGGGTGGCCGCCGTGGTCCAGAAATTCGTTTCCGAAGAAGCCACTGTTGCCAAAGAAATGGTTTCAGTTGAGGAAAAAATCAGGGAGATAGTGGAACGGCTCCAGAAATTCGCCGAGGTCAGTTTCAGTCATTTTTCCGGCGACCATTCGCGTTCCGAAATAATCGCGGCCTTTCTTGCGATACTCCATATGGCGCACGAACAATTGATTTTTCTTGAACAAAAGTCGCATTTTTCTGATATAATGATAAAACAACATCATAAAACATGATGTTGTTTTCAATCGGTTCGCTCGGCCGAAATGAAAATTCATTTCTTCCTCGCTACCGATTGTAAAAAATAACCGGAAAATATAAACATGGAAAATTTTGAAGATAAATTGGCCGAGCTGGAGGCGCTTCTTTTTATACACGGAGAACCGCTTGCCAGGAAAAAAGCGTGGAAATTGCTTGAATTGCCGGAAGAGGATTTCAATCCGCTTCTCGACGAATTCGAAAAACGGCTGGCCGGCGACGGCAGGGGATTGGCGCTCGTCAGAGACGATGAAAAAATACAACTGGCCACCAAGCCGCAATTCGCCAAACTTATAGAAGGCTTCGTTAAGGAGGAATTAAGCGAAGATTTGACTCCGGCAAGCCTGGAAGCGCTTTCAATCATCGCTTATCTCGGGCCGGTTTCCCGCTCGGAGGTGGATTACCGACGTGGGGTTAATTCGTCTTTTACGGTCAGAAACCTCATGCTTCGCGGCTTGGTTGAGCGTTTTTCGGCTCCGGAACGGCCGTCGTCGTTCCTTTACAAACCAACTTTCGAATTTTTCAGGCATCTTGGCGTGAAAGGAAAAGAAGAACTGCCGGATTTTGAAAAATTCCGCGGCGCGCTCACGGTTCCGGAACAGGCCACGTCGCCCGACTTACACAAAGAAGGCGTTTAAACAAAAATAAGTCCCGTTAGAGACAACAATTCCATAAAATCCAACAGATATGTTTAATATTTCGCACAAAAAAGTCGATTCTGTTAAAACAGATTATTTTACGGTCGCCTTGGGCGACCTGTCTCTATCTGGATGAATCCTCTTCATAAAATTTTTTTCGTGGTGGTTGTTGTTTTGTCGATAGCCGCCGGCAACAGTTTTAATGGTTTCGACGTCGCGAACGGAAACCGCGCCGCATCGGTGATAGTTTCCGCTTCTCGTGAAGATTTGTCGTACGAAAAATCTTCGTCCGCGGCGACAATTCGGCCCGTTGCCCAAAATGATTCAACGACGTCGAACGACGCTCAATCGGGCCAATCGGAAATTTTACGGCAGAACCAAAACGATGACGCCAAAGGCGCGCTGGAAAACGACGCACTGCTTAAAACGGATTCGTTGTCCGGGCCGGGAGCATTTCGCCAGATCGGTTTCGGAGAGTCCCTGGCGATTCAGGCGCGTTCGGCTCTGGTAGCGGACCTAAAAACCGGCAAACCGTATTTCGAGCTTGATCCTACCCTACGCCGACCGATAGCTTCACTGGCGAAGCTTATGACGGCCATAGTGGCGTTGGAAAAAATGGATTCGAGTCATCCAGTAACTTTGGGCGAAGAAAGTCTTTTAAACGAAGACGAGACTTCGTTAAACATTGCTTTAAAACCGGGAAATACGTATTCCAGCAACGATAACCTGATTGCGATGCTGATGATTTCCAGCAACGAAGCAGCCGAAGCGCTGGCAAATGATTACGGCAGGAACGAATTTATGGCGAGAATGAATGCTCTGGCGGCGGAATTCGGCATGAACTCGACCAATTTTTCCGACTCAACCGGGCTTTCAGTGGCCAATCAGTCCACGGCCAGCGACCTCCAAAAACTCGCCCTTAACGTTTATCGGGATTATCCGAAAATATTCGATATTACGAGGAAAAAATCCGGCATTGTTACGGAATTGAATTCGAAAAAAAGAACAACTCTTTCCAACATAAATATACTCGCGGGAACCGGCGGTTTTATCGGAGGCAAGACCGGTTATACCAAAAACACCAACGGAAACCTTCTTTCGATTTTTTCCTACGGCGGCAGGCCGGTTCTGGTGATAGTTCTCGGAACCGATGACCGCTTCGGGGACACGAATGTCTTGTTCCAGTGGTTTAAAGACAATTTCCAAAAAATTTAAAAAGCCATTGATATGTATGAAGTCCATATTTTCCTGATAGTAAAAACGCTGATACTTTTCGTTTTTTCTTTCACGGTCGCCATTATTTCGGCGCCGTTTCTTATAAAAGCGCTTTACGCCGCCAAAGCATGGAAGAAAAAACCGAGAGAAGAAACTTTCGGCGGCGAAAAGACCCCGATTTTCACCAAGCTTCACGCCGAAAAAGAAATAAATACCCCGAGAATGGGGGGAATTCTGATATGGTGGACCGTTCTTGTGGTGACTTTCATGACCTACGCCGCTTCAAAATTTTTTGGAGGCGATTTTTGGCCGAACATGAATTTTGTTTCCCGTTCGCAGACCTGGTTGCCGATTTTCGCGCTCGTTTCTTCTTCCTTGCTCGGGCTGATAGACGATATTTTCGTGGTCGGAAACAAGGGGGGATATATCGGCGGTGGAATTCGTTTAAGGTTTCGGCTTTTCCTGATTTTCCTGATAGCCGTCAGCGGCGCCTGGTGGTTTTACTTCAAGCTCGGCTGGTCGAGCATTTATGTCCCTTTTTACGGAAACATCGAGATAGACGGCCTTTATCTGATTTTATTCGTGCTGGTTGTCATAGCCACTTTTTCATCCAGCGTCGTTGACGGGCTGGACGGGCTTTCGGCGGGGGTTTTAGCTCCGATTTTCGCGGCTTTCGGTGTGATTGCCTATGTGCGCGGAGAATACGATTTGTCGTCTTTTATCACCGTCATAATAGGCGCGCTGGTTACTTATTTGTGGTTCAACGTCCATCCGGCGAAATTCTACATGGGGGAGACGGGAATAATGGGATTGACGGTCACGCTCGCGGTCGTGGCTTTCCTGACGAACGCGGTTTTTTTTCTGCCGATAATCGCCTTCGTCCTGGTCATAGAATCCGGTTCCGTCATAGTCCAGCTTATTTCCAAAAAGTTTTTCCATAGAAAAGTTTTCCTTTCGGCGCCAATTCATCATCATTTCCAGGCGCTGGGATGGCCCGAATCACAGGTGACAATGCGTTTCTGGATAATTTCGGCGGTTTCCAGCGCTCTCGGTTTGTCGCTTTTCTTCCTGGCTCGATTTTTCTGAAAATAAGGTTTAGCGTTTCTTCCTGAATTTTTTTGTTATGTTTTCGAGCTCGAAAGCCGCCTTGTTTATGTATTTTTTCAAAACGTCTTTAAGTTTTTTTCTTACGGTTCTGTATTCTTTCTGGTTCATCTGATTTCCATTCTCGCCGTACTTGTATACAAGGTCGTGTTCTATTTCTGCCCAGGCGTGGTGGAGAATGGAGGTAAGCTGTATTTCGCATTTAAGGTTTTCAAATTTTTTGTATTCGTCCATGGATAATCTTTTCGGCCCGAGCGAAATCACGACATGGGTGGCGTTGTATCCGCCTTTTTTCTTTATTTCTTCTATTTTCTTTTCCCCGCCGAATTCCTTCCGGATTTCATTTATGAATTTCGGTATGTCTCCTTCAAGATAAAAAATTATTCTCAAGCCGGCCAAATCTTCTATTTCGTCAAGGCTCTTATATATTTTTCCTTCCTTTTTCTTTCTTAAAAGCTTTTCCTCGAGCTTGTGGGGTTCTTTTATCCTGTAAAGAATCTGGTGTTTGTATCCGCCGTCCTCCAGCGTGTTTTTCAGTATCTTGTAAATAGCGACGCAGAATTTCTCGTAAAGATAACGTTTTTCCTCGAACTGACGGAGTGTTGTTTTGACGTAAACGTTTTCCATTTATGCCCGAATTATATCAGATGGGGTAGCGGGCGCTATCGATATTATTTATACTAATTTTTTGCGATAATTTTTTGACCGTGTTAAACTTGAATTCCGAATGCTTCAATCAAAACTTTTCACCAAAATAGAGAGGAATTTCCCGAAGGATGAAGAAGCGCTGAACGCCAGATTTCTTGAAAGAGCCGGATTCGTTTATAAAAATTCCGCCGGCGTCTATTCTTATCTGCCGCTCGGCTGGCGGGTAATCAGAAAAATTTCGGACATTATCAGGGAAGAAATGAACGCCATAGGCGGCCAGGAAATGCTGATGGCGACCCTGCACGACAAACACTATCTCAAAGCGACCAACCGCTGGGATGTGGATGTTGTTTTTAAAGTTGCCGAGGGCGATAAAAAAGAACCTTCATTCAATATCAGCTGGACACACGAGGAAATTATCGCCGAAATAGCCCAAAAGTACGTGAGTTCGTACAGGGATTTGCCTTTTGCCGCATATCAGATTCAGGCGAAATTCCGCCATGAACCGCGCGCCAAATCAGGGCTTCTCCGGGGACGCGAGTTTTTAATGAAGGATTTATACAGCTTCCACGTTTCCGAAGAAGATATGTACCGCTATTATGACGAAGTAGCAGCGGCGTATATGAGGATTTTTGAAAGATGCGCCCTCAAGGCCTTTTACACTTTGGCCGCGGGAGGCGATTTCACAATCAACAACACGCACGAGTTTCAGGTAATTTCCGAAGTCGGCGAGGATACGATTTACGTTTGCTTGTCGTGCGGGTACGCCGAGAATAAAGAAGTTTCGAAATTAGAAAACAGCGGCGATTGCCCCAAATGTGGCGCCAAAGTCATTGAAAAGAAATCCATAGAAGTCGGCAATATTTTTCCTCTTGGCACCAAATACTCGGAAGCGTTCAATCTGCAATTTCTGGACAAAGACGGCGGCAAAAAACCAGTGGTGATGGGCTCGTACGGCATCGGCGTAAGCCGTCTTATGGCGACGGTAGTCGAAACACACCACGACGAAAAGGGAATAATCTGGCCGAAGTCCCTGGCCCCGTTCGGGGTTCATCTTTTAGAGCTCGGAGATTCTTCCGCCAAAGACATATATAATGATTTACAAAAAAGGAACGTTGAAGTACTCTATGACGACAGAGAGGCGTCGCCTGGAGAGAAACTTGTTGAGGCGGATTTGATGGGACTGCCGTTGAGGGCGGTTGTCAGCCAGAAGACCGGCGGTAAAATCGAGGTAAAACGCCGCGACGAAAAAGACGCGAAGTTAATGGATAAAAAGGAGTTTATCAGCTTAGTTTCGAAAATCCTAAATCCTAAATCCTAAATCATATTTTTATGTCCATCTTCGACAAATTTTTCAAAGAAATAGGGATAGATCTCGGCACCGCTAACTCGCTCATTTACCAGAAAAACCGCGGGCTTGTTTTGAACGAGCCGACCGTGGCCGCCATCAACAATAAGACGATGGAAATTCTTGCCGTCGGCGAGAAGGCCAAAAAAATGCTCGGCCGCACCCCGGAACACATCAGCGTCGTGCGTCCTCTGGTAAACGGAGTAATTTCCGATTTTGACATGACCCAGGAACTTTTGCGCCAGTTTATAAAGCGCCTTAATCGCGGCAGCGATTTTTGGGGCATCCGGCGGGCCATTTTATCCGTTCCGGACGACCTTACCGAAGTCGAGCGTAAATCCGTGGAAGACGCGGCCATGCAGGCGGGTTGCGCCAAAGTTCATCTGATGAGCTCGCCCATGGCGGTCGCTCTGGGAGCCGGGCTTCCGGTTGACGAACCTTCGACCAGCCTGATCGTGGATATCGGCGGGGGAACAACGGATGTGGCGATTATTTCGCTCGGGGGCACTGTTATTTATAGGACATTGAAAGTTGCCGGGGACAAGTTCAACGACGATATCATAAAATTCATGCGCGACGAGTTCCGCCTGGCTATCGGAGAACCCACCGCGGAGTACGCGAAAATAACCGCCGGCTCGGCGATACCTCTGGACGAAAGACTGGATGTCGCCGTCCGCGGAATGGATCTTTCGACAGGTTTGCCGAAAGAAGTGATAGTTAAAAACAGCCAATTGCGCGCGGCCATGACGAAATCTTTGCGCTATATAATCGATTCAATCAAAGAAGTAATCGAATCGGCTCCGCCCGAACTCGTCGGCGACATGCTTAAGCAGGGGATTTACGTTTCCGGAGGAGGCGCCTTGCTTCGCGGACTCGACCAGCTGATAGAAAAGGAAACATCGGTTGAGGCGAAAATAGTGGATGACCCGCTTACCGCCTCCGCGCGCGGGCTCGGCATGGTCGCTGAAAACTTCGAACATTACAAGCGCTTTTTGGCCAATCCTTTGAAACCGCTCGACATATCGTTGTAGTTCCTCCCGGCAATGAGGAAAGAAAACATACTTTTAATCCTTCTTTTTCTGACGGTTTTTTTGATATTTTTGTATCCTTCTTTTGGGTGGAAAATAAGGTCCTTTTTGTCCCCGCCGGGAGGACAAAATTACGATTATAAAAAACTGGCGATTGAGAACGAATCCCTAAAAACAGATTTGGCGAAATTGAACGCCTTAAAAAAAGTTATTTCTCCGCTGTCGGGAAATTTGCTCGAAGCGTTCGTATATTCCGAATATCCGTTTAATTTCAAAAGCCGGATTCTGACAGACAAAGGAACAAAAGACGGAGTAAAAGTCGGCCAGCCCGTTTTAATTTCATCCTCGTCTTCGGCGGCAATCCTTGCGGGAAAAATAAACGAAGTTTTCGATGACTATTCGCTCGTCGAAACGATTTTTGATTCAGGATTCCAAATTTCAGTAAGAATAGGCGGCGCGGGCGCCAATTCGCTTCTTGTGGGAGGTAACAGCCCCAAGCTTACGCTGATACCGAAAGACGCCAAAATAACGGACGGCGACGCCGTTTATTCCTCGAGCCCGGATTATCCCTTCGGATTGGCAATCGGCCTGGCAAGAAATATCCGCCTTTCTGCGGACCAATTTTTCGAGGAAGCGGATTTGGAAACCGCCTACAATCCCAATGATTTTCAAACGGTTTTTATAGACATCAATTCAAATGTTAAAGGAGAAATACGGTAAATTAGCGGCTTCATTTTTGTTTTTTGTAATTGCTTCTTTTTTGCAGTTGAATTTCAAGGCGTTTTTCGGATGGTCTCCGGAATTCGCCATGGCGGCGTTGGTGGTTTTCGGGTTCTACTTGAGTGTTCTAGAAATGGGAGTGCTGTCTTTTTTCGGCATCTTTCTTTTTAATTGGCGGGTTCTTCCTGGGTGGGAAATATTGTTTTTTTTCCTTATTCCTTTTTTTATGATGTTTGCCAGAAAAATTTTTCCGTGGCGGAACGATTTTAATTGCGTTCTGGGAACGGTTTTTTCAGTTTTTGTTTTTTACGCCGTTTTTGGCTTGCAGGGGATTTTGGGCAATCCGGGAGTTTTTATGTGGATTCTCGCGGCAACGGCGTTTTTCGGCGCGGCCGTTTTCCGCCTTTTAAATTATTTTTATAAAATATCTCCAATTTAAATGTTCTCCAGGCGCAAAAAAGTTGAATTAGATCTCGAGGAAACGCTCGGCGACAACTGGGCAAAAGAAAAAGATTTAGAACTGGTGGAAGTTCCGCTTCAAAACGGGCCGATGATTTTGGCCGGTTTTATCGTTTCCTTTCTTGCCATTGTTTTGATAGGGAGAACCGCGTTTATCGGCCTCGCGCAGTCCGAACGATATTCGTTGCGTTCGGAATCCAATCAAAATCTTGTCAATCTTCTGCTCGCGCCACGCGGCTTGATATACGACAGAAACGGAAAACTGCTGGCCGACAACAGGCAGGTTTTTTCGGCGTCGCTCAAAACCGACGAATTCCTGCGCGCCGCGGATTTACAAAAAGAAACCCTTGACGCCGTCGGCGAAATACTCGGCATACAGCCGAGCGAAGTATGGGATAGGATTGAATCAAGCGATTTGGAAAGGAACAGAACTTATTTGGTTTTAAGTTCCGACTTGAGCCAGGAAGAAATGGTGAAACTAAAAAGCTTGAACCTGCCGACCCTGGAAGTCGAAAACAGCTTTGAACGGAAATATACGGGCGGCGAAATATTTTCTTCGGTAATCGGCTACACCGGCCTGGTTTCCGCTTCCGACCTCAAAAACAATCAGGCGCTATTCCCGCAGGATTCCATAGGCAGAGGTGGAATCGAGCTTTTTTATGACGGAGTTTTGCGCGGCGTGAACGGGGAAAAAACACAGAAACGCGACGCCCGCGGCAAATTGCTGGGGAGCGAAGAAGAAAGCAAGCCGTCAATGGGGCAAACGGTTTATCTGACGATAGACGCCGATTTGCAGAAATATTTTTATCAGCGGATGGAGCAGGGGCTTTTATCCCTTGGCCGCACAAAAGGCGTCGGTTTGGCGATTAATCCCCGGAACGGCGAAATACTCGCCTTGCTCAATTTTCCCGTTTTTGACAACAATCTTTTAAGCTCGGCGGGCAACAATCAAGGGAAACAGGCGATTTTGACGTCCAGCGACCAGCAGCTTTTCAACCGCGCCGTATCCGGTCTTTATAGTCCTGGTTCCACCATTAAGCCGCTCGTTGCCACCGCGGCCCTTAAAGAAGGCGTAATCACTCCATCCAAAGAAATTTTCTCTCCGGGCTACATAGACATCCCCAATCCTTACAAGCCGGACGAGCCCACGCGCTATCTCGACTGGCAATATCAGGGATATGTCAATTTGGCGTACGCCATCGCCAAGTCAAGCGACGTTTATTTTTATGAAATCGGCGGGGGCGGTCCGGATTCCGCCGGTTTGGGCATTACCCGGCTTCGCCAGTGGTGGCAGAAATTCAATCTGGGCAGTATTACCGGAGTGGATTTGCCCGGAGAAGCGAAAGGATTTCTTCCGTCGCCCGAATGGAAAGAGAAAAAATACAGCCTTCCGTGGCTTCTCGGCGACACATATAACGTCAGCATTGGACAAGGCGATTTGCTGCTTACGCCTATTCAGTTGCTCAATTACATTTCGGCGTTCGCCAACGGCGGGAAAATCTACCAACCGACGGTAAACAAAAACGCCGAACATAAAGTCATTTCCGACTTGTCATATTTAAATTCGGAGTTCCGGGAGGTGAGAAAAGGAATGCGCCTGGTGGCGACATCGAAGTTAAGCATGGCGAATATGCTGGGTGAACTGCCTTTTGCGGTTGAAGGCAAAACCGGCACCGCTCAGGTGAAAAATAACCAGCAGCAAAACGCCTTTTTCGTGGGCTACGCGACTTCGGAAAATCCGCAAATCGCCGTTTTGGTTCTCGTCGAAAACTCGCGCGAAGGAAGCTTGAACGCGGTTCCGATAGCGAAGGATGTTTTGAATTGGTACTATTGGAACAGGATTAAAAACAGCAAATAGCAAATGGCAAATGGCGGCGGGAAAATATAGAACGCGACAAAATAACATAAAATAAAACGCTATGCTATAGCATAGCGGCTCAAACTGACTGAAATGAATCCCGAAACGAAAACCTGCCAAAACTGCAAACAGAACTTCACGATAGAACCGGATGATTTTTCATTTTACGAACGGTTGGACCTTCCGCCGCCGACCAGATGCGTTTACTGCCGCTGGAAATACCTTTTGGCATTTTGGGTTTTCGGGAAATTTAGGATTACGAAATCGGCGCTTAGTGGAAAAAGAATAATCACTGTTCTTCCGGAAAGCGCACCCTTCCCGATTTATGAAAGGGAAGAATTTGTTTCCGATGCCTGGGACCCGCTTGCGTACGGGTGCGTGTATGATTCCTCGCGGTCTTTTATCGAACAAGTGGTTAAGCTCCAGTCGGCGGTTCCGCATCCGCACCAGCTCGGCATTAAGAACGTGAATTGCGACTGGACAGATGATACATGGGAATCTCGTGAATCTTATCTCACTCGTTCCGCCCTTCTTGTTGAGTTTGTAAGTTATGGCTATCGTATAATTCGGTGCAAAAACTCGGTTGATATCACGTATTGCTTCGACGCTGAAAATTCCTACGACTGCCTCTATTGTTTCAAGTCATATAACTTAAGGCATTCGTTCAACTGCCGAGATTGCATTAATGGCGCTTTTTTGTACGATTGCCGAAACTGCCAGGATTGTTTTATGTCCTGGAATTTGCGGAATAAACGGTATTGCATTTTAAATCAACAGCACTCAAAGGAAGAGTATTTCAAGAAACTTGAAGAATTCGATCTCAAATCATATAACGCTACAGAACGGCTAAAGAAAGATTTTCATGAGCATCTTTCCAAGGATGCCGTTCATCGCGCCGACGATAACGTTCAAACAACCAATTCAAGCGGCAATTTTTTGGCAGAAGATAAAAGTTGCCACTCATGCTATTTCTTGGAGAAGTCCGAGAATTGCCGCTACTGTTTTCGCGGTTTCGCGAGTAAAGATTGTATTGATATGGTAAGTCCCGTTTCGGAGAAGTCTGCGATAGGGTGTATGGACCAGTGGGGATATGAAAATACATGCAATCTCTATGCATCATATTGCCGCTACAGCGCTTATCTTGATAATTGCGAAGAATGCGAGAATTGTTTCGGTTGCGTTGGTTTACGCAAAAAGAAATACTGTGTTTTGAACAAGCAGTACGCGAAAGAAGAATATGAGCGTTTGGTTGCCGATATAAAGCGCGATATGAAACAAAGAGGAGAATGGGGAAACTTCTTCCCGCTTTCAGCGGCATACACAGGATACAATTATTCTTTGGCAAATATAATGTTTCCGTTTTCAAAAGAAGAAGTTTTGGATTTCGGCGCGAAATGGGAGGAAGTACCAGAAGTTCATCATGAAGGTATCGGTGGCGACAATCTGCCAGACAGGATTGACGACGTTAATGACGATATTGTTAAGCAGAGAATTATCTGCCCCGAAACAAAACTTAGTTACAATATCGCCCCTCATGAGCTGACATTTTACCGCGAGCATGGAATTCCGTTGCCGAGACGCCATTTCGACTGGCGGACATTGAATCGTTTCAAGCCGTTCACTTATATGGTCAAACCACAAAGCGGCAAATGCTGTTATTGCGGGAAAGAAATAGAGCATTATTATGGCCCGGAACTCGGGTTTAAGAAAATAGCGTGCCTTGAGTGTTATCAAAAAGAAATTGCTTAATAGTTTAAAGCTTGTAAAGTTATAAAGTTGAAAGAGAATGGAACAAGAAATAAAAAACACTTCGACGAGCTCAGTGCAAGCTTGCCAGAATTGTAAAAAAGATTTCGTCATAGAGCCTGAGGATTTTGATTTCTACAAAAGGATGAAGGTGCCGCCGCCTACATTCTGCCCGGATTGTCAGATGCAACGCCTGATGATGTGGCGTAACGAACGTTCGCTCTATAAACGAAAGGACGAGTCGGGAAAAGATATTATTTCCATTTTTTCTCCGGACAAGCCGTTTAAAGTTCACAGTAAGGATTATTGGTGGTCGGACGAGTGGAATCCGCTTGATTACGGCAAGGAGTACGATTTTTCAAAGCCGTTTTTTGTTCAGTTCAAAGAGTTGTTGGAGCAAGTGCCGCTAGAACCTCTTTTCAACAGAAACGCGGTCAATAGCGATTACTGCAACCATACGGAAGACATGAAAAACTGCTATCTTTCCTTTGCCTGCATTTGGGACGAAAACGTTTCTTATTCGAGGGGCGCCATGCATTGCAAAGATTCATTCGACATATCTTTAGGGAATAAATGCGAATTGAATTATGAAAGCATAGGCTGCGAAGATTGCTATCGCGTTTTTTTCAGCAAACACTCCTATGCATGCCGCGATTCGGCGTTTTTGATGGATTGCCGCGGATGTCAGAATTGTTTCGGATGCGTTAATTTGAGGAATAAATCGTATTACATTTTCAATCAGCCATTCACAAAGGAAGAGTATTTCGAAAAAATCAAAGAATTCAATCTCGGCAGTTTTGAAGCCGTTCAGAAAATTAAAGCGCAATTTGCGGAACTCTGCGAGAAACAGATTTATCGCTACGCGCACATAATCAACTCGCCGAATTCAACCGGAGAGATTTTGGACAATTGCAAGAACTGCAAATGGTGTTTCGACATGGTAGATAATGTCGAGGATTGCAAGTATACGGCGAACGGCGGTTATAATCTCAAAGACACTTACAGCAGTTATGGCGTTGGGGTAGGGGAGCTTATGTACCAGGCAATCGATACCGGACTCGGCACGTCAATGGTTTCTTCTGTGGTTGTTTTGCGCAACGGCAGGAATGTTTCTTACGCGCTTAGTTCTTACGGCTCATCGAATACTTTCGGTTGCGTCAGCTTGCGCAACAAGCAGTACTGCATATTGAACAAGCAATACACAAAAGAAGAGTATGAAGAACTTCTGCCAAGGATAATAAAGCATATGAACGATATGCCATACGTAGATTCGAAGGGAAGAGTATACAAATACGGAGAATTTTTTCCTCCCGAACTGTCACCCTTCGCATACAACGAAACAATAGCCCAGGAATATTTTCCTTTGGGAAAAGAACAAGCCCTTAATCAAGGCTACAAGTGGAAATACCCGGAACAGAGGAGTTACAAGATAACCCTGAAGCCGGAGAATTTGCCGGATAACATAAAAAACGTTGATGATTCCATATTAAAAGAAGTTATTGAATGCCAGCATAACCAAAAGTGCAATCAACAATGCACGCAAGCTTTCCGCATAATTCCTGACGAATTGTCGTTTTATAAAAGAATGAATCTGACTCTTCCGAGGCTGTGTCCGAACTGCAGGCATTACGAGCGCCTTAATCAGAAAAATCCTTATAAATTGTGGCACAGAAAATGCCAGTGCGCGGGGGTAAAATCCGAAAATGGAGTTTATACCAATCAAGTAAAACACCAACATAACGACAACTACTGTCCCAGCGAATTCGAGACATCATATGCCCCGGATAGGCCGGAGATTATTTACTGCGAGCAGTGTTATAACGCGGAGGTAGTGTAATTTTCAATTTTCAAATACCAATTTTCATTGAATTTACAATTATCCAATTTTCAAACTTTTTATTCATTGTTTCATTGAATCATTTATTGTAAATTGTAAATTGAACATTTATAATTGCTGATATGTCCGAACTACGGCAAGACCTTGTTTCCGGGGATTGGATAATATTGGCCACTGAACGCGCCGAACGTCCGCACGAGCTTTTGCCAAAAAAGAAAGTCCGCAAGCCTACGCCGATTTCCAAATGTCCCTTTGAAGACATTAAAAAATCGGGCAACTGGCCACCGGTAGCGGTTTTTCCCGCCTTTGCTAAAGCTTCGGCGGGCGAGCCCAACGAAAAGAAATGGCGGATAGCGATTATTCCAAATAAATATCCGGCGCTGCGGCACGGAAATATATGCGCCACGTCATTAAAAACCGGCCCATATGAAAGATTAAGCGGCATCGGGCGCCATGAACTTGCTGTCACAAGAGACCATAAAAAAAACATCGCGCATTTAAGCGAAAAAGAGGCAGTCAAACTTTTCCGAATATTGCAGGAACGCTACCGCGAGCTTAAAAAAGACAAGTGCCTCGTTTATACATCCACTTTTTTCAACTGGGGAGAAAGCGCGGGTGCGTCGCTTTATCATCCGCATCTCCAAATGATAACTTTGCCGATAATCCCGCCCCACATAAGTCATTCTTTGAGCGGTTCTCACGATTATTTCAAAAAACACCGCCGTTGCGTGCATTGCGAGATGCTTGATTTCGAGAAAAAGGACAGAAAAAGGATTATTGCCGAAAATTCCGCCGCTTTGGCGGTGGCCCCGTTCGTCTCAAGAGACCCTTTCCAGATAAAAATTTTCCCCAAGGTTCACCAGCCGTATTTTGAAAAAACCGCGCCGGCTGCAATGAAAGGCGTTGTGTCTGTTTTGCGAACAGTGCTTAAAAAAATCGAAAAGAATCTTGGCGACCCCGACCTGAACTTTTTCATACACACGTCGCCCCTTAAAAACCAGTTGCGCCATAGGCACTACCACTGGCATATAGAAATATTGCCGAAAATTTCCACGGAAGCGGGGTTTGAGCTCGGCACCGGAGTCGAAATAAATGTCATTGACTCGGACATAGCCGCCGAGATTGTTAAACGTTAGAATGCCCGAAACATGCAAAAGATTTTAAGGCATAAAACAGTCAGTATCGCTTTTTTACTGAGTTTCTTATTTATCATCGGCGGCTGGCTGTGGGCTTATTTTTCCCTGCGTAAAATCCAACAGCCGTTGATAGTTCATTTCAATAACTCGGCGGGCATAAACCAAATAGGCGGTCTCGGTGATTTGGCGGCGGTTTCGGCATTTGGAATAGTTTTTTTGATTCTTGATTTTTTGATAAGCTTGGAACTCGACGAGAGAGACCGCTTTCTTGGCAAGCTTACGGCCGCAGCCGGATTATTCCTGGCCGTCTTGATTTTTATCGGCTTTGCGGCTATCATAAGCGTGAATTGATGAGGGTATAGCTAATAGGGTGTAGGGGGTAGAATTAATTCTTTCCCTAAACCCTAAACCCTAAACCCTAAACCCTAAACCCTAAACCCTAATGCCAAAATTCGCGGTAATAGAGACCGGCGGCAAACAGTACAAAGTTTCCGCCGGACAAAAAATAAAAGTTGAAAAATTAAGCGCCAAAGAAGACGGTTCAACTCCGCTCACCGCAGGCGATTCTTTTGTTTTCGACAAGATTCTTTTGGCCGCCGACGGCGACAAGGTTTCGGTTGGCGCTCCTTATCTCGACGGCGAAAAAGTTTCGGCGAAAGTAATAAAACAGGCAAGGGAAAGAAAGAAAATAGTTTTCCGCTACCATTCCAAGACCCGCTACAGAAAAAAGAAAGGACATCGCCAGCATTTCACGGAAGTTGAAATCGTAAGCGTCTAACAGAAAATATCATCTTATGAAAAACGTCTCCGCCCCGGCGGGGATATTTTTTTCTTCGCCCGGAAGAATGTAACGTATATTTTTTGCTTTCTGCCCCTCCGAAAGAAAAGTATTTGTTATAAACATAACCGTCTGCGCCGGCATCGGAATGCCGTTAACCTGAACTCCACCCCCTCCTACAACGACATATTTGGGAACATTGGCGGGCAGGCTGTTCAGCTTTCTCCCGAGCGCGACGTAATCCGCCGCGAATGCCCCTTGAACATTTGGGTTATTTGCCCAGGCGATAAAGTAAGAGTAATAGGCCTGGAAGAAAATAACGGCAAGAAAAGCAATTGAAGCAAGTGGAAGCAAAAATCCTTTTACGTATTTTTTAAGCCAGTTATAAACGGCTATGCCGCCGATTCCAGAGAGCATAATAACGGGCGGAATCATAAGAATGCTCCGGAGGGCGTGGGGAATGCCTTCGTTAGAAATGACGACTGGCAGCATCGCCAGGAAAAACCACAGAAACAAAATAATAAATCCGAAATTCGAAATCCCAAACAAATTCCAATTTCCAAATCCCAAAACTGAAACCTGTTTGTTGTTTGGAACATTCTGGTTTGTGATTTGTTTGGAATTTAATGCTTCGTGCTTCGTGCTTGTGATGCTTTTTATCCCCAGGATAATTCCAATGATAAAAAGTATCCCTACCGGCCAGAATAATTCGGAATTGCCCGCGTAATTATGCCTCCAGTTGTAATCGCCTGCGAAATTTAACATTCCGAGCGTTTTGAGCGTGTTTGTCGCAAGGTCTTTCAGGGGAGACGGGGAGCTTAATATGGATATATCCGAAGTTCTGCCGAAGAAATCTGCAGGATGCTGCAGGAAATAAATTCCGAGCGGCAGGGCGACGATAAACGAAGCAACAAGCAACAAGCAACAAGCAACAAGAATTTTTTTGCGAATCAATAACTCTTTGTTTTTAACCCAGTAAAAAAGCAAGACGAAAAGAATTAAAACCGGCGTTACGCGATAAGCTATGTAAGTATAAAAACCAAGGCCGTAGAATATGCCGGCAATTACGGAATTTGGAATTTGGAATTTGGAATTTGGATTACTAAACGCTTTTATAAGAAAATAAAGCGCCCATACAAGAAAAAACGGGGCGAGTATGGCGCGAAAACCGATTCTCGAAAAATTTATGTGCCAGAAACTCGTTGCCAGGAAAAACGCCGAAAGCAGGCCGACGCGCGCGGAAAACAATTCTTTCGCCAGAAAATAAATTCCGAGGACGGTGAGTATCCCGAAAATCGCGCTTGGCAGGCGCAAAACCCACGGCTTGCCCTCCCAAGTTTCTCCCGAAGAAATTTGTGAGGGTGAATTGGCATTGAAAAATTTCAAAAAGAGCGCCTGTATGTTTATGAACAATCCTTCCCGCCCGTTGTTGTCCGTATAGAAAACCCGAAAATCATTTGTCCGCAACGCCTGCAGGGCGTTGTTGCCATTCATTGCTTCATCGGGATAAAGCCCCGGCGGAACGGTGGTTATTTGGTAGAGCCTAAGAAATCCTGCTATAATCAAAACCAATAAAAGCAGGATAATAGTTTTGTTTTTCATAAGTCGTTTATTGCTATATTCTACAATCGGTAGCTCGGCAAAACAAGAATAGAATTCTTGTTTTGCCGAGCTACCGATTGATGAAACGAAGTTTCATACATTCTAAATTCTAAATTCTCAACCCTATGCCCGAACAACCATCTCAAGAATTTAAACACGAAGCCCTGGAAGCGGATATGAAGCGGCTCGCCGAGGAAATTCAAAGAAATCGCGAAGCGCCGGAAAACCGTATTTTGGGTGGCGAAGAAATAGTCAAAAAATCTATTCAATCGATAAGTTATGCACAACTGGCTCGCGACGCGCAGCAGGCTTCCTCCGGCCCTTTGCCAAAATACGCCGCGGGAGCTCCTGCGGAATCTAAACTTGAAGTCGAATATCTCATAGACATGGCTTTATATCACGGCCTGGATAAGGCGAACGCAGAGGCGGCAAAATCAAGCCCTTTCGTGATGGATGCTTTCCACGACGCGCTGGCGGCAAAACTTTATCCCGAACTCAAAAAGAGGGGGATACTTAAATAAGTTTAAAGTTGAAAGTTAAAAGTGATATGAGACAAGAGACGAGAGACACTTCGATAAGCTCAGTACAAGCTTGCCAGAACTGTCCCGATTTTGTTCCTGAGTTTTGTCGAAGGACTACAAAATCGTGGATCCCGCGGAGCGGGATAAGAATATGAACAAAGAATCCAAATTCTGCCAAAACTGCAAACAGAACTTTGTTATAGACCCGGAAGACTTCGATTTCTACAAAAAAATAGACGTTCCGCCGCCGACTTGGTGTCCGGAGTGCCGGGCCAGGCGGCGCATGATGTTTCGCAACGAAAGAACTCTTTATAAAAATAATTGCAAATTATGCGGTAAAAGTACAATTGCAATGTATCCCGCAGACACTCCTTATAATGTTTACTGTTTTGAGTGTTGGACATCGGATAAATGGGACCCGCTTTCATTCGGCCAGGAATACGATTTTTCTCGTCCATTTTTTGAACAGTTCGGCGAATTTTTGAAAAAAGTGCCACGGCCAAGCGTCGAGGGAAGCCAAAACCTAAACTGTCCTTATACGAATTACACATGGGAATCCAAGAACGTGTATATGTCTTCGTCGATTTTGTATTCGGATAACGCCGCCTATATCAAGGGAGGAGAAAAATGCATTGACACATTCGACTGCTTCCAGATTACCGATGTGACAATGTGCTATGAGTGCGTAAACTGCGAGAGGCTGAACAATTCGAAGTTTATGGTCAACTGCCGCGACTGCATCAATTCAAGTTTTCTTTTTGACTGCGTGAATTGTTCGAATTGCTTTTTGTCATCGAACCAGCGCAATCAAAGTTATATGCTCGAGAACGTAAAATATTCCGAAGCTGAATATTACGAGAAACTAAAAGAATATCGTCTGGATGAATATGGCGGCGTCGAGAATGTAAAAATGAAGTTTTCAAGTCTTGTAAAAAATGCCTTGCACAAATTCGCGCGCATCACGAAAGCCGTGAACGCGACGGGGGATAATCTCTATAACGCCAAGGATGCGAAAGAGTGTTTCGACCTCCATGACCTTCAGAATGTAAGTTATACGATTCGCGGATGGAATATAAAAGATTCCATGGATATTTACGGCACGGACGATACTCAATGGGATTACGAAAGCGTGAATAACGGCCTATATTCCTCCCATCTAATTTTTACTGCCAATTGCCACACAAATTGTCTGGACATCAGATACTCCGATTATTGCCGTTCGTCTTCACATCTTTTCGGATGCATTTCCATGAAAAAAGGACAGTATTGCGTTTTTAATAAGCAATATTCCGAAGAAGAATATAAAGGAATGGTTGCCAAAATCATTGACCAAATGAACGCGATGCCTTACACCGACAAAAGAGGGAGAATATATAAATACGGCGAGTTTTTTCCGCCGGAAATTTCTCCGTTCGCCTACAACGAAGTCGTGGCGCAGGAATATTTTCCGGTTGCGGAAGAAAAAGCCATTGAAGAAGGGTTTGGATGGAAAAAACCGGACGCGAAAAATTATCAAATAACCATGTCTGCGGAAAGCATCCCCGGGAAAATTGCCGATGTAAGTGATTCAATATTGGAGCAAATAATAGGCTGTTCGCACAAAGGAAAATGCGAGCATCAATGTACGACAGCATTTAGGTTAATACCAGCAGAATTGCAGTTCTACAAAAAAACAGGCATACCGATACCGCGATTATGCATCAATTGCCGGCACTGCGAACGGCTTTTGAAACGCAATCCTGTTAAATTATGGCATCGTTCCTGCATGTGCAATAAACAAAATCACGGGCATGCAGAGAAATGCAAGAACGAATTTGAAACTTCCTACGCACCGGAACGCGAGGAACTAGTTTACTGCGAACAGTGCTATAACGCAGAGGTGGCGTAATAAGTCAAAAAGTTGAAAGTTATAAAGTTAAAAAGATATGAACAGCGAAGTCAGAACCTGTCAAAATTGTCTCGCTTTGCGAGATCCCGCGTAGCGGGATAAAAACCAATGAACGCTGAAACTAAAATATGCCAAAATTGCAAAAATAACTTCGTCATTGAACCCGAAGACTTTGATTTCTATAAAAAGATAGACGTTCCGCCGCCGACGTGGTGCCCGCAGTGCCGGCTATTGCGCCGTATTCTCTGGCGGAACGATAAAAACTTCTACAAACGCCCCGATAGCCGGACGGGCGAGATGGTCTTTTCTCTTTATCCGGAACACGCGCCTATTAAAGTTTATGACTACGATTATTGGTGGTCTGACGCATGGGACGCTTTGGATTACGGCAGAGACTATGATTTTTCAAAGCCTTTCTTTGAACAGTTTAATGGGTTAATAAAAGACGTGCCGTTTATGAGCCGTTCTATACTCTACCTCATAAATAGCGATTACTCGATGAACGCGAATAATCTTAAAAATTGTTATATGGTCTTTGGGGCAGCCTATAGCGAAGATTCGTATTATTCGTTAAACATATCAAAATCTAAGGACTGTTTTGATTCCGCATATCTTGCCGAGTGTGAAGTTTCCTATGAAGGATTTTTTAATGAGAAATGCTTTCGGACGTTTTTTTCTTCGTATTGCGAGAACTCCCAAGATACCTACTTTTCGCTAAATTGCGTGGGAGTTACGAACTGTTTCGGCTGCGTAAATCTCAGGAATAAGTCGTATCATATTTTTAATCAACCCTATACGAAAGAGAAATATTTCGTCGAACTGGCCAAATTCAACCTCGGTTCTGCAAGCGCACTCGAAGATATAAAAAGAAAAGTCGCGGAATTCTGGCTCAAGTATCCCATAAAATATCTTCAGGGACGCCACAATACGGATGTAAGCGGCCAATACATTTCTAATTCGAAAAACGTCAAAGACTCTTATTACATATCAAACTGCGAGAATTTGCGATATTGCCAAAGCCTTTACATCAACCAATCTAAGGATTCATACGATAGTTTTCGTTTTGGCGATAATTCTGAATTGATTTATGAGAGTTCGATATGCGGACTCGGTGTTTCACAGCTGAAGTTTTGCTATGACTGTTATTCCAATTGTTTTGATTTTGAATATTGTATAAGTTGTCATTCTTCCTCTCATCTTTTCGGTTGCGTGGGCTTACGCAACAAGCAGTACTGCATATTGAACAAACAATATACTAAAGAAGAGTACGAAAAACTTATACCGAAAATCAAAGAGCATATGAATAAAATGCCGTATGTTGATAAAGGTGGCCGAGTTTATACCTATGGCGAATTCATGCCGCCCGACCTGTCGCCGTTCGCCTACAATGACACAATCGCCCCCGAGTTCTTCCCGATGTATAAAGATGAAGTTATTTCCCGGGGATACCGATGGAACGAACAAAATATAAAGAGTTATAGCGCAACCATTAAGGCAGAAGAACTGCCCGACAATATTAAAGACGTTCAGGATAATATAATTAACGAAATTATTGAATGCGCCCATAAAGGGAAATGCGAAGAATCTTGTGTCGCGGCTTTCAGGTTTGTAACTAAAGAACTCGAGTTTTATAAAAAACACGAACTGGCTCTACCGCGGCTTTGCTGGAGATGCCGCGACGCCGAACGGCTTAAACAGAGAAGCCCGATGAAATTTTGGGCCCGTAACTGTTCATGTTCCGGAAATGCATCGCACAATGGCGAGTATAAAAATATAAGCGAACATTTCCATGGAAGCATCAAATGCCCCAATAATTTTCAAACATCCTACGCTCCCGACAGACCAGAGATAGTTTATTGTGAGCAGTGTTATAACGCAGAGGTAGCATGAATAAGGAAACCAAAAACTGTCAGAATTGTAAGAACGATTTCGCAATCGAGCCGGAAGACTTTGATTTCTACAAAAAAATAGACGTTCCGCCGCCGACATTTTGTCCCGATTGTCGCCTTCAGCGACGACTCGTTTGGCGCAATGAAAGAACTCTTTATCGGCGTAAGTGTAGCGCTCCCGGCCACGCGGAAGATTTAATTTCTTACATTGCCCCGGAAAAACCACAGCCGGTCTACGACCAGCAATATTGGTGGTCTGACGATTGGGACCCGCTTACGTACGGCCGCGACTATGATTTCTCAAAGCATTTTTTTACCCAATTCAAAGAATTGCTTGACACCGTGCCGCGTTCCAGCTTATCAAGCGCCTATTCCACTATGATTAATAGTGAATATTCCAATTGGGCAGGCGATTTGAAAAATTGTTACCTGGTGACGGACGCCGATTATGTCGAGGACTCAGGTTATTCATCGACTATCTTTAAGTCCAAGGATTGTTACGAGTGTAACGCTGTTTCTGAGTCCGAATTGTGCTACGAAAGTTTTAATCTTTTGAAATGTTATCGGACAGTCGGTTCGATTAATTGCCAGGGCTGTTCCGACGTCTGGTTCTCAAAAAATTGCAACGGATGCGCCAACTGTTTCGGATGCGTGAATCTCCGGAATAAATCACATTGCATTTTCAACGAACAGTATTCCAAAGAAGAATATTTAAAAAAAATTAGCGAATTTCACGGCGAGAGCAAAAAAGCTTACGACTTGCTTAAAAAACGCGCGCAGGAATTCTGGGCAAGTCTGCCGGAAAAGCACAGCCGGGGTTATGGCAATGTCAATGTAAGCGGCGACTATATTTATCATTCAAAAAACACCAAAAACGGATTCCTTGTTTCCGACGTTGAAGACAGCAAATATGTTTCACTTATACACTCTCTGAACACGAAAGATTGTTTTGATTACACTGATTGGGGCGAAAACGCGCGCCTCTTGTATGAGTGCATAGCCTGCGGTTTGGGCGCTTCTAATTTAAAATTTTGTAATCTCGTGGTTATTCAAACAAAAGATTCTTCCTACAGTTATTTCTCCTACAATTGCTCTAATATATTCGGTTGCGTAAATATGCGTAAAAAACAATATTGCATTCTGAACAAACAGTACACGAAAGAAGAATACGAATCACTCTTGCCTAAAATTATCGAGCATATGAATTCAATGCCGTACGTTGATAAAAGTGGGAGGGTATATAAATATGGAGAATTCTTTCCTACTGAGATATCTCCATTTTCTTATAACGAATCCGTTGCGCAGGAATTTTTCCCAATTACTAAAGAGGAAGCCGGACAAAAAGGATATTCGTGGCGCGATCCGGATTCGAAAAATTATACAGCAACAAAAACAACGGTTGAAATTCCGGAAACGATTGACGGCGTTGACGATTCGATTACTAAAGAGGTTATCGAGTGCGAACACTCGGCTACGCCAGCTGGCGGATGCAATCAGTCATGTACTACGGCATTCCGGATTATTCCCGCCGAACTCCAGTTTTATCGCAAGATGAAATTGCCGCTTCCACATTTGTGCCCGAACTGCCGCCATTACGAAAGGTTGAAATATCGTAATCCGTTAAGGCTCTGGAAACGTGTTTGTATGTGCAAAGGCAAGGAAAGCGCGAATGATATCTATAAAAACACGACTTCACATTCTCACGGCGAGAATCAATGTCCGAACGAATTTGAAACGTCTTTTTCTCCCGAGCGCCCCGAAATCGTTTACTGTGAGGGGTGCTATAACGCCGAGGTAGTGTAGAATATATAGTATAAAATGGCCTTATATATTTTCGTTGCTTTTCTTGTTCTCTTGGCTCTGGGAACCGGAACTTATTTCATATTCCGTTTATTGGCAAAGCAGAGGCTACGCGATTCGCTCCGGATGGTTCTTTTGTCGGTAAAAGTTCACAGGGAAACAGCCGAAGGTTCTCCGGCGAAAGATTTCAAGCAGGAAATAAATCTCACTGAACAGCTTTTGAACGGTCTGGCCTCGCTGAAAAAACCTTTCGTGCTTGAACTCGCGGTTCCTCACGTCGGCGAAGAAATCCGCTTTTATCTTTCCGTGCCGCGCGCCGTAAAAGAAGTGGCCATGAAGCAGATTCAGGGGCTTTGGACGAGCGCTTCCGTTGAGGACGCCGACGACGATTACAATATTTTCAATCCGCATGGAGCGTTTACCGGGGCCTATCTCAAGCAGGGCGAAAATTACGCGTTGCCGATAAGGACCTACCAGGAACTCGGCGCTGATTCTTTCTCGACAATTGTCGGCAGTTTTTCGAAAATGAACGAAATAGGCGAAGGCGCCGCTTTGCAGATAATCGCAAGGCCCGCGCCGAAGGAAAGCAAAAAAAGAGTTGAAAGCCATATACAAAGCCTGAAAAAGGGCGAGCCGCTCAAAAGGGTTTTCGGCCATGAGTTTCCGTTCAAGGCGGCAGAGATAAAAGAAGCCTTCAATCCGAAAGGCGAAGAGATGAAAAAAGATGACAAGATTATCGACGACGAAGCGGTAAAAGCCCTAACCGCCAAAATTTCAAAGCCGCTTTTCGAAACAAACGTGCGCCTTATCGCATCGGCCCCCAGCCAATTTCAGGCGAACGACATTCTCGACGGCCTGGCGGCCGGTTTCAATCAATTCGGCAGTCCGATGAAAAACGATTTTAAAGTGGTAAAGCCCAGAAATTCTTCTTCGCTGATTTATGAATTCAGCTTCCGCATGTTTAACGGAAAGCAGACGATGATTTTAAACAGCGAGGAGATAGCCAGTTTTTACCACTTTCCGATTTCTTCGACCGAAACTCCGCGCGTCAAATGGGTGAAGTCCAGAGAGGCGCCTCCGCCGTCCAATTTGCCGGATAGGGGAGTTCTCGTCGGCAGAAGCGTTTTCCGCGGCCAGTCCAAGGAAATTTATATCACCGACGAGGACCGCCGCAGGCATATTTACATAATCGGACAGACCGGCACCGGAAAATCGAATTTGCTCGGCAGCATGATAGTTGACGACATTAAAAAAGGAAAAGGAGTCGCCATCATAGACCCGCACGGCGACCTTGCGGAAAAAGTTTTGAGTTACATTCCACCCCAAAGATTCGATGACATTATTTATTTCGACCCCGGAGATCTTTCGCGGCCCCTTGGGCTAAACATGCTCGAATACAATTTCAACAGACCCGAAGAAAAAACATTCATCGTGAACGAGATGCAGGGGATTTTCAACAAGCTTTTTCCGCCGGAAACTATGGGCCCGATGTTCGAACAATATATGAGAAACGCCCTTCTTCTTTTAATGGAAGACATGCCGAACGAACCGGCGACTCTCATCGAAGTGCCAAGAGTTTTTACCGACCCGGAATACCGCCGCCGCAAACTCCAGCGCATTCATAATCCTGTTGTCGTGGATTTCTGGGAGAAAGAAGCCGCCAAAGCGGGCGGCGAGGCGTCGCTTGCCAATATGACGCCGTACATCACTTCCAAGTTCAATAATTTCATATCGAACGACTATATGCGCCCGATAATCGGCCAGCCGAAATCTGCGTTCAATTTCAGACAGGTGATGGACGAAGGCAAAATACTTCTTGTGAACCTTTCCAAAGGCAGGATAGGCGACATTAACGCCGGCCTGCTCGGGATGATATTCAGCGGCAAGCTTCTGATGGCCGCGCTGTCACGCGTGGATATTCCGGAAGCCGACAGACGCCGCGACTTCAATCTTTACATAGACGAATTCCAGAATTTCACGACCGATTCTATTTCGACGATACTTTCCGAGGCGCGGAAATACAGGCTCAATCTGACGATGGCGCACCAGTTTATCGCCCAGCTCACCGAAAAAATACGCGACTCGGTTTTCGGCAACGTCGGTTCGCAGATAATTTTCCGTGTCGGAGTTCAGGACGCAGAATTTCTGGAAAAGCAATTCGAGCCGGTTTTCGACAAAGGCGACCTTATCAACATAGATAATTTCAACGCCTACGTTAAAATTCTTGTCAACGGGGAAACCACCAAGCCGTTCAACGTCCAGACGTTGCCGATGGAACGCGGAAACCGTGACCTTATAGACCAATTAAGAGGACGTTCGCGCGAAAAATATGGCGTCGACAGGCAGGGAACGGAAGAAGCGATTTATAAGAGATTGAGAGAATAATTTAATATAACCGGACAAATCAAGAAAAACCCTTTCCACATGACTTTAAAGACAATAATTACAGACGGCCTTAAAAGAATAATAAAAGGCAAAGTTTCCACCGATGCCGCTTTGCTCGCGGAATACAGCAACGATTATTCAATTTTTCGCATAAAGCCGAGCGAAGTCGTTTTTCCTAAAGACGCGGAAGACGTTAAAAATCTGGTAAAGTTCGTAAATAAAAGGAAAAAAGATGGTTCGAAACGCTCACCACAAGAAGACAAAAATCTTTCCATAACCGCGCGCTCGGCCGGCACCGATATGTCAGGGGGGCCCCTGAACGACGGCATTATCGTATCTTTCGCTCTATCGCGTTCTTATTCAGAAAACGGAACGGGTCAGGATGAGTATTTGAACAAAATAAGGAAGATAGGAAAAGATTATGCCGTTGTCGAGCCGGGCGTTTATTTCCGCGACTTGGAAAAAGAACTGGACAAACGCGGCCTTTTGTTTCCACCGTATCCGGCATCGAAAGACCTTTGCGCAATCGGAGGAATGATTTCGAACAACGCCGGCGGCGAGAAATCTCTTGTTTACGGCAAAGTCGATAAGTATGTGGAATCCCTTAAAGTCGTTTTAAGCGACGGGGAACTTTATGAAATAAAGCCGCTTTCTGCGGCGGAACTCAAAAAGAAAATCAAAGGAAAAGATTTCGAAAGCGGCATTTACCGTAAAGTTTACAATCTTATAGAAAAAAATTACGACCAGATAAAAAAAGCCAAACCGGACGTTTCAAAAAATTCAGCCGGCTACGCGCTTTGGGATGTCTGGGACAGAAAAACTTTCGATTTGACCAAACTTTTTACCGGCTCGCAAGGAACACTTGGTCTGATTACGGAGGCGAGACTCCGCGTGGTCAAAAAGAAAAGATTCTCACAGCTGGTGGTTGTTTTCGCAAAAACATTGGAGCCGGTACCAGAGCTCGTAGAAGCGATTCTTCCGCTGAAGCCGGAAAGCATAGAATCATACGACGACAAAACTTTAAACATTGCAATGGAATCTTTGCCGTCAATAATCAGGATAATGAAAGGGAATCCTTTTAAAATCTTCTGGAGTTTCATGCCGGAATTTTTAATAGCTCTTAAAGGCGGATTACCCAAAATGATTATCCTGATAGAACTGAGTTCGGACGACGAGTCCGAACTTGTCCAGAAAACCAGCATGGTTCGGAAAGCGGTGTCCAAATTTCCGGTTCAGTACAGGGTAGTTAAAAACAAAACCGAAGAAGAAAAATATTGGACCATAAGGCGTAAAAGTTTCGCCCTTCTTCATAACTATAAAAAGGGGTTTAAGGCGCAGCCGTTCATTGACGATATCGTCGTCAAGCCGGAGTATATGCCCGAGGTTTTGCCGAAAGTAAACGAGATTTTGGAAAAATATAAAGACAAAGTCATTTATACTATCGCCGGACATCCGGGCGACGGCAATTTCCACATCATCCCGCTGATAAATCTTGAAGACCCGGCAATTCCCGGAATAATCGTCGATTTAATGGATAAAATATATAAACTCGTTTTGGAATACGGCGGGTCGATAACCGCCGAGCATAACGACGGGCTTATCAGGGGGCCGTATCTCAAAATGATGTACGGGGAAAAAATCTACAAACTCTTCGAAGAAGTCAAAAATATATTCGACCCTCTCGATATTTTCAACCCGCGCAAAAAAATGGGCGTGAGCAGAGAATACTCTTTTTCTTTGATAAAAAAATGATACGTTACCTTGGCAAAACGGCGGCAAAAAATTTACGGGGTACGGCTCTTCTTCGTCTTGATTTCAACACGGAAGACGAATGGAGAATGGAAGCCGCGTTGCCGACAGTACGTTTTTTGCTTAAGCGCTCGTCAAAATTGGTGATATTCAGCCACCGCGGCAGGCCCTCCTTCATTAAAATTTCGAAGGGCAAGCCCAAAGGTTTCGACAAAAAACTGAGCCTTAGAAAAGACGCGGTTAATCTGCAGAAAATGTTGGGCAGGAAAGTAATTTTTCTGCCTGACTTTAATTTCCCTAAAATTAAAAGAATTATCAATGATTCTGAAAAAGGATCCATTTTTGTTCTGGAGAACCTTAGATTTTTAAGGGGCGAGGAAGAAAATAGTACAAAACTAGCGAAACAACTTGCCTCATTGGCTGGAGATTTTCACCCCCACACCAAACGAGAAGCAGTGCTACACGCCAAAAACAAAAAAACTTCTCGTTATGGTGTGGGGGTTTACGTGAATGACGCCTTCGCGGTTTCACACAGGAAAAACGCTTCGGTTTCCGCGATAACAAAATTTTTGCCAAGCTTCGCCGGCTTGGAGTTGGAAAGAGAAATAAAATTACTGTCGCGCGTGACAGCAAAACCAAAAAAGCCGTTGGTAATAGTTTTGGGCGGAGCCAAAGCCCATGACAAACTCGGAGTATTGAAGCATTTCAGGAAAAAGGCGGACTGGTTTCTTTTGGGAGGAGCCGCGGCGAACACATTGCTTTCGCTGAAAGGCATCGATGTCAAAGATTCGCTTGTCGACAAAGAAAAAAGTAACCTTAAAAATCTCCGGCGCGTTATTGGCTACCGCAACGTTCTTTTGCCTGTTGACGTAAAATTCGGCAACGAAAAGATTTTAGACATAGGCGAAATGACGTCGTCCATCTTTTCGGGAAAATTGAGGAAAGCCGGGACCGTGATATGGAGCGGCCCGATGGGGGTTTTCGAAAAAAAGGAATTTTCTTCGGGGACTCTGGCGGTTGCAAGAGCGATAGCCGGGAACAAAAAAGTTTTTTCGGTGGCAGGAGGCGGAGAAACCGTAATGTTTTTGAAAAAATACAAACTCGACAAAAAATTCAGCTTCATCTCGACTGGCGGAGGAGCCATGCTTGATTTTCTGGCGGACGAAAAACTTCCCGGCATTGAGGCTCTCAAAAAATAATTCGTCGCTATACTACCTTCTCTAATTCGCTCGAATTAGAGAAGGTAGTGAGATATATGTTATGATGTAATAAATAATCATGAATGAGCGTGAGTTGGAAAAACAATTGAAAGCCCTTGCCAATCGGCGCCGACTCGCGATTTTGAAGTATCTTAAAATACATCGCGAGGCTGCCGTTTCCGAAATCGCCGACGCCATCCATATTTCGCTTAAGGCGACCTCGAAACACTTAGGAATGCTGACGGCACTGGATATTGTGGAAAGGGAACAGAGAAGTTTACAAATGTTTTATCACCTAGCCATAATTAAATCCTCTGCGATTAAACATATTCTTTCTCTTCTCTAATTCGCGCGAATGAGGGATATAAGAAAAAATGATGCAAAATTCTGAAACAAAAAACCGCCAGAACTGTCTCGCTTTGCGAGATCCCGCGTAGCGGGATAAAAACCAATGAACGCTGAAACAAAAGTTTGTAAAAATTGCAAACAGAATTTCACGATAGAGCCGGAGGATTTTGATTTCTACAAGAAAATAGACGTTCCGCCGCCGACTTGGTGCCCGGAGTGCCGGGATATGCGCCGCGGGGCGTGGCGCGAGGGGCATACGCTTCACCGCAATACCTGCAAATTATGCGGCAAGTCGGTTATCAGCATTCATCCTGCCGAAGACTCGTTTATTGTTTATTGCCGCGATTGCTGGTATTCGGATAAGTGGGACCCCATGGATTACGCCAGGGATTATGATTTCAATAAGCCATTTTTTAAACAATATAGAGAACTTATGGAAGCCGTTCCTCGTCCGGCGCTTACCGGTACAAATATCGTAAACAGCGACTTTTCGCACGCCTGCTTAAGCTGCAAGAATTGCTATTTCACTTTTTGGAGTTATTTTTCCGAAAATTCGCAGAATTCTTTTCTTCTCCTTCTTTCGCGGAATGTTTACGACTCTTATGTTACAGACAATTCCGACCACGCTTATGAAACCCTGCACTGCAATCGTTTATACAAAGTACGCTTTGGATATTTCGCTGATGAGTGTTTGGATTCTTCTTTTTTATTCGATTGCGTCGGTTGTTCCGATTGTTTCGGTTGCGTAAATATCCGTAAACAGAAGTATTGTCTTTTTAACAAGAAACTCTCGAAAGAAGAATACTTGCAGCAAATAAAATACTGGGATTTGGGGAGCTACAAACGCCTTGAAGAAGCGAAAGAAAAATTTCGCACGCTTTATCTTTCCGTTCCGCACCGCTACGCGCACGTGATTAACAGCTATGACGTGACCGGGGATATAATCAGAGACAGCAAAAACTGTAAAACGTGTTTTTCTGCGCTCGATGGCGTGCAAAACTGCAAATATGTCTATTTCGGCGGGCTTAACCTTAAAGACAGTTATGACGTAAGCGCCGGAGGGGATACCTCGGAACTACTTTACGAAATTTTGGGAGTCACTCGATCGCAAAATGTTTCTTTTTCAGTGGGTGGGGGCAATTTGGAAAACATTGCATATTGCGATTGGGCGCAGAATTCACGTAAACTTTTCGGCTGTATGTCGCTTAGGAATAAAAAATATTGCGTTTTGAACAAGCAATATTCAAAAGAAGAATATGAAGAGATTATTCCAAAGATAAAAAAACATATGGACGAAATGCCGTATATGGACAAAAAGGGCAGAGTTTATAAATACGGCGAATTTTTCCCGACGGAACTTTCGGCGTATCCATATAATCAGTCATTTGCGTTTACGTGGAACCCTAAGACCAAAGATGAAGTACTCAGTGAAGGATGGAAATGGCGAGACCCGCATTGGCGCTCTTATAAAATTTCTTTGGAATCCGATAATCTGCCGGACCATATTAACGACACCCCCGACACGATTCTCAACGAAGTAATCGGCTGCGCCCACAAGAGTGAATGCAACGAGGAATGCACAACCGCTTTTCGTATAACCGCAGAAGAACTGGCTTTTTGCCGCAAAATGAATATTGCCATACCGCGTCTGTGTCCGAATTGCAGATACACACAGCGCCTAAAATGGCGCAATGGCCATCATTTGTACAAACGGAAGTGTATGTGTGCAGGGAAAATAGCTAAAGGTCCCGCTTCGCGGGATCTCGCGGAGCGAGACAAATCGCAAATTGTTTATACAAATGCAACAAGCCACTTTCACGGAGAAAATTTCTGCCCGAACGAATTCGAAACGACTTTTCCTCCGGAGAAGCCGGAAATAATTTACTGCAAGGACTGCTATAATGGTGAATTTTTATAATATAAAAAAGCCCGCAGTCCCGCCGAAGCCGAAGGCGAAGGAGGACGATGAGCGCTATAAAGAAGAGTTCCTATGACAAACTTTTTATGGCGCCTAAAAAGGTACAATCTTTTATTCCGGACGTTGATGCAGTCCGTGATTTTCAGATTTAAAGTACTCATTCATAAAATAAGAAAAGGAAGATGATTTGCCGGCTTTCGAAAAAACGAGTATTATAGCCGTTAATCATGCCAAAAGACCCCGAAGTAAACGTAGCGGAAGCGGACCTGGTTTTTTTTGATACGGAAACGACGGGATTCGATTTGAAAAAGGAACTGATTGAAATCGGACTTGTAAAAGCCAAAGCCAAAACGTTCGAAATAATCGCAGAGTGCGACATTAAAATAAAGCCGGAGCATATCGAAGACGCCGACCCCGATTCTTTAGGGGTGGTCGGCTATGACCCGGAAGAATGGGCAAGGGATGGTGTCGATTTGAAAACGGGTCTTGAAAAATTTTTATCTTATACTGATGGCGTCGTGCTCGTAGGACACAATATCGCTTTCGACTGGATGCACGTCAAGAAATCGCTCGAACAGTGCGGGCTCAACCCGAATTATTATTACAAAGGCCTCGATACTTTTTCGCTTGCTTGGCAGAAACTGGCAGGACGTCAGGGGATTGAACACGTTTCACTTCGCGAACTTACATCATATTTCAATATTCCCGAAGGACGTGCCCACCGGGCGATTGACGATGCCAAAGCGACTTATCAGGTTTTTTTAAAGCTTCTCAAAGAACCGGAACATCGCGCTTTCTGAAATAAATGAAAAAACCGTTGAAATTTATCAAGGGCCAAAAATTGATGACTATCGCTTCGCGCGATGAGAAAGATATTTGGATTGCAAATGTTTATTTTGGCGTCGATGAAAATGCGACAATATATTTCATAAGCCCAAAAGACACCAAACATAGCAAAATGATATTGAAAAACCCGGAAGTTGCTTTTTCCATGGCTTGGTTTGATGATGATAATCATAAGAATCGAAAAGCAGTGCAAGGACTTGGCATATGTCGCCCGGCAAAAAATCCAACAGAGATAGTTGCTGGAATTAAGCTGTTATATAAAAAATTTCCGGACCTCCGAAATATACTTACGGTTAAATGGATAAAAACTAACGCATGGGGGTCTAAAATTTGGGTACTTAAACCGAGTTACATAAAATATTGGGATGATGAAATTTATGGCGATGACGAAAGTGAAGAATTTATATTAAGCTAACTATTCGATTTTTTCTACTTTATGTCCTCCGGAAATAAATTTTACGCCTATTTCGTGCCGAGCACCGGCAAAAGCGGAGTGGCGGACAGCTGGAAAAAATGTGGGAAAATCGTCACGGGTGAAGAAGGCGCGCGCTATAAGGGGTTTAAAACGAGAGATGAGGCCGAAAAGTGGCTTGAGCTTGGCGCCGATTACGCCGTGAAAAGAATCAAAAAATCTGAACCAGGAATTTATTTCGACGCCGGAACAGGCAGGGGACGGGGTGTTGAAATAAGCGTTACCGACGAGAACGGCAAGAATCTTCTGCATAAATCGATTCCAAAAGAGCAGTTAAATCGTTTCGGGAAATACCTTCTTTATTCCGTGGCCACGAACAATTACGGAGAACTTCTGGCAATGAGGCACGCCATCGAGATAGCGGGAAAGAAAAAAATAAAAAAAGTTTTCGGAGACAGCCGACTAGTAATCGATTACTGGTCCAAATGGCGGATAAAGAGAAAAGATTTACCGGAAGAAACTGTTAGGCTGGCGGAGGAGGTTTCAAAAATTAGAAAGATTTTCGAGGAGAAAGGCGGGAAAATAAAAAGAATCTCCGGCGGAGACAACCCGGCTGACTTAGGATTTCACAAACCCTAAATAATATCTTAAGTAAAATAAAGACTACTATGACGCGTCATAGTGCTATGACATGTCGTAGCGAAAGCAGATACGTTTTCATCAATAAAAACCCGCGGATTTCCGCGGGTTTTTATTTGTCGGTAAATCGTAAGCCGGATTCTGTCGTGCCTGCCTTTCGGCGGGCAGGGCAATCATCTGTCTGGGCCCTTGATTGCTCGCGGGCTCTGGCCCTTCGACTTCACTCAGGACAAGTCCTAAGTTATATCGAAAGACGCTTGCGGCGCTCTCCGACCTCGGTCGGAGCTCGGCCTTGCACCCTGTAAGGATTTAGCCGTTTCATCCCCGCTTTTTATCCCTATCGCGGAGTTGGACCGTCTAGCTTGGGATCGGGTCCTCCCTCGGCTTTCGCCTAGGGACGTTTCTGCTCGCACCTCTCGCATTGCTGCGGCGGGTCGTTAACCCGTACGCTCGGCGTTTTTAAACGCCAGGTGTCCGGACTTTCCTCTCCAATTCTTGCGAAATAGAGCGATTGCCTGATTTACCGACAGTTTTAATTATATCAGTTTTTAGAAATAAAGCAAAAAATCTTATTTCAGCGAAACCAAAACCGCTTTTTCTTCCTTCGGCGGCAACCCGAGCCCCTTTATGACAACCGATGTGTACCATTTTTCCCAGTTGTTCGGATTTTCCTGAATCATGCGTTTGGCCATTTCTTTCTGAAGGTCGCAATCGTAAATCAGTTTATTGATTTCGTCGTTTGCTGAAATCAAATTGTATTTCAACCCGTATTCCTCGAACGTGCCCATTTGAAACTGGAGGCAGCCGAAAGAATGCAAACCGTTATGGTCCAGGACCTTAATGTTGCTTTTACCCTCGGATTCAAGGATTGCCAATTTTTTTATCCAGGAATCGAGCGGAGATTGGCCCTTAAATACTATAACTACATTATTGTTGTTTTGAGAATATATTGCCGCAGGGGAATTGGTCGCGTTCGGCATTTGGGGGGTCGTATTTCCGCCAATGGCCATACTTACGGTGAATCCGGCTGCCAGCATTTTTATTGCAAGTAATTGCATAATTGGCGACTGTTAGCTGCCGCCAGAACTTTCCGTTTCAATCGCCCGGCTAAATAAAAAACCCGCACTTAGCGAGCATTCAATTGCCTTATTCAGTTCTGGGATACATTAGCATTGAACGGGAAAGTTGTCAAATTTGAGTCCAAATGGGCAAAAACCGCATTTTTATCGTAGAATTCCGGTTATAAAAACATGAAAAGGAAAAAACTAACCGAAAGGTTTTTTAACAGGCCCACTTTAACCGTTTCCGCTGATTTGCTTGGAAAATTTTTGGTGCGGCGGTGGCGTGGACGGGAAATCTCTTTAATGATAACGGAAATCGAGGCCTATGACGGACTTAACGACCGGGCTTCCCACGCCAGCCGCGGCAAAACGACAAGAAACGCGCCGATGTTCGGCAGGCCGGGGCAATGGTACGTTTATTTCACTTATGGGATGCACTGGATGCTCAATATCGTGACGCGCCGAGCGGGATACCCAGCCGCCGTTCTGATAAGGGGAGGGACACTTATTAATAAAAATGGCGAACTTGTTTCGGTTAGCGGACCGGCGCGGCTGACTAAATTTCTTGAAATTGATGGGAAATTGAACGGACTGCCGGCAAGCCGGAAAACGGGATTGTGGCTTGAAGATAGGGGAACTAAAATTCCTGCTTCAAAAATAAAAAAAGGCCCGCGTGTCGGAATAAATTATGCCGGAAAGCATTGGGCTGCCAAGCCGTGGAGATTCCGGATAAAAAATTCAGGATAAATTTTCCGATCGGACTTTTTCGGCTACATTTAATTTTCTTAAAACATAAAGTGAGGCAGCCAGTATCAGAGTTGAGGCAATGGCGAATTTAAACATACCGAGCCCAGCAAGCACGCCTACAGCGGCCGTTGCCCAAACGACTGCGGCGCTTGTCAGCCCGTGAACACGGTCTTCGTTTTTTATAATTATGCCCGCGCCGAGAAATCCTATGCCGACGACGATATTCGCGATGATGCCGAGATAACCGCCGTTAGCCATCGCCATCTTCATGGCGTTTTCCGGAGAATCTGACATAAGATAGGGAAGGGCTATTCCTATGATGGTAAAAATAGCCGCTCCGGCGCTGATAGTCATAGCCGTTCTGACGCCGACTTCCTTACCGACACGTTCGCGTTCAAGGCCTATGACGGCGCCGAGAATCATGGCGGCCACGAGGCGGACGAGCATTTGTGAAAAGTCAATCATTGGTTTACCCAGCAGTGAAAACTCGATTGCCGCTTTCGACGGCAGTTAACATTAAACAGTTGTCGAGTTTCTACTACTGGGTTATATTATAGCATAATGAGAACGCTTTCGGCTGAAATAAACAAGAAAGAAGGAGAAGAAGTGGAAATGCTCGGGTGGGTTCAGGCCCGCCGCGACCACGGCAAACTTGTTTTCATAGACATCCGCGACAGGAGCGGAATCGCGCAGGTTGTTTTTGGTCCGGACGTTAAAAATGGTGCCGGCCTGCCTGCGCAGGCAGGCGATTTGCGGCTCGAGTATCTTATAAAAATGAACGGACTGGTCAAAAAAAGGCCGGCGAAAATGTTCAACGACAAAATCCCGACGGGAGCTTACGAAGTCCAGGCTAAAACGCTTGAAATTTTAAGCAGAGCGGAAGCAATGCCTATTTCAGTGGATGGCGACGGCTATGACATCAATGAAGAGGTAAGAATGAAATATCGCTATTTGGATTTGCGCCGGGAGCGAATGAGAAACAATCTTGTCGTCCGGCACCGCGTAGTTAAATACTTCCGCGATTTTTTGAGCAACCGAGGTTTTTTGGAAGTAGAAACGCCGCTTCTTACAAAATCAACGCCGGAAGGCGCCAGAGATTATATCGTGCCATCACGAATGGAGAAAGGGAAATTTTACGCTTTGCCGCAGTCACCGCAGCAATATAAACAACTACTAATGGTTGCGGGCATTGAAAAGTATTTTCAAGTTGCAAGGGCCGTTCGTGACGAGGACACGAGAGGAGACCGCCAGCCGGAACATACCCAACTGGATATCGAGATGTCTTTTACAACCCCGGACGAGGTAATGTCGGTTGTGGAAGAAATGACCGTGACAATGATGAAAGAATTGTTCCCGCAGAAAAAAATGAAAACGCCGTGGCCTCGCGTACCTTACAATGAGGCGATGGAAAAATACGGCACTGACAAACCCGATTTGAGAAAAGATGGTTCGACCCATTCGATTGACTCAGGGCAAGCAGGCTCACCACAAGCAAAAGACCCCGATGAAATCGCTTTTGCGTGGATAGTTGATTTTCCAAATTTTGAATTGGACAAGCAGACGAAAGAAATCCAGCCGGTGCACCATATGTTCGTGCAGCCAAAGGAGGGGAGCGTTGAGTTGATTGATACTGAACCGCTCAAGATGGTAAGCACGCAGTATGATTTGGTGTGCAACGGCTATGAATTGGCAAGCGGCAGCATAAGGATTACCGACCCGAAATTACAAATGAAGATATTTAAGTTATTGGGGATGAACGAAGAAAAGGCAAAAAAGGACTTCGGACATTTGCTGGAAGCATTCAGCTACGGCGTGCCCCCTCACGGCGGCATTGCTCCCGGCATTGACCGCTTAATGATGATTCTTCAAAACGAACCAAACATCCGCGAAGTCATCGCTTTTCCGAAAACCGGCGACGGCCGCGACCCGATGATGGACGCGCCGAGCGAGGTTGATGAAAAACAGTTAAAAGAACTCGGCATAAAAGTTGTTAAAGATTAGCAGATGGACGCGCCCCTTACTTTTGCAAAAAAGCGTGGGGTGAGTTAGCATTAAAAAACAAAAAATAATATGAAACACCCGAAAGAAGAAATCACATTCGTCATACTCAAACCCGACGCGGTCCGCAAGGGGCTTATCGGCGAAATCACCAAGCGTTTTGAACAGCGCGATTTGAAAGTCGTGGCTTTGGAAATGTTCCAGCCGACTTTGAAGCAGATAGATGACCACTATCCTAAAGACGAGGCATGGATTCGCCGTCTCGGACAGAAAACTTTGGCGAGCTATGAAAAATACGGATATGACCCGATTAAAGAACTTGGAACAAAAGACGATCTGGAAATAGGAAAGATGGTAAGAAAGTGGCTTTTGGATTTTATGACATCGGCGCCGCTCGTAAAAATGGTTGTGCAGGGGATTCACGCGGTTGACGTTGTGCGGAAAATCGCAGGCGCCACAATGCCGGCCTCCGCAGACATGGGAACAATTCGTGGCGACTTCTCGATTGATTCGCCGGCTTTGGCAAACAGCGAAAAACGCGCGGTCGCCAATTTGCTGCACGCCTCGGAAACTCCCCAAGAAGCGGAACACGAAATAGAACATTGGTTCGGAAAGGGATTTAAATTCCATTCGTATAAGCGTTTCGGAATAGACGAGTAGAGTTTATTTGTCATGAAAGCCACGACTTTGTGTTTCTTGGTTAAGGGAAACAAAGTTTTGCTCGCCATGAAAAAGCGGGGATTCGGCGCGGGAAAATGGAACGGCGTCGGCGGAAAGGTAAGTGAAAACGAGGACATAAAAGACGCCACGGTCAGGGAAGCCAGAGAAGAAATTGGAGTTTCGATAAACAGGGCTGATTTAAAAAACCACGGTAGCATAAAATTTTCTTTCGAGGACAATTCCGACTGGAATCAGGTAGTCCATATTTTTGTAACGGAAAAATGGGAGGGGGAGCCGGCGGAGTCGGAAGAAATGAAACCGGAATGGTACGAAAACGACAATCTGCCTTTTGAAAAAATGTGGATTGACGACCCGCACTGGCTGCCGAAAGCGCTCGCCGGGAAAAGGGTAGAAGGAGAGTTTTTACTCGATAACAACGGTTCAAAAATACTTAAATTCGATGTAAGGGAGGCGGATTAATAAAAAAGGCACTCTTAACAAGAGTTATTTTTTTCTACGCTGCAACAACTTGCCGGCTTTTATTTCGATAGGGTCTGCCAGGCGCAAATGGCGGGTTCCGTTATTCGGCAAAATTTTGAAATGCTCTGATTTTTCCAAATCTTTGACAATATCCCGCAAACTTTTTTTTGATGTCAGCCAATATTCGTTATACTTGAGCAAACTAAACGGGGCGGAGTAGTTGCGGAGAGTTTTTATTCCGCTGTCCAAAAAATATTCGTTGAAATAGGACATTGCCAATTCGCGGACAGTTTTGTAAACGGGGTCCCTGTACCTCAATATGGCATGATTGGTTTTGCTTATCGCTCCCCAGCGGTTTTTCCGCTTGAAGAGTGCGACGACATGGCTGTCGTCGTCAACCGTCGTCTCGAGGTCCAAAAGAAGAGGTTTCTTGCCCTGATGCCAGAGTATTGCGGCGGCGAGCATCGCGCCCTCGACGCAATGGGCTTCTTTATGCCTCAAGGCCATCAATGGCGAACGGCAAGTTTCTCCGAAGTTGATGCGAATCGAATCGACAAAATCCTGTATTTTCGCCGGCGAATTTAATTTTTTGAATACCTCGAATTCTTTTAATTTTGATTTGGGGAAACGCCGCATAAAACAATTGTATCAAAATATTCCCCATTACGGACATCATTTAAATACTTTATAATACTGAAGATGCCTCCTTTATATTTGCGGCATAAGAGAACATTGATATTTCTGACGATTCTTCTTTTATCGTCTTTTTATTTTTTATATGACCTCGGCAATCTGCCGCTTTTCGACTGGGACGAAGCGATTTACGCCGACATTGCGAATGACACTCTGACGAACGGCAATTTTTTCACGCTTACGAGATTCGGCGAGCCGTGGTTTGAAAAGCCGCCGCTTTACATCTGGCTGGTTATGGGAAGCATAAAATTGTTCGGGACTTCGGAATTCGCCATCCGCCTCCCGTCGGCGCTTATCGGCGCGGCGGCAATCGGCATTCTTTATCTTCTTGCGCTTGAAATGACCGGCAACGGGACATTGGCGGTTTTTACGGCACTGACGCTTCTTTTTTCGTCTCCGTTCTATGTTTTCGGCAGGCAATCGAGAATGGACATTCCGGTTACAGCCGCAATTCTCTTTTCTTTACTCTGCCTTTTCAAAGCGAGGAAGAACGAAAAATGGCTGATGGGATTCGGCGCCGGCATGGGTGTCGGAATACTTTTCAAGAATATTATCGGGCTTTTGGCGTTCCTGCCAGCGCTCGCATACAGCATCGTTTACCGCGACTGGCGGTGGCTGAAAAATAAGCACGCGTGGTTCGGATTCGGAATAGGCGCGGCGATTATTGCGCCGTGGCACATTTATGAAACGGTTCTCTTCGGAAATCAATTTTGGAGCGTGTATTTTCTGACGCACGTTTTGGAAAGGGGATTCACCGACATGCAGGGAATGACGATACTAAGCTATTTTTCGAGCTTTTGGGATTTTTACCAGCCGTGGACGTTTTTTGCCCTTGTGCTTGCTCCGTTCGCGCTCGTGAGCCATAAATTCATGCCGTCGATCGAAAAGTACAGAAAAGAAATGCTTTTCGGGCTTTTAAGCGCGGTTTTTATCTTCGCTTTTTTTGCCGTTGCCCAGACAAAAATGCTGACCTACCTTGTTCCGGTTTACCCGTTCGCGGCAATTTTCATTTCCGCCGGCCTTTATCATTTTTTCGAGAACGCTTTCTTTTCGCGCAGCAAAATCAGGATATTGCCCATCTTCTTTATGACAGTCGTCGTTTTCTTGGGATTTCTGTACACATCTAGGGACTCGTTCATCAATCCGCATAAATATTACTACCTCCAAATTTACGATGAAAAGGCGATAGGCGAATATCTGAAAAAGGAAGCGGATTCTCTTCCTGTCTCGGTATACGTATGGAATTCCAGGGAAAGCATGGAATTTTACAGCGGCAGGATTATCCAGAACGCCGAATTTCCGCCGCCCGCCGACAGGCCGGGATATCTGATTTTGCCAAGCAGTTATATAGATGCGTTTTTGAACGAAAACCCGTCTTATCGCCGAGCGGAAAAAGCATACGTTGGTTCTTATCTGGTTTTGCTGAGGATGAGGTAATCGAATGTAAAAATATAGATAAAAATTACATAATTTACTCAAATGCATTCTTATAAAATTATCCGCATCCTGAAATGGCTCTTTTTCGCTGTCGTGATTGGCGTACCTCTTTTTTATACACGGCAGAATATTTATCCATACGCAATATCCAAAACAGCGTTTTTTCAGATAATTGCCGAGCTAATTTTTTTCCTCTGGCTGGTGCTTGCGATTTCAGATAAACGTTACAGACCAAAATTATCTCCGATAGTCTGGGCAATTTCTGCTTATCTCGGCGTGCTTGTTGTGGCTTCATTTTTGGGTGTCGATTCTTCAAGGAGTTTTTGGTCAACGAATCAGCGCGCTTTCGGCGTGGTCGCGCTTTTACATCTTGGCGCGCTTGCGATTGTTGCATATGCACTCACAAAAGAGCTGCCGTGGAAAAAAATCTGGTATGCCTCATTCGCAACTTCCATTGCGGCGGTTTTTGTAGGAGCGTTGCAGCTTTCCGTTCCGAATTTACTCGTTATCGAAAATATTCCGAACCGCCCGGGATCGACATTCGGAAATCCGGGATTCCTAGCGGGATATTTACTGTTCAATGTTTTCCTGGCTGGATATTATTTGCTGAATTTTCATTCAAGTTCTGAAGAATGTAAAAAAAATAGCGAAGCATTTTTTCTTTGGGCGACCGTCATAATTGGCGTTCTAGGCATTTTTATTGGCGAAACGCGCGGTGCTATTCTCGGGGTTTTTGTAGGAGGTCTCGTTTTGTTAGTGTGTTTTGCATTAAGGCCTCCGGAAACGCGATTATCGTTTTTGTCGAAAAAAAGTTTTTATGTTGCCATTATCGCCATACTTGTTTTTTTGAGCGGAATGGTTTGGATAACAAGATTCAGTCCGGCTTGGAACAATGTGTCCGGAATTAACCGTCTGAAAAATTTGTCGTTTTCGGATTCAAGTTCGGACACACTCCTCCCGCGAATCATAGCGGCAAACGCCGCCTGGAAAGGATTTCTAGACAGGCCATTTATCGGCTGGGGGCCAGAAAATTTCAATGTCGCATTCAACAAATATTATGACCCGCGCGCTCTCGAATTCTGGCGTTCCGAAACAAATTTCGACAAGCCCCACAACTTCATCCTGGAAGAGCTTGTTGCGGGAGGCATTTTTCTCCTTGCTGCATACCTTTTTCTTCTTGTTTCTCTCGTCTATATGGCGCGGAAGTCAAAAGATGTTTACCTTTTTCAAATATCCGCCGCGGCAGTTGCCGCCTATTTCGTCCAGAATATTTTTTTCTTCGATACACTCGGGCAGTCGCTTATGTTTTTTCTTGTGCTCGGATTTGTCGGAGGGAAATATTCCGCCCGAAGAGAGCCGGAAGAACGAAGCAATGCATCAAACGCGGCGGACACAGGTATAAACGGAATCATTCTTATTTGTCTGCTTGTTTTCGCCGCGGCGCTTATTTATTTTGTAAATATAACTACCCTCGCGACCGCCGGTTACCAATTTTTTGGATTTCGGGATTTTTTGAGCGGGGATGTTAAAAAAGGAATAGGGGATTTCCATTCTGCTATTGATACATGGAGCCCATATCAATCGATATATATTCGCGATTACGCTAACATAATAGCTCAAGCGTATTTTCATAACAAAGATTTCGTTCCCAAGGATGAAGTAGCGCTCGCCATAGAAAACATGGAGCGTGTGGCGCGTGAGCATCAGTGGGATGCCCAAAATCACTTTTTGCTTATAAATATTTACAATCTTGTGCACGATATCGACCCGGAGAAATATCTTTCGGCTGCGGAAGAACAAGCGGCTATAGCATTTAAGCTGAGCCCCAACCGCCAGAAAATATACTACTATCTTTCAAGGACAAAAATGCTTAAAGGGGATAGTGCGGCCGCAATGAAGCTCGCCAAAACTGCGATTGACCTCGATCCCAAAGTTGCTGATTCTCATTTTCATTACGGTACGTTAGCGCTGGAGAACGGCGATAATGAGCTGGGACACAAAGAAATAGAAAAAGCGGTTTCTCTAGGCTATCAACTGCAAGAAGCGGATAAGATTAAATACGATTTCTGAGTGAATATTGTATAATTAGTTTGTAAGTAAAAAACGGGAATTATCTTATCTCCGGAATTATAATGAGAAAATTCAGGCTTTTCACCGGTTTGATTTTTATCGCTCGGCGGCCGTTTGATAGTAGCCACTTATCAAACGCCGTTGTTCAACTGCGGTTCAATTCCGGTGCGGGCAGTATGAAAATGAAAACAAAAATTAAAATAATTTTATCGGCGTTTTTTGTTTTTCTTTTTGCGCAGCAAACATTCGCCGCCATTTCGCTGGATAATTCCGCAACATTTATTTCCACTTGTGCGCCGGGAAGCGAACTAATAGAAACTTCGCCATTAACTTGTGCTTATTCCGTTGCCGGAAGCGATAAAGTTTTGTATGTCAATGTGGGGCACTTTACTCAGTCTGCCGCGATTTCCTCGATAACTTATAACGGCGTGCCACTGACAAAAATAAGCGAAAATTCTCTTGCTGAACAATATGTAGACCAATGGTATCTGGTAAATCCGTCTTCCGGTTCAAATAATTTGGTTATAACTTTTTCTTCCACTTATATTTACGGAGTTTTTGTTGAAAGTTTAAACGGAGTTGATCAGACAGCACCAATTTTAGCAACATCTTCCAGAAGTCAAGCGGTAAACGACAACACTATTGTTACACTTGAGGCTACAACGACTTCCGGCGGTTGGCTTGTCGGTTCTGGGTATGGCGGAAATGGTATGCCTACGGCGGCAAGTTCAACAATAAGAGCAACGTCTACGGGAGTTTACGGATTATTGTTAGACGACAACGGAACAAACACAGGATGGTTGAACATGACGGCACATCCTCATGGTGGCCCAAGCACCGATGGAATGGTTGGGACTTCTTTTAATCCGGCTGTGCCTCCTTTTGAAACTCCGAAAGAACCGGTCGTCATTGTCCCGGGGATAATGGGAACGAGGTTGAATAGGGTGAGCGATGGGGTGGAGGTGTGGCCTAACGGGAGACAAATGCTTGAAAGCTTGTCAGATAATTACCTTGATGATTTAAAACTTTCATCAAGTGGCGAACAAATTCCTGGGAAAGAAATGAGGGCTTCGTCAATTATTGAACAAGAATCGGTCTCCTTTCTTAAATTCGATTTTTATAAAAATCTAATTGATAATCTTCAAGCTGATGGTTATGTTTCTAGCACAACACTATTTACTTTCCCATACGATTGGAGATTAGACATCGGCGAGAATTTAAACAACTTTAATTCAAAAATAAACGAAGCAATTTCTCATTCTCCAAACGGTAAAATAAATATAATCGCTCACAGCATGGGCGGTCTCTTGGTTAAGGATTATTTACAAAGTATTACTGACACTTCATTTGTCGACAAACTTATTCTCGCTGGAGTCCCGCAGCTTGGAGCGCCACTCGCTTTTAAACTGTTTAATTACGGTGACAATCTTGGAATGGGATGGTCAATTTTTGGGTTGAATCCTAATAAAGCAAAAGATATTTCCCAAAATATGCTAGGCGTGTATGAGCTTTTGCCGTCACGCGAATATGTGCAACAGCAAATCGAGGGAGGATATGTGTTTAATCAAGCAAGCGGAGACATTGCTTTGAATTTTGAACAGACAAAACAACTTATGGCTTCTAGCTCAAGAAACATAACTCTTCTTGATGCTGCCGATAACTTTCATAAATCCTTGGATAATGTTTCTGTAAGTGTGCCAGGCGTATATAACCTTGTTGGTTGTCAAAATTCAAATACAGTAAAGAAATTCACCATAGAAGACGACGGGGTAGTTGATATAATCCGCGGCAACGGCGACGGAACCGTTCCTCTTGAATCAGCATTAAATCTTTCAGATGCATACAATAATTATTTTCTTCTTAATTCAGAAAATGGCGTAGACCACACCGGTCTAATTAACGATTATCGTTCCATATCCTTAATCGACGCCATTATACAAAACGAAACTTCTACGCTAAATCAGCTTCAACTTGGCATTTCGGATTCGAAACAGGATTGTTTTGTAGAACGTTCTCAATTTCGCAATGAAACAACGATACAAATGATTGGAATAAGTACTCATAGTCCTGTTGCCTTGAATGCATACGATTCGGCTGGCCGACATACCGGGCCCAATGCGGCAGGGGATATAGATTTACAAATTCCGGGAAGTTCTTACGAAACAATCGGAGAAAACAGCTTTATTATGTTGCCCGCTTCAACTACTTACAACATTGTTGCGGACGGACTATCGCAGGGCGAATTTACTCTCAAACTGAAGAGTTATAATACCGTATCAAACCTGCTCGGCGCGACCACATACATACAAGTTCCCCTTGAATCGGCTTCGACAACAGCAACATTTATGGTGTCTAGTTCTACTATGAATCCAGAACTTTCGATTGATTCAGATGGCGACGGGGCTATAGATAAAACCATAGAATCAACAGCTATTCTTTCCGGCTCATCAGCCGCCGATATTACTCCGCCTACGATTACAATGCCGAACATAGGCAATAATGTAATTCTAAATACGCCAATCATATTTAGTTTTTCTGCAACAGATGATTTATCCGGCATTGCTACAATAACTGCCATCATCGATGGCAATCCTATTACAAATGGTGATGTTATTTCAGTTCTTGGTATAGGTGAGCATAATCTTCGAATAAAAGCCGTAGACAATGCCGGGAATCCTAGAATTCAAACTTTGCTGTTTAATGTTGTATATAATTTTGGCGGATTTTTACCTCCAATAAAATCCGACGGCTCAGGAATATATAAACAAGGAAGCGTCCTGCCAGTTAAATTCCAATTAACCGATGCCAATAACAACTTAGTTTCAAACGCAACAGCCAGTTTATTGTTGAATGATAATGATAGCGGTAATCAATTCAGATATGATGCTGAGAACAATCAATACATCTTTAACTTAGATACTTCATCGCTTACCTCCGGAACGTGGCAGTTAAGAGTCCAGCTAGACGACGGAATGATGTATAATGTGAACATGTCAATTAGGTAGGAACTAAAGACATGAAAATAGTATATATATATAGTTTTTTGATAGGGTTAATTTTTAACTCGTTGCTTATTTTCGGCCCGTATTTTTTTGATGAATCCTTTATTATGCATCAATATCTTGAAGCAAAAACGCTGCTACAAGTTTTCTTTACCTCGCTTATCTATCTTTTTATTGACGCCATCTTACTTTTTATAATAATTTTACGAAAAAAAGAATTATGGACAGTTAAACAGCAGTTATACGGTGTAATCGCCTCAAATATTATTGGATTCTACCTACCCGTTTTTTTCCTTGGCTGGATAGCCTATCAAGTTTTTTCTAACTGGACGTTTTTTTGATAACCGAATATAGCATCATTCAGTTACTTTAAATGTAAAATCTTTTATTCGTGGGTTCCCGGCATTATCGGATGCAGAAATGCGCAGTAAGTAGTCTTTAGCTTGCGAAAATGTAACAACATCGCCACTTTTTATAGTATTTCCATCCAGCGATCCATTAACATATGCGACTCCAGATAAATCGTCTGTTGCCGAAAAGTTGAATGTTACAGCGTCCCCGGCTTTTATAATGCTCGGGATAGTTGGCATAGTAATAATTGGCGGGAAAATGTCATTTGCCTCCGCGCCAGTTAATATCGCCGTGGGCGCAATTCGTAGTTGTTCATTGCCCGACAAATTGTTTACAACCATAACCAGCGCTTCTTTTGAAATTTTATTTTGTGAAAGATCCAGATTTACATAGGCAACAGTAGAAGATTCAAAGGGAATCTCAAGATAACTGATTAAAAGATTTTTTGGAATGATGCTTAGACCCCAAGCTCCCAGCCCAGAAATTTCTAGATCTGCCACCGCATTTTTTACAGATCGTACCTCGATACGATACGGGCTTTCTTTGACGGGTAGATTAATAAAGTAATTCAATTCAATATTATCATAATTACTTTGCGGAATGCCTATTTCAATATCTCCAAATGAATTTGGACCCGTATGACGATTATGCGCATCATAAACATGTAGCTCAACGGGGCCATGGGCGCTTACCGCAAGACTTGAAATTGCTATTGATTTTATATCTGCAGTAGACGAACTACTGGAAGAAGACAACATAAGAGAAGCAATAACTGGTAGTGAGGTTGATGCAGGTATAGATGTATCAGCAGAGGACGTTGTTACAGGAACAGCAGTTGTTGGAGTGGATATAGGCGAGGAAGATGTCGGTGGATTTTTTGAAACCTGTGTTTGTGTAAAATTCCGATAATATAAGTACCCGCTACTTCCAATCGCCAGAATGCTGAGAAGCAGTACAATCAAAACAGGCATACTTAAAAATCCACTTTTGTTTATTGCTGACATACCTTAATAATATCACTTATGAATTTTATGACGATACGATCTAGCGGAATATAATTTGATAAAATCTGGCTCAAAAATACTGAAATTTGAGGTGAGGGAGATTGGATTTCGACTTGAAAAATCCTAAAAGATTTGGTAAAATTGGGACGAATTTTAAGTTTATTTGAAATTATGTTTGTAAGAGCTATAAAAATTGCAAAACGTTCAATGTTCCCGATATTTCGCTGGGAACAGGTATCTAAGGCACAAGCACGCATAGCTGTGGTAGGGACTGGTTTCTTTATCAATAGTAAGGGCTATTTTGTGTCGGTGGCGCACATTTTTGATGGCGCTAATAGAAACACAAAATTTCTTTATTTCGGAAAGTTGCCGGAAAATTTACAGCAACCGCAGTTAGAAATCATAGAAATTGCCAAAGACGATGATTATGATATTTTTGTTGGGAAAATCGACACTAGAGTTCCGAAATATTTTTATCTAGATAATAAAATTCCGGACGTAGGGCAATCTGTTTGTGTAAGTGGTTATCCCCTCGCAGCTATAACCGCAGATAATTCTAGGATATTACAACTAGGTGGGGTTAGAAGATATTTTCAACCATCCTTTGTACTTGATATAGCTGTTTTAAAAAGTGGCAATGATGCCGGAAAAATTAGAACACATGACGGATTTCTTATAAGAGATGTTGGTTTGTTTGGAATGAGCGGCGGCCCTGTGTTTAATGTAAACGGTAATATAGTGGGAATGCAGGGGTCTGTTACTAAACCACGCGAAAGTAAAAATTCTTCTGGCCGAACCATTAGCGTTGAGAACGCGGTTGTTATAAGCAGCAAGCGCATTTCAGAATTTTTAAAAGCAAAAAATATAAGAACTAATTTATTTGGTCGATTTTAATATTCATTATTAAACCAAGACAAATCAGCAAATACTAAGATGAGTAAAAATCAAATTAACTGCGAACACGATTGGATAGTTCTTACATCTGACGAAAGAAAAGGGCCGGGAGTTTCTAAATGTAACAAATGCGGACTATGGCTGTATCATTCAAGTCGATTGCAGTTAGATATGAATCGTTACGCATTCGGATTTCAAAAAGCAATTTCAATCATAACAATTATTATATCAATAATCGCACTCCTTATTTCAATTGCTGTTGCAATTTTTAAATAAGAATTTGTTTTAACTACATCTTAGGATTTAATATTTTGGAACGCTTCGACCCATTCGACTTCGCTTCCCTCAATCCGACTCGGGGCAGGCAGGATCGAACACTCTTTATTTTTTACTAAAGGATTCAACTATCTTATCCATATCTCCGTCCATTATCTTTTCTACGTTATGAAATTTTTTCCCGATTCTGTGGTCAGTTATACGGTCTTCAGAAAAATTATAAGTCCTTATTTTTTCCGAGCGTTCGCCGGAACCGATTTGCTCGCGGCGGATGTCTGTTAAAGAGCCGGTCGCTTTCAGTTGTTCGATTTCGTAAAGTTTGGCGCGGAGGACCTCCATCGCTTTTTCGCGGTTGGAATGCTGTGAGCGCTCGACGCGCGAGGAAACGACTATGCCGGTCGGTTTGTGGAGAATACGCACCGCCGTTTCAACCTTGTTGACGTTCTGTCCGCCCGGTCCGCCGGCACGGGAAGCCGTGAATTCGATATCGCTCGGATTTATGACGACTTCTTTCGCTTCGACGAGCGGAAGAACCGCTACCGATGCGGTCGAGGTATGAACACGCCCGCTTTTTTCGGTCTTAGGAACGCGCTGGACGCGATGGACGCCTGATTCGTTCTTGAAAGCGTCATATACGCCTTCGCCCGAAGCCTCGGCAACGAGCGATTTGTAGCCGTTAAGCGATGTTTCATTGGAATCGAGAATAGCAAAACTCCAGCCACGCTTTTGTGCATATCTTTGGTACATCCTTGTCAGGTCGCCGGCAAAGATAGCGGCTTCATCACCCCCCGCCCCCGCCCTTATTTCCAAAATAACCTTGTTCATAATATGTAGTATTTTGTCCCGAGTTTTATCGAGGGATAGATTATTTTGCTTATCATGTCTGGCTTTAATTATATCCCTGTGAGATTTTTTAATGAGTGGCTATGGCGGGCAAGCCCGCCCCCGCCATTATTTCAAGGATTATTTTGCTTATCGCACTCATGGATTTTGTGAACAAAACGGGCGATCTGCCCGCAGTATGGTATAATACAAAAAAATGAGCGAAACATCACTAATCTTAATAGTGGACGACGAAGCCTATTTCCGGGAGATATTTTCGACCAAGCTCGGAGCCGAAGGTTTCAGGGTAGAGACCGCCGAAAGCGGCGAAGAGGGAATAAAAAAAGCCAAAGAGTCAAAACCAGACCTTATTTTAATGGACGTTAAAATGCCGGTAATGGACGGCGTCGCGGCCGTAATGAAGATGAAGGAAGACCCGGAAACGAAAAACATGAAAGTGGTTTTTCTGACAAGCTTCGGCAGTTTGGAAGAAGAAATGCAGAATCTTAACGTTCGTCTTTCGAAAGAAATCGGCGCCGCGGGATTCGTAAAAAAGACGGACGATTTGGACGCGCTCGTTTTAAAAATAAAATCTTTCGTTCAGCAAACTTAAATGGGAAAAAAACCGCTAATTCTCATTGTTGACGACGAAGACAGCTTTATAGAAATCATGACGAGAAAACTGCAGGCGGAAGGTTTCGATACCGCGACGGCTCATGACGAATCGGAAGCGTTGAAACAGGCGGAGACCTTGTCTCCGGACCTTATTTTAATGGACATTTACATGCCGCCGGGACCCACCGGAACCGACGCCGCGCTTTCCCTGAAACAAAACCCGACAACAAGAAATATAAAAGTCGCGTTTTTGTCCAGCTTGAATAATCCATGGCCGTCGGTTGACGTTGACAGGGAAAAAATGAGCCGCGAGATAGGAATGGAAGATTTTTTAATGAAAGAAGACGACCTAGGCGTGACCGTTGCTAAAATAAGAAAAATTTTGGGAAATAAAGACACGTCCCGAAAACACAATTAAAAAAATGCACAAGAGACCGGCCGAGGGCGTTCCCGCGAAGCTGTCCTCGAAGGATATAATCGGCCTTATAAAAACAAAAAGCGGCGTTTTTTGGTCGGACATTGGGAAAAAGAAAGCCCTGGCTTTGTTCCGCCAGGCGGCAAGAAGAGTCCCGGCTTACGGAGATTTTTTGAAGAAAAACAAAATTTCTCCGGAAAAGATAAAAAATTTTTCGGATTTCCAGCTTGTTCCTCCGGTAAACAAGAATAATTATTTAAGACAATATTCGCTTAATGAACTCTGCTGGGACGGCACGCTCGAGAATCCTTTCGTGTTAACGGCGACTTCCGGCTCGACCGGCGAGCCGTTTTATTTTTTACGTGGCGAACGGCTGGACTGGGAATCGTCGGTATTGCACGAATTGTTTTTACTGAATTCCAGAAGGCGGAAAGGGCCGGTTCTCGTTATAGTCGCGTTTGGCATGGGTGTTTGGATAGGCGGACTCATCACCTATAAAGCTTTCGAAATAGCCAGCCGCGGCAAAAATTATCCTGTTTCCATAATCACTCCGGGGATAAACAAAATAGAGATAATGAACGCCCTCAAGAAATTATCCCCGAAATTCGCTGAAACAATAATCGCCGGGTATCCGCCCTTTCTAAAAGACGTCGTCGACAGCGCGGCGGACGAGGGGATAAACCTTAAAAAACTCAATATCCGTCTGCTTTTCGCCGCCGAGCCATTCACGGAAAACTTCCGCGATCATATCGTCAAAAAAGCCGGAATAAAAAATCCGGCACTCGACACCTTGAACGTCTACGGGACGGCAGAAATCGGGACGATGGCTTACGAAACGCCGACGAGCATAATGATGCGGCGCCTCGCGGTTAAAGACAAAGAACTTTTCCGAGATGTTTTTTCGAACATAGAAAAAACTCCGACTTTTGCCCAGTACAATCCGTTTTTTGTAAATTTCGAGGCTCCGGAAGGAGAAATCCTGCTGACAGGAGACAATTCAATGCCGCTTATCCGATATGCCGTCGGCGACAGGGGAGGAGTTTATGGGTTTGATGAAATTTCTCCTATTCTTAAAGCAAATGGATATGACATCGAAAAAGAAGCGCGCAAAAATTCCCTCAAAGAAATTTATAAACTGCCATTTGTCTACGTTTACGAGAGGATTGATTATTCGACAACGCTATACGGGCTTCAGATATACCCGGAGGCTATTCGAGAGGCTCTTTTAAAGAAAAGTCTTAATGGATTTTTTACCGGCAAATTCACCATGATAACCAAATTCGACAAGCACAAGGACCAATTTTTGGAAATAAATCTGGAGCTGAAAAAATCCAAAAAAGCGGGAGAAAACGTCAAAAAGAAAACGCTTAAAGAAATAATCGCCATGCTTCGGGAGAAAAATTCCGAATTCAGGGAACTTCACAGCCATCTTGGCAAACGCGCTATCCCCAAGCTTGTTTTTTGGGAATACGAACATCCTCTCTTTTTCAAACAGGGAGTAAAACAGAAATGGGTCAGGAAAAATTATAAAAAATGACCAAGCCGGAAAAATTCGAGCCAGAAAAAGAAAATTTGGAGAGTTTTAAATCGCGTTTTGTTATTGATGAAGTAATTGACAGTTATGCCGGCCAGCTGGAAGAGCTTTTCCTGATAAGAAATCCCAAATACCGGTTCGATAAAAACTACAAGGAAGAATTCGAAAAATTTCTGAAGGAGCATTTGGCCGGAAAAGAAATGAAAGACGCCGGAAGTTGGTTTTATTTTCCGTGGAATAAGTTTTTGGTCCATTATCTTTCCGACGAGATGCACCAGGAATTGCGGACAGCGCGGAACAGAAATCTTATAACCAAAGCTGAACAGGAAAAATTTTACAACTTCATAATCGGCGTTGCCGGACTCAGCGTCGGAAGTCACGCGGCTCTGACCATCGCCATGATGGGTGGAGGAAAAACGATGAAACTGGCCGACCCAGACGAAATTTCCGGTTCCAACTTGAACAGGATAAGGTATGACTTTACGGAAGTAGGGAAGGGCAAATGCGAGCTTGCTTGGCGGAAAATATTGCAAATGAACCCTTACGCGGAAATAATCGATTATCCGGGAGGAATAACCGAACAAAACATCATCGAATTTTTAGCGGGGCCTCCAAAACTCGAAGTTTTGGTGGAAGAATGCGACAACCTCGAAATGAAAATAAGATTGCGCGTTGAGGCAAAAAGACTCGGGATACCGGTTGTAATGGCAACGGATAACGGGGACAACGTCATTATAGACATCGAAAGATACGACCTTGACCCAAATCTGAAAATTTTCAACGGCATAGTAGGCGACCTGACTGTCAAAGAATTCAAAAATTTTCCACCCCAGGAATTGTCGAAGCTCGCTTCAAAAATAGCGGGGCCGGAAATGACTGCGCCGCGGATGCTTGATTCGCTTCTTGAAGTGGGCAAGACACTTTATTCATGGCCGCAGCTGGGCGATGCCGCAACTCTCGCCGGAGTTTCACTTTCATACGTTGTAAAAAGACTGGCGCTCGGAGAAAAGATAAAATCCGGAAAATTGGAAGTCAATCTTGACTCAGTATTCGACCCAGATTATTTTTCGGAAAGCGCGAAAAACGAACGCGACGAAAAAAGGCGCGACTTCAAGGACAAATTAGGACTTTGAAAAATGGACGAGGACATCAAAAAAATATTATGGGCAGGAGTTCAGGCGCCTTCGGGAGACAATTCACAGCCGTGGAAATTCAAAGTCGAAGGTAATGAAGTTTCGATTTTCAATCTTCCGGAAAAAGACAATCCGATTTTCAACTTCAGAGGACGCGGCACATTGGTTGCTCACGGTGCCTTAATAGAAAACATGGTTATAGCGGCTTCTTCGCTCGGCTACCGTTCAAGAATAGACATTTTTCCGGACAGCCGCGATACGAGACTTACAGCGAAGGTTGTTTTCGAAAAAGACGCGCCAAAACAGGAACCGCTTTACGCAGCGATTTGGGAAAGAGCGACAAACAGGAAAGTTTATAAAAACGAGCCGCTTACAGCTGAACAAAAAAATAGGATAACAGGAACCGCCAAGGGAGAAGGCAAGTTGATTCTTATAGAAGACGAAGAATCAAAAAAAAGAGTGGGGCGGGCGGTCGCCACAAACGAAATAGTAATGCTCGAGAACAAGCCGCTTCATGATTACTTCTTCGGCGACATAAGGTGGACAGACAAAGAAGAACTCGAAGAAAAATCGGGCCTTTATCTTAAAACAATGGAACTCGCCCCTCCTCAAATAGCGGTTTTCAAAGCCCTAAGCTCATGGCCTGTCGCAAAAATTTTGAATTCATTCGGGATGGCAAAGTTCATAGCCAAGGAAAATTCGAAATCATATTCTTCGGGAGCGGCGATGGGCGTTATTACGGTTCCGGACCGCGATGAGGCATTCATAGGAGTAGGGCGGCTTATGCAACGAATCTGGCTTGAGGCAACCGCGATGGGTTTAAGCATGCACCTTATTACGGGTGTGATATATTTGATACAGAGAGTTATTGTCGGCGAAGACAAAGATTTTTCGGCGAAACACGTTTCTATCCTTAAAAAGGCTTACGGCGATATAAAAGATTCTTTCGGAGTGAAAGATGAAACAATAGCGATGCTTTTCAGGATAGGGGACGGCGGGAAGCCGAGCGGCCGGTCTTCGCGGCTTGAACCCGTTATTTTAAGCTAAAACGCAAATGGATTTTACAAGAAACTTGGATCTTTTGTCGGTGGGTATCGCCGTTGCCGCTACCGGAATACTGGGATTCATTGTTTTTTTCAATAACAGAAAAAGCGTTACTTCGCGCACCTTCCTTTACTTTTCCCTTGTCACTATTTTTTGGGGAGTAATAAATTATCTTCAATACAAAATAAGCCCAGTAGATCTTTCATTCTGGGCCATAAAGTTAACCATTTTTCTTGGCGTATGGCATTCTTTTTTGCTTTTCCGCCTGATGTACGTTTTCCCGGAAGAAAAAGTTTCTTTTCCCAATTGGTATAGAGCCGGAGCTTTGCCTGTTGTAATATTGACATCCGTTTTGACGCTTACGCCTTTGGTTTTTTCAAAAGTCGCCGAAGTCGACCCTGATGGCAGAATAATAAAGATAGAAAATGGGCCGGGGATAGCGCTTTTTGGAATAGTAGTTCTCGTATCCGTCATATCAGGAATAATTATCCTTTTAAGAAAAACTATTAAAGCGGAGGGAATTTTGCGGAGACAATTCCGATGGGTTTTTGTCGGAGTTCTTTCCACTTTTATTTTGCTGATGATGTTCAATTTCATACTCCCGGCCTTTTTCGACAGTCCGCAATTCATTCCCTTGGGTGCAGTTTTCCTTTTCCCATTTATAGTTTTCACGGCATACGCAATTTTGAGATACCACTTGCTTAACGTTAAGGTAATCGCGACGGAAATTTTGACTTTTGTTTTGGCGGTTGTGACTCTTTTTGAAATTATTTTGGCAGACAGCGTTTCCGTCATCGTTTTCAGGTCGTTTGTTTTCATTCTCGTTTTGATATTCGGAATACTGCTTATACGCGGCGTTCGGATTGAAGTCCAGCAGCGCGAAGAACTGCAGGTGCTCAACGACCGTCTCGCAAAAGCCAACACCCAGCTCGAGGATTTAAGCCATTTCAAAACCCAGCTTTTGTCTCTTGCTTCCCATCAGATAAAGTCGCCGCTTGCGGCGATAAAGGGATTTGTTTCTATATTATCCGACGGGCTTTACGGTCCGGTTGACGTGAAAATAAAAGAGGTTCTTGGCAAGATAAAAAACTCCGCCGACGGGCTTATCGACCTGATAAACAACCTCCTTGACTTGAGGAAAGTTGAAGAAGGCAAAATGGATTATAGTTTCGCGAAAACCGATATTTGCGCCTTAGTGAAAGAGGTCGTATCGACTATTCAGCCGCTCGCTGACGAAAAAAAACTTTCTCTTACATATTCCGGCCCGGACAATGAGGTATTCCTAAACGCCGACGGGCAGAAATTGAAACAGGTTATTCAAAACCTGGTGGACAACGCCATAAAATACACTCCTAGCGGATTTGTAAAAGTGGAATTATCGCAGCAAAAGAAAACGATAAATTTCTCCGTAAGCGATTCCGGGCTCGGAGTTTCAAAAGAACTTCTCCCGCTTATTTTTGAGGAGTTCGTGCGTGACGAACGCGTAAAAACAAAAATTCTCGGGACCGGCCTCGGCCTTTACATAGCGAGAAAAATAGTCGAAGCGCACGGCGGAAAAATCTGGGCTGAATCGGAAGGTGAAAGAAAAGGTTCCAAATTCTTGGTTACTTTGCCAGCCGAGTAACGGATAAGAATTTTAGCGACCCGCTTCACTCGTCCAGCGCTGGAATAATGCGAAATTAGCGAATTAATTATGCGAATTATGCGAAAAAATTTCGCGGTATTCGCATAGAGTTTCGCATCGTTAGCATTATGTAAATACCGAGCGGTAGCGAGGTATGAGAATTATTTTCTGCCTTTCGTTTTCTTCGCTTTCTTCGGAGCGGCAGATGCAGCCGTCTGGCGTTTCTTGAACTTTTCCACGCGTCCCGCCGTGTCTATAAGTTTTTCTTCGCCGGTATAAAAGGGATGGCAATTGCCGCATATTTCAACCTGGATTTCTTGTCTTGTGGCGCCGAGGGTGTAGGTTTTGCCGCAGGCGCAACGAACTTTTGCTTCGGGGTAATATGTCGGGTGAATATCTTTTTTCATGGCTTGCTAATTATACACATAAAATAATATTTGGCAACTCTTGCGAGCTTGACCCAGCACCTTTTTGTATAAAAGGTGCTGGGTTGATCCCCCACATAAGAATTTATGTGGGGGATTGACAACAGCCGCGACTCGATTAGAATAGACGGGTCATGAACACGACTGATTTTTCACAATTGAAGAAGGAAAGCCCGCTTTCGCTCACCCCGTGAGCTTAGGCGAGGCGATTTAAGATAAAGAGAGTTTTTTAGTTGTCCCAATGAAGTTTTTGTCTGAAAATTCAAGCCACAAGGCATAGAATTTTCAGCAACAAAAACGAAATCCCGCCAAAGCGTAAGCGGCGGCGGGATATCCAAATTCATTTTGGTTAAGTTTTGGAATTCAAATTACAAACTTAACGCAAATCACCCCGCTTTCGTCCCGCTTCGCGGGACTACTTCGGGGTGTAAGAAGCGGCGAAAAATTTCCATCGCCTTATGGCTTGGAAATTTTAGCCGACTTCTAACAGAGGATTTGATCCTGGTCCAGGATGAACGCTGGCGGCGTGGATAAGGCATGCAAGTCGAGCGGAACTAAATTTGAAGAAGTTGAGATTATATCAAAGCGACGGATTGTTTAGTTTAGCGGCGAACGAGTTAGTAACACCCTGGCACGTACCCCGAAGTCGGGAATAGCTCATCGAAAGGTGAAGTAATACCCGATGGTATCGCAAGATTAAAGTCGCAAGACGCTTCGGGAGCGGCCTAGGTCTGATCAGCTAGTTGGTAGGGTAACGGCCTACCAAGGCTACGACCAGTAGGGGAGGTGAGAGCCTGACCCCCAACGACGGAACTGAGATACGGTCCGTACTCCTACGGGAGGCAGCAGTCGAGAATATTCG